>Ga0209634_1002306_pt1 | contig 13402 bp, 16 predicted proteins | sample LinPmetageLP40_FD_184043 | JGI IMG/M metagenome (GOLD analysis project Ga0209634, IMG submission 184043) | Marine viral communities from the Pacific Ocean - LP-40 (SPAdes) (version 2) | ecosystem: Environmental > Aquatic > Marine > Oceanic | place: Pacific Ocean | collected 2010-08-26
ACTTAAGTATCATGTAGATAATGGTATAGGTTTAGATGATAGTGTTTTTCGTTTAGGATCTGATGCTCATAGTAAATTATTTGAAGAAGCTAAACAATATTGGGATAAAGGAAATCTAGTATTAAATGGTAAAAGTGGATTTATGGCTAAGAACCTTGATGTAGGTAAAGAAGCTATTTATAAAGATCGTAAATCAGGTAGAACTAAAAAAGTTAAACTTGATTCACCAAAAAGAGGTGGTAATAGAAAATTTATTGTTTACCGAGACGGTGGTAGAACTGATAAAGAAACAGGAAAGATTGTTGCTAAGAAAATAGAATGGGGTGATCCTAAATTATCTGTAAAGAATGATGATCCAGGCGCAGCTGCTAGTTTTTGGGCAAGACACCAATGTGATCAAAAGAAAAAGATGGATCCAAATAAAGCAGGCTTTTGGGCATGTTATGGGCCAAGTCTATTTGGAAAACAATTAGGATTAAAGAGTACTAATCCTTGGTAAGTAATATATAAAAAAAGAATATACATAATGAAACATTTAAAAAGAATAGATGAAGCTGTTGGCTCAATTACTGAAAGGAGAGCTTCTGCTGAAGTTTTACTTAAAGATGTAGTTAAAGGTAATACAACAGAGGTAGAAGGTATTAAATTATCTAAAGAAATGGCTGATGCTTTTTTAATGTGGTTAAAAGGATCTACTTACGGTAAAAAATTCGGTGCTTTACCTTTTTACAAATTATTTACTGCTGCATTTAATTGGGGATTAAGCAGGTATACTACAAGTAAAGAATTAAAGAAAGAATATAAAGAGCTTAACATCAAGGCTAAAGAAATGAGTAAAGCAGAGATGATGAAAGGCGAATCTTTAGATGAAGCAAATCAGAGTTGGAATGATATTGCTAAAATAATGGATGCAGGTTTAAAGAAAGCTATAAAGTCTGGTAGTGTACCTTTAAGTTATGCTAAAGATTATGTTAAGTCATTAGAAAGAATGGCTAAAAAAAGTAAAAAGAAATTCTTTGATGAGTACGGTAATTTTTCTGAAGATGATTTTATTGAGGATGTAGAGTATAACATAGCTAATGAAAATAAAGTTAACGAAAGCGTAATAGGTATAAAAACTGAAAGAGATTTCAAGCCTAAAGCTTTAGTAGATGCTTTAGATAAGGCAAAAGTTAAATATAAAATAAATCGATTATCAATGACTTTATCTGTATTAGATTTAGATAAAAAATACTTTGATGATGCTAAGAAAATTGTTGATGATTTAGGACTTACTGTTATGATGGCTAAGGAAAACCAATTAACTGAAGGTATGAGTAAAGGTGCTATCAAAAAATCAATTAAAGTTATAGATAAACAAATTAGCTCTGAAACTGGAGGAGATGGTGAAGCTTTAGATAATGAAACTCTTCAAGCGTTAGAACAAGAAAGAGAAAGATTAGAGAGTATGTTAAATGAAGCCGATGATTTTAAACCTCATATGATGTATGATCCAGAAACTGGAGAAGAATATAAAGCTGAAAAACCAGAAGATCATGATAGAATGAGTAAACTTGGATATGTTCACGAAAAACCAAAAAGTGTTGATGAAGCTGCACCAAAGATGAAACAGAACAAAGATGCAGAATATCTTCAAGAATTAATGAATCAAGTTGCAAATGCACAAAAAGGTGGTATGGCAAGTAGATATGGTAAAGACTTTGATAAAGCAAAAACTAAAGCATTACGAGCAATTAAGGATATGGTAATGTACGCAAAAATAGGAATATAAAAATGAAAAACTTTAAAACATACGGAAATTTTCTAGCAGAAGGTAAAAAACTAGAGGAGATGGGTGATAAAGAAATAGCAGCTCTTTTATTAATGGATGAAAATTATTCTAATGAACAAAGAGAAGATATGGCAAAGAAAGGGTTTGCTTTATCTGATGGTAGTTTTCCTATTGCTAATTTAGAAGATCTTAAAAATGCTATTATGGCTTATGGGAGAGCAAAAGATCAAGCAAGAGCAGCTAAGTTTATAGCAAAAAGAGCTAAAGCATTAGGTGCCGAGGATCTTATTCCTGATACTGATGATTTTCAAAAATCATTAAAAGAAGTTGCTACACAAGTTCCTGCTAAAACTATTGCATTTGATATGGATGATGAAGATGAAGATTTAACTAATGATCATGAAATGCCTAAAAAGGTTATTACTGAAGGAAAAGATATAGGTGAATGGAATCAAGGCGGACTTAAAGGTAACAAGAATGTTTTAGTAACTACATTTGTTGGACCACCTGCTGTAGAGGATTTTGGTTTAGGTAGAAAATGTATGCAGATAAATGTTGGTATGGATTATATTGCATTAAATCCTGCTGATATTGTAGAATTAAAAGATCTTCTTAAATCCTATAAAGTAAAGTAATGGGTTGCGGTTGTAATAACTGTAAGTGTGGCAAAGAAGCTAATGATAAACTCATAGAACAAATAGAGGATCAAACTAAACCTTTTATTCAGGAAGAGTATTCTAATGATACTGTATTAAGACACTTTGATATCACTGCACCTAATCATTTATATAAATGGCATGCTGATGATGAAGATCGTTGGATAGAATCTTTAAATGAAAACGATTGGCAATTTCAATTTGATAATGAATTACCTCAGTCATTAGAACCAATGAAAATTATACAAATACCTAAAGGTGTTATTCATCGCTTAATTAAAGGTACTTCCGAATTAAGCATTTCTATTAAATCTTAACTTAAAACAATTCTATTATTTTGTAGTATAATTAATATACATTAACTTTCAGAAGTTAAAAAAATTTGTTATATTTTTTATATAAAAATAAACTATGGGAGAAATTTATCCAGAAGAAGAATCAAAACAAAAGAAAGCACCAAGATTTAAGAAGACAACTTTAATTTTAGATACTTATGGTACTAATTTAAGTAAACGAGCAGCTGAGGATAAATTAGATCCAGTTATAGGAAGGTCTGAAGAAATTCTTAGAGTTATACAAATTCTAGGAAGAAGGCGAAAAAATAATCCAGTTTTAGTAGGTGAACCTGGTGTAGGTAAAACTGCAATTGTTGAAGGTTTAGCATTAAAAATGGCAGAAGGTAATGTTCCTATTTCATTACAAGGTAAAATCATATATACTCTAGAATTATCAACAATCGTTGCAGGTACTAAATACCGTGGACAGTTTGAAGAAAGAATGAAAAGTATTGTTGATGAATTAATTCTTAATCCACATATCATTGTTTTTATTGATGAATTACATACTCTTGTTGGAGCCGGTGGTTCTACGGGATCTTTGGATGCATCAAACATTATTAAGCCAGCTTTAGCAAGAGGTGAAATAAGATGTATTGGTGCAACAACATTTGATGAGTTCAGAGAAAATATTGAAGGGGATGGTGCATTAGACAGAAGGTTCCAAAAAGTAACAGTTGAACCACCTTCTTTAGAAGAAACTATAGAGATCCTTTCTAATATTAAACATAAATATGAAGAGCACCATTGTGTATCTTATTCAGATGAAATAATAGATATAATTGTTAAGTTAGCCGATCGTTATGTAATTGATAGATTCTTTCCAGATAAAGCAGTTGATATTTTAGATGAGGTAGGTTCTTATAAACATCTAACAAATATGAAAATTCCACAAAATATTAAAAAGTTAGAAGAGAATTTAATTAAAAAAGAATATGCCAAAAGAAAGGCCGTTGAAGATCAAAGATATGAATTAGCTGCAAAAGAAAGAGATACTTGTCTAGTTCTTAAAGAAAGAATTAAAAAAGATTTAGCTACATGGAAAAGTAAAATGGCTGTTCATCAATTAGATATTACCGAGGATGATGTACTTAAAGTTGTTTCAAAGGCAACAGGAGTCCCTATAGAAAAAATATCCGATAAAGAAAACAAAAATCTTTTAGGAATTAATAAACACTTATCATCAAAGGTAATAGGTCAACAAGATGCGGTTGATAAAATATCTGTAACTATTCAAAGAAACCGAGTAGGTATTAGAAAAAGAAACCGAACAGTAGGTAACTTTATTTTCTTAGGACCTACTGGTGTTGGTAAAACTCAATTGGCTAAAGAAGTTGCTAGCTTTCTATTTAATAGTGAAGATTCCTTAATTAGGGTAGATATGAGTGAATACATGGAACCTCATTCTATTTCTAAATTAATTGGGGCACCTCCTGGGTACATAGGCCATGAGAGTGGTGGATTTTTAACAGAGCAAGTAAAAAGAAAACCACATTCTGTTATATTATTTGATGAAGTAGAAAAAGCTCACCCAGAGGTCTTTAATGTATTGCTACAGATGTTAGATGATGGTCATTTGACAGATTCATTAGGCAGAGTAATTGATTTTAGAAATTGTTTAGTAATTCTTACATCTAATACAGGTTCTAGAAAATTAGAAGAATTTGGTCCAGGTATTGGTTTTAATTCTCAACAGAGAATGGCTACTAGGATGGAGGATGAAAAGGCTACATTGAGAAAGGCGTTAAAAGGAAGGTTTTCACCAGAGTTTTTAAATAGGATTGATGAAATTGTTGTATTTAATAGATTAAAAGAAAATGATGTAATGCAAATATTAAATATTGAATGTAAAGATTTATTAATTAATTTAAAAGAAATAGGAAATTACAAATTAAAAATATCTAAAACAGCTAAAGACATTATTTTAAAAGAAGGTTATGATCCTAAGTATGGTGCAAGGCCACTTAAAAGAACTTTAGAAAGAATGGTAGAAAATAAAATATCCGAGCTTATTCTTAAAGGAGAATTACTTAAAGGAGGAACTATTAGTATTAAAGGATTAAAAGGTGTTTTAAAAACAAGTGTAAAAAATATAAAAGAATAATTATGAAAGTATTAGTTTATGTAAAAAAAGAAGATGTTATATCAGGAAATATTACTGAATATCATACTTATAGACCACAACCAGGATATGAGAAGTACATACAAATTTCTATTTCACAAGATGAATTTGTACAATTAGATGATAGGAAGAGTGGTAAATGGTATAAAGAACAATATAATAGAAATAGATCTATAAAAGATCAAATCAAATAAATATTTTATGGATTTAAATAAAAAGAATGCTAATAAGTTAGCTGATGAAATTTCATTTAGATTATTAGCAACAAAGAAACACCCTGATTATGATTGGTTGACTGAAAGATTATCTACACCATCTGAAAGAGGTTCAATTAGAAAATTCATAGAATTTTCTTTAATTTGGTATAGCCAGCAAATGGCAATAGCATTTTGGATGGTAGGTCATGTTCATTTATCTTTAAATGTATATCAAGATTTACATGAAATTTTAGCAAGCATAGGATTAAATATTTTAGTAGCAATTGGATTTATAATAGATTATCGAAAAAACGGAAAGAAATGAAAATACACATTATAGGAATACCTAGAAATCCATCAACACCTGAAATAGCAATGGATCCTTATGCAATGGTGAGTTATTATTTAACTACATATTTGCATCGTAATGGTCATGATGTTAATTATTATGGGTTTAAACAATCAACAGTAGATTGTAGTAATAAATTTATTTGTGCTGATGAAGATCACCATAAAAAATATAATGTAACTGAATTTGAAAAAACTCATTGGCAAGGTAGTAGTGAAGGGGATAATATTTTTAATCTTAATGCATCTAAACTTTTAGCTGATAATATTAAAGATGGTGATATTGTTATTTGTATGTGGACAACATCAGTTGGTGCAATGAAAAATGCTATTAACACTAAGTTTAATAATAAAGATCATTCTATTAAAATTATAGATGGTCATATAGGCCACCGCCACCCTTCTTTTGATACAGCATTCCATGTTTTTGCTTCATATGCTAATAAGCATTTTATTTATGGTATGAATCAAGGAGATTTTAGTTATTGGCATGATACTGTAATTTACCCTATGGCTAATGAGTTAGGCAATTTTACCTTTAAAACTAAAAAGAAAGATTATTTTTTATTTATAGGTAGATTAAATGCTGATAAAGGTTTAGGTATATTTTTAGATTTAGCTAAACATTTTCCAAAAAAGAGATTTATATTAGCTGGCCAAGGAGAACATTCGTTTGTAGTACCATCTAATGTTGAGGAGGTAGGATTATTAAATGTAGAACAAAGAGAAATATTTTTAGCAGATGCTAAAGCAGTTATCTCTCCATCTCATTATGCTGAACCTTTTGGCCTAACTGCAGTTGAAGCAGGATTATCAGGTACTCCAATTATTTGTACAGATCATGGTGGTTATACTGAATCTGTTATTGAAGGTGTAACTGGGTTTAGGTGTTCTTATTTTAATGACTTTGTAAATGCTATTAATAATATTGATTCTATAAATCATACTGATTGTAGAAAAAATGCTGAAAGATTTTCAGCTGAAACGTTAATTAAAGATTGGGAAACATATCTTAATAAGATTAACAGAGAAAGCTGGTATACAATAGGAAAATAATTAAAACAACAATATGAAATTTAAAGATACTATAGGAATATTTAAAAATGCTTTCACTGAAAATGAATGTAAAGAATTAATAGCTAGGCATGAAGTTGCTATTAAAACAGGAATTTCTCATGCAGGTTCATCAGGTATAGTAGGTAAAGTACAAGAGCATAAAAAATCAATTGATTATGATATTGCAAATAAAGACAATAAAACAGACCAGGCATTACAATCTTTAGTTGTTTCAAAATTTAATAAATATGTAGAAAAATATTTAAATGGATATCCTAACAATGATATTTACATGCATTCACAAATTGTAAATGGAAAGTGCGAATATCCTGTACTTCAAATGCAAAAGTATGATAAGGGAAGCGGTCATTATAATACGTGGCATTGTGAAAATGATCATAAGATGACAGTATCACGTGTATTAGTTTTTATTCTTTATTTAAATAATGTAACTGAAGGAGGTGAAACTGGATTTTTGTTTAAAGAAGATGGTAAAGATGATTTCTTTAAAGTAAAACCTGAGATAGGAAAATTAATTATTCACCCTGCTAGTTGGCCTTATATACATAAAGGATATATGCCAAAATCTGATAATAAGTATATTCTTACTACTTGGCTTTGTTATACCCCTTAAGAAATAAAATTAATTACTTTCAGAAATATGTATTTTTTGTTATATTTAAATTAAATACAATTATATGAATTCACAAACTCAATTAGGTTACTGCTGTATAAATTTAAATTTAAGACAAATACCAATTACAGTTAATCGCACATGCAGAAAGGCAACGTTCCAAGCTGGTGGATTACCTCATGTAAGCAATCTTGCATTACAGAATATCAGAGATCTTGTAGAGATTATTAAATGGAATGAAAAGAATGGATTTAAAGTCTATCGTATGTCATCAAACATGTTTCCTTGGATGTCAGAGTATGAACTCAAAGATTTACCAGATTATCAAAAAATATCTACACTCCTAAAAGGTGCAGGTAGACTGGCTATAAAATATGGACAACGTCTTAGTTTTCATCCAGGCCCTTTTAATGTTCTAGGATCCCCAAACCCAATACTCGTAACAAAAACAATTAAAGAACTTAATCAAACGGCAGAGATAATGGATATAATGGGATTAGATCAATCTAATCATTATCCTATTAACATTCACTGTAATGGAGTTTATGGAGATAAGAAGGCTACATTACAAAGGTGGTCTGATAATTACAAAACTCTTTCAGTATCAGCTCAAGCAAGATTGGTTGTAGAGAATGATGATAAAGCATCTATGTATTCTGTAAAGGATTTATATGATGGCATCTTCTCTGAAGTAAAGGTACCTATTACCTTTGATTTTCATCACCACAGATTTCAACCTGGTAACTTATCTGAACAAGAAGCATTTGAATTGGCAATGACTACATGGCAATATCATAATGTAAAACCATTATTTCATTATTCATCATGCCGAAGAACATTCGAGGATCCAGGCTGTAAGGCACAAGCACATGCTGATTTTATATATGAACAAATTAATGATTATGGTCATGCCGTAGATATAGAAGTAGAAGCTAAAGCTAAGGAAGTGGCGGTCTTAAAATATAAAGATGATACAGATTCATTATTAGAATCTTATTTACCTTTTGATGTTCATATTGAAAATCAATTAGAACTAACATTAAATTAATTAAACATGATACAAATCATAAAAGAAAAACCTTTAAAGAGTACCACAAATGTAACAGGATTAATAGTTCAAGTAACTGGCGGTCAGTGGTATGGACTTACTAAAATGCAGCCTCCTAGGAATACTTGGTTCGGTAGAGGAGGTGAATCTACTTCAACAGGTAGAATGGATTATGCTAGAGATTCAGCATTATTTATGAAAAGCTATTCAGGTGAACCAACATTTGAAGAACTTAAAGAATTATTATTAGAAATACTTAATGATTCTATTGAAGCACCAAAGGATCAAATGGTGTATAGATAGTAAATGTACAATACGGTGGGTTAGCCAAGTGGTACGGCGCCATATCTTTTAAGGGTTGAAAAGCAATGCTAGCTGAGTAAAGTAAATCTTAGGTATGGAAATCGGAGGTTCGATTCCTCCACCCGTCAGCTCTTGGATAGGTTAATACCGAACAACGAGGCGTCAAATCTCACGCCTACAAACTGAAAAGTGGAGTCCAAGTGGAGTTTTAAAATTGTTAATAACTTTTTTAAATAAACGTGAAACTATAGTTCAAAACCGAGAAAATTGTATTATATTTATAATATAATTAAATAACGGAAAAATGGAACATAAAATATTTGAAGTCGGTGGTTGTGTAAGGGACGAAATCTTAGGAGTTCATACAAAAGACATCGACTTTACTTTTGTATTAGATAATACTGATATGACAGTAGAAGAAGGGTGGAGTAAAATGTTATCTATCCTTGAATCTGAAGGATTCAAAATATTCTTAAAAACACCAGATTGTTTTACAGTAAGAGCTATGTTTCCTAAAGGGCATGAACATGAAGGTTTAGTTGCTGACTTTGTTATGGCTAGGAAAGAAGTAGGAGTTATACCTGGAACAAGAAAACCTATATTAGAATTAGGTACCTTAGAAGATGATATATTCCGAAGAGATTTTACTGTTAACTGTTTATGTAAAGATGATAACAACCTAATCATCGATATGTGTAATGGTCAACAAGATTTACGTGATGGGATCTTAAGAACCCCACTACCTCCAATGAAAACTTTAATGGATGACCCATTAAGAATGATAAGAGGTTTAAGATTTAGTATAACTAAAGGTTTTACGTTTGATGATGAATTGTGGGAATGTATGCTAGAACCAGGATTAATAAAAAAATTAGAAGATATAGTTTCTCAAGAAAGAATAAGAGAAGAAGTTACTAAAATGATGAAACATGATACACTTAAGAGTTTAAACCTTTTAAGATGTATACCAGGATTGATGGAAGTAATATTAAAAGATGGGATGTGGTTAATGCCAACTACTAAAAATAAATAAATGGAAACTAAAAGAAAATTAAAGATTATGAAAGAAGTAAATGACAAATTATATACAGTTAAAGTAATTAATAGCAATGGAAGAGTAAATGTATACAATGTTGAATTTCCTAATGCATATGTAAGGGCTATTATTGATAGGCAAAATGATTTAGATGAATTAACAGTTGATGAGGTATATATTAATGATAAAATAGAAGCACAAGTATACCAAGACCAATTAATAAGAACACCTATTCCTGCTACAAAGGGTAATTTGTTTTTGGTTAGAGGTTTACCAGGAAGTGGAAAAACTACGATTGCTAAACAATTAACAAAACATTATGTTGAAGCTGATATGTATTTTATAGATGAAAGAGGTTCATATCATTTTGAACCTGGTCTTTTACCTGATGCTCATAAATGGTGCTTAAATAGAGTAAAGGAATGGGTGACATTGTGGGGTTATGATACGATTGCTGTAGCTAATACATTTACAGAAGAATGGGAAATGGCAGAATATGTTAAATTAGCAACAGATCATGGTTATAAAGTTCATACGATGGTAGTGGAGAATCGTCATGGTAATAAAAGTATTCATAAAGTACCAGAACCAACAATGCAAGCAATGGAAGATAGGTTTGATATTAAATTATACTAAATGAAAAAGAAATATAAAATAGAATCACATATGAATATAGCCTTTTCAACAATAGGTGGTCAAAAATACTTATTTCCAGGCTGGATACCTGTTGAAGATCATATATCATTTGATGATGTTGAGGTTATTAATCCTTATGAAAACATTAAATCAGAGACTTATCAAATTACTGGATCAAGAGGCGATAAATATACTATAACAAACCGAAATGGCCAATTCTCATGCAACTGTCCTGCGGGTAAATTTAGAGGAACTTGCAAACATTCAACACAAGTTCAAAAAGAACTCAACTTAGTTGAATAAATAAAGAAAATAATATACAACATTATGGCAAACATATATGGAATAGCTAAAATCGATGTTACACCAACAGTAACAGATGCTGCTGTACAATATCTAAGAGATACTGACTTAGGGATATCTGCTGGAACTTCCACAACACCGATAAACCTTTATCCTAACCAAGGCTCAGCCGCTACAATAGATACAGTAGTACCAGGAACAGGATATAGAATAGGAGAAAGCTTAAACTTAGTACAGCTTTCATCAACTGGTACAGGTAAAGGTCTTACTGCAATCTCAGATACCTTTGCTGTTGGATCTGCATTAATAGCAGGATCAGAGGTTAGCTTAGCTGGCTTCTTTTCAACTATGCAAAATAACTTATTGTTAAATTATGATATTGATAATTCACTTTATACATATGCTAGAACATCCGCATCTGGTCTTCCTGTACCCGCAGACGAACCTGGAGTTACTGTAACAACAGCTGCTACGGCATCTAGTGGTGGTAGTGGTACAGGTGCAACATTTCTTGTATCGGTTAGTGGTGGAACTGTTACTAAAGTAACTGTATCTGCTGTAGGATCAGGATATTTACCAGGAGATGTTATTACAATTGCAGCAACCGATTTAGACGTAACTTTAGAAGCTGTGAATACTGCTGCTGCATTACCGGTTACAATTGGTGGAGGAACTACTGTTAATGGTATAACCTTAGTACTATCTGAAGATAACGTATCTGGTAGTTTAGGATTAGTTCAACTTATTACAGTTACAAACGGTGGTGCTGGTCATACTGTAGGTGATACAATAACATTAACTGAAGAAGGAACTACTACAGGAACAGGAACTGTGGATATTGCATCATTAGGAACTGGGCAAAATACCCCAGGAATACAAACTACATATCCAAGTGGAATCCTAAACACTAGTGGAGCAACTGGTGTTGTTCAAGTTAAAGATGTAAGTGGAAATACAGTTATTCTAGGATCAATGCTATCAGGTGTAATAAGACCGTTTAATTTCTCTGAAGTACTAGGTGCAGGAACTACAATAGCCGTTGGCGATGTAACTATACTGTATGGTCCTGGTATGTCTCATTAAACAAAATAAAAACAAAAACAAAAACAATTAAGTAATGGAAAAAGCAAAAGAATTATTTGGAAAAGTAGTAAGTTGGATTGACTCGAAAGGTTTCTCTGCTTTATTATCATTAGGTCTAGGAGTAGGTCTTTGGGTATTTGGTTATAAGATATATGCTGGAATTGCATTCGGTGTATTCTTAACTAGAAACTGGGATCTCTTCAGAGGATGGCTCAAGAAGTAATTGAAATTACAACATCATCTCAGTACATTTTTTGTTACTGGGATGATTATAGTATTAAATAAAAAAAGTTATGAAATATATTAAAAAACTAAATCTTAATGAATCGATTAGTGAAGGTAAAATAATAAAAGACTTAGAAAAGATAGGTGGTCAAATTGATTATCTTTCTGATGCTGATGACGCAACTAAAAAGATTTGGAAAAAGGCAGGAGTTAACCCTGAAGATGATAATGGTAATCATCCTACTATTATTCTTTACTCATATGTTAATTCATGGCCTGAAACTAAAAAGTTATTAGATAAATCAAGAATTAAGTATAAAGAATTAGAAGATCCTAATTCTGCTGGTGAATCTTTTATTGTATTTAATGAATCAGTGGTTACTGAAAGTAAAGGATATAAAGCTGGTGATGAGGTAGAACTAAAAACTGGTGAAACTGTAAAGATAAACCAAGTAGTAAAAGGCCCTAGAGCTGAACTTAACACTTATCGTGCAAAAGTAAAAGGTAAACAAATTGACTTTAGTTTATCCGATATTAATGAATCTATTGATGAAGCTAAAATATCTGATTCAGAGAAAAAAATTATACTACAGATGCTTAAAGATCCAAATGTTAAGATATCAAGTACAGAAAAAAGAATAATTGGAAAGTTAATTGCTGAAGGTAAATTAACTGAAGCAAAGAAATTTAAACCAGGTGATATGTGGTCAAATGATTTTGATTATGATGGTATGTTAAAGTATGCATTAAAAGTAAATCACAAAACTCCGTTAAAAGATCTTCAGAAATTACATGATTCTGCAACTGATGTAAATTATCATACTCCTTTTTCAGGTTTAGGTAATGCAATTGATTGGATAACTGATGATGGTGTTAATTCAAAAGAAGGTAAAGACTTTATGAAACAATTTCATAATGACATAAAAGATGAAATGAAAAAGTAATTATGAAATACATTAAAATATTTGAAAAGTTTACTAAGGATTATATGAAAAAGATAGACCTTAAAGATTTTAAGAAAATTAAAAAAGGTTCTAAGATTTTATACATGGGTGGTCAAGTAGAAGTTATAGATAATAATGGATATGTATTAAAATTAAAAAACAAAGAAGGCAAAATTTTAACTGTTAATAAATCTCAGTTTGATCATGGTGGTCAAATAAATTCATCTTATGAAGATTTAACTGAAATAAACAGATCACAAGTATCTGGTACTAAGTCTGGGTGGATGGATTCTTTAGAAGATAGAAAATATGAATTAAAGAAAGATGTTAAGGGTGCTACAATCGGAAGTTTTTCAAATGTAACACTTCCTAAAGGAACTATTATTTACAATTTACCTGGTGGAGTATTTGCCGATCATTTTTCTCTAAAGAACAAATATTCAAGTAGATCATCACAAGGTCCAAAATATTTTGATAAGCCAACCTTTAAAGGTATAATGATTAGACAAATGCCTGCTGTCTTAGATGCTATTGAAAAGAACAGTAAAGTTTTAGAATCAGTTAATGAAGGAACATATAATTCAAAGAATCATATAGGAGATACTTCTGATGGGCAAGGTTCTAATGCTGAGATTTATAAAAAAGGAAAAGGATATTATGTAGTTGTTAGTGGAGAAGTTGATTATGATTTTACTGCAAAAAATG
>Ga0209634_1002310_pt1 | contig 13387 bp, 13 predicted proteins | sample LinPmetageLP40_FD_184043 | JGI IMG/M metagenome (GOLD analysis project Ga0209634, IMG submission 184043) | Marine viral communities from the Pacific Ocean - LP-40 (SPAdes) (version 2) | ecosystem: Environmental > Aquatic > Marine > Oceanic | place: Pacific Ocean | collected 2010-08-26
TAGATAAAGCAACCTATGAAGAGCTTGAAGCTAAGATGCCAAAGAATATTAATTGGTCTGAGCTTAGTAAGTTTGAGAAAGAAGATTCAACAAAAGGTTCACAGGAGTTAGCATGTACAGCAGGTTCTTGCGAATTAGTGGATATATAGTTAATGCTTTAGCTTTTTGCGTAGGTGCGTGGTGTATCTACGTAATGGTTATGGCTATACTAGGTACGTTTAACTTAGTATAAATAATTGTTGACTTTTATATTTAGGTAGTGTATAATTATATAATAAAATAAGGAATATAAATGATAAGATTACTATTAATAATATGTTTAATTACCCCTTCTGTTTATGCAGGAGATAAAATTGTAGACTCTATAGGTTATAGATTGTATCACAATATGGATAATGAACATGATGGTTCTAAGTATAGAGCCTATGCAACTAAAAATATACTTAATAATAAGTTTAAGTTTGCTTATGAAAGAACTAGAAATGGACAAGGTTTTGAAACAGGTACTTGGTTTATTGACCACGAAATAAAATTTTAAGGATAACAAATGAGAGATGAAAAACAAATGGTTAATACAGTTTATATAGGATATGATGAGAAAGAAGATACTGCATATGAAGTATTAAAGTTTTCATTAGAACGTATTGCTACTAATCCTATACGTGTTGTACCTATTAAGAAAAATTTAATAGAAAGAATGGGTATCTATACTAGAAAATCTAATATGATTCATGGTCAACAGTATGATGAGATAGATGGTAGACCATTCTCTACTGAGTTTAGTTTTAGTAGGTTCTTAGTACCTGCTTTAAACATGTATCAAGGATATGCTTTGTATATGGATTGTGATATGTATATACGAGCAGATGTTAATGAGTTGTTTGATATGTGTAGAAATTCTTACTATCCTTTATGGTGTGTTAAACATAAATATAAACCAGAAAAAGGAATTAAAATGGATGGTAAAGAACAACATCCATATCCTAGAAAGAATTGGTCTAGCCTTATGATGTTTAATTGTGGTCACGAAGTAAATGAAAGGCTTACCCCTGAAGCAGTTAATACTAAATCAGGCAGATGGTTACATACATTTCAATGGTTACCAGATAAAGAAGCAGACATAGGTACTATACCTGAAGAATGGAATTGGTTAGACAATCACTCTAATGAAGATATAGAAGCAAAGAATGTACACTTTACTACAGGTGGTCCTTGGTTTAATAAGTGGGGTTCATCTAGAGAAAAGGATACTAAGTATGCTGTTGAATGGTCTAATGATGCTGACTGGTTACAGATTAGAGGGTTAATTAATAACAAGGATTACATGATATGAACATAAACTTTGTAACTTCTTTTAATGAAGACTTGTATAATAGATTTGGTACTACATTTTTTAAATCTATACAAGAAAATTGGGAACCTACTTTAAAAGTAAAAGCTTACTATCATAACTTTCCTATTTCTAAATACTCATTAGACAAAACTATTGAGTATTCTAATCTTAAAGATAATAGAAAGTATATAAAATTTTTAAAAGATAATACTAAACATAATGGTACTGAAGATGGACAGATACCTTACAATATAAAACTTGATGCTATTAAATGGTGTCATAAAATGTTTGCTTTAACAGACTATGCATTTACATTAGCTGAAAATAATAAAGATGCAGGTTGGTTAGTATGGATTGATATAGATTCTTATGCTAATAAAAGATTAACACAAAAAGATTTATTAAAAATGTTACCTGATAATGCTGATGTTGTTCATGGTAATGGTATATCTTTTATGGCTTTTAATCTAAGTAAAAAACCACCATTAGATTTACTGTGGGATTTACGTAGAATATATATGAATGATGAAGTTACTAACTATAGAGAATGGCATGATGGTTTTATTATTCAAAGACTATTAAAATTATATAAGTCTCATGGTTTAAAAATACATGATATTGATAAGCAAGTTTCAGATTATATTATACATATGAATGGTGCTTCTAATTCTAGTGTCTTACCTTTAAGAGATACTAAAGGTAAGCGTGTATTTGAATTATCAAAAGATACTGTATCACAAGATATATTACCATCAAGGTATCAAAAAAATGCTGAGTTAATTAGACATTTTAAACCTAATAATATTTTAGAGACAGGTACTTGGAATGGTGGTCGTGCTATTGAGATGGCATTAGCTGCATTTGAAAATGAAAACTTAGTAAACTATTATGGTTTTGATTTGTTTGAAGATGCTACTATAGAAACAGATAAAGAAGAGTTTAATGTTAAGTCTCACAATACTTTAGAAGCTGTAGAAAAAAGATTAGAAGAATTTAAAAATAAAATGGCAGAGAAAAATAAAACATTTAATTATTTTTTAACTAAGGGTAATACAAGAGAAGAGTTAAAAGTTGATAACTTGTTTGATTACTTACCTCCTATAGACTACGCTTTTATAGGTGGTGGTAATAGTATTAAGACAACACAAAGTGATTACGATTGTTTAAAACATGTGCCTGTAGTTGTTATAGATAATTACTTTTCTAAAGATGAAGATGGTAATGAAGTAGAAGATAAATATAAAGGTACAAATAAAGTAAAAGAAATGTTAGGTAAGAAAGTAAAAAATAATATATTACCTAGTGAAGATAAAGTAAGAGAAGGTGGACATACTCATTTATTATTTATATTACATGATGATAAATTACCTGCTCCTCCCAAACATTTATTTAGTGTACCTATTAAAGTTAATCCTAGAGATTGTGTACCTAAAGATTATATTAGAGGTAACATAAGAACTAATTTTAAAAAGATTGACAAGTGGTTAGGTAAGTTTCCTTTGCATGATTACAAATGTATATTAGTATCAGGTGGACCTTATATTAATTTTGATAAATTAAAAAAATTAATTAAAGATAATCCTAATAGTAAAGTTGTTACTGTTAAACATTCTTATCCTAAATTATTAGAGCATGGTATTAAACCTTGGGCATGTGTTGTATTAGACCCTAGACCTATTACAGGTAAGAGTACACATGGTGTAGTAAGAAAAGATTTATTTAAAACAATAGACCCTAGCACAAAGTTCTTTGTTGCTTCTATGACTGACCCTTCTGTTACTGATTATCTAATAGAAAAGAAAGCAAACATATGGGGATGGCACGCATTTACAGAATCATTACGTGACCCTGATGAACAAAAGAAAGGTATACAAAATAATGTAGTTACTCTTAATAAAGACTTAGGATTACCAGAAGGTACTACATTAATAACAGGTGGTACGTGTGCAGCTATGAGAGCTATAGGTATTCTACATACTATGGGATTTCGTTTCTTTGATTTATTTGGTTTTGATTCTAATATGGAAGAACCTACTGATGAACAAAAGAAAGAAACAACAGGTGCTGAAGATGAGAAACCAAGACCTAAATATTTTAAAGTATCTGTTAATAAAGAAGAGTTCTGGACAACAGGTGAGCTACTTGCTTTAGCACAAGATTGTGAAAAGTATTTTAACGAATCACCTATGGAGATGGATATTAATTTTCATGGAGAGAATACATTAGTAGCTGAATTGTGGAAACTATCTGTTAGATATACACAAAAGCAACAAGCTTTTAAAGGAGATTTAATATGATGTTAAAACCATCAGAAGATTATTATGAACTACTAGATTCTTATAAAAAATTACATAAAGAAGAAGGTAAGTTTAGAGGTATAAGTTTAGTACCTCTTGTTCCTACCTTAATAAATGTAATAAAAGAAAATAATTCTAAAACATTACTTGATTATGGATGTGGTAAAGCAATACCTTATTCAAAAAAAGAATGTAAAAGTATAGGATTAAAAAAACCTGTACAAGAGTTATGTAACTTAGATTCATTTGCTTTATATGACCCTGCATATCCTAAGTATAGTAAACTAACTAAAAAGAAATATGATATTGTTGTATGTACAGATGTTATGGAACATATAGCAGAACAGGATATAGATTGGGTATTAAAAGATATATTATCTCATAGTAAAAAAGCAGTATTCTTAAATATATCTTGTCAACCTGCACTTAAACATTTTAAAGAAGGCAAATTTAAAGGACAGAATGTACATGTGTCTGTATTTCATGGTACTTGGTGGTCAGATAAAGTAAAAAATATTTGGAATGATTTTCAACGATTAAAAATATATATGATATGTGTGGGTAAAGATTATACTCATATTGAATGTATAGAAAAGGAGAAAGAATAATGTTAACAGCTTTAATAGGTCCTGCAACTAAACTACTTGGTAAGTTTATTGAGGACAAAGATACTAAAAATAAATTGGCTCATGAGATAGCTAGTATGGCAGAGAAACATGCTCAAGAATTAGCTAAAGGTCAACTAGATATTAACAAAGAACAAGCTAAACATCCTAGTATATTTGTATCAGGAGCACGACCTGCTATAATGTGGGTATGTTGTCTTGGACTCCTATGGCAGTTCTTCGTAGGACCAATTTTAACTTGGACTACAGGTATATGGTTTCCTGATATGGTACCACCACAGCTAGAAGTAGAAGGATTAATAACTTTAGTAATGTCGCTTCTAGGACTTGGAGCTATGAGGTCATTTGAAAAGTCTAAGAATATAGCAAGGGATAACCTTAAATAATGACTACTGTATTTCTATTAGTAATTTATTTAGGTGATGCTGTACAACAAAGTGATATGCATTTTCGTGACATCAATAGATGTAGATACTTTGCTAATAGAATAAGTAAACAACCTGCAGTACCTGGAGTTAAGAAAAGATATGTAGGTATTTGTAAACCAATAAGTGTAGATATTTCAAACCCTAACATAAGGTTATATCAATGATTATATTAGAATATATATACTATAAATTAAAGAATATAGATTCTATGTATTATGAAATTATTGCCTACGCAATACTAACAGGTTTAGTATGTGGTGGATTTCATTATATAATAGGATTGCTATAGATGGCTCTTAATGACAAACAAGAAAAGTTTGCACAGAACTATGTCTTACATAGAAATGCAACTGAAGCTGCAAAAGCTGCAGGATATGCTGCAGACTCTGCGTACAATCAAGGGTATCGCTTATCACAAAACGAAGAAGTTCAAGAAAGAATAAATGAACTAGAGAAAAGTCTTGAAACTAATGTAGATGTTATTACTGAGATAGAAAAACAATATGAATATGCTAAAGCAAATGGGCACACTAATAGTGCTATTAAAGCTTTAGAGTTATTGTCTAGAGTTAGAGGTTCTAAGAGTGATAAAGAAATAGATATGTCACCTGAAGGTATTAAACAACATATTATTGAATGTCATAAAATATTAGGTAAGAAATTTTGGGAAGAGGTAGGTAAGGAATGTGAGTTTACCTTACAGAAATAATCATATAAAAAATAAAACCTATTACACCTAAGAATACCATAAGACATAAACCTATAATAAAGTTTTCTATTTTTTTTCTTAGTTTTCTTTTAGCTTCTGCTATAGCTTCTTTCTTTTTTAATCTTATGTCTGCTTGAATACGAAGTACTTCATTCCAAGCATTATGACCATGAGAAAAATTAACAAAAGTACGTAACTCACTTTCCATCTGCTCTGCTTTTTTCTTTGCAGCAAATGTCTCTAGAGCTTCTTCTTCTACAGAACCAAATGTTCTACCTTTACTTTTTTTATGTCCTTCTTTAACGTCTTGTATTGCACCCATCCATCTGCCTAAATCTTTAGACATACTTTCTACATCACGACCTACAGAAAATCCTTTCTTTATTGCATTGAAAGCAGTTGTTGCTGCTGCAATTGCTGTTATTGGGTCCATATATTATTCCTATTTGTAAGACCATATCCAAGGTCTTGGGCTTGTTACAGAACTCTTAGGCATAGTATCTAGATGTATAAATCTTTTCTCATGTACACCATTTTGTTTAACACCTATACCTGTAAACCCTAGCTCTAATGCTATACGTACTATCTCAAATGCTTTATGTCCAGAACAAACAACATCTACAGCACAACCTTTTAAGTGTGCAGACCTAGTACTACCACCTATAGATAAGTTATGTGATTCACTTCTATAACCAGAGCTAATAGACATAGGTTGTTTTAATCTTTCTCTTAAAGATACAAGCATATCCATGAATAATTCATCCATGTTTACTTCGCCTGTACCTTTACATCTTAATTCATCTTCTGAGAAATACTTCCACCTAGTCTCCAATTTTACCACCATATTGTCTAGCTACAAAAACATTACCACCACCTTTTTTATAACTTACAGCAGTTGGGTCTGCTTTTCTATTATAAGAAGATGTTGTTTTTTTAATTTTTTTTCTACCAAATGTTTCTTTTAATTTTTCTGCTCTTTCTTTTTGTTTGTCTGTAGGAAATATTTTTTTAGTCATAACTCTTTTAAATAAACTTGGTTTTTTTTCAGTAGATTTTTTATTATCTTTTTTCATATAATTAGGAACACGTTTATTAGCTGCAGCATCAGCAGTCTCTCTCATTTTTTTACTAAAAATATCTTTGCCTATAACTTTTGGAAAAAAACCTGTTTTAATATCATCTTTATTTTTAGTATTTTTACCTTTTACTTTTTTTCTTAACTCTCTATTTATTTGAGTAGCAGATTTTGTTTTTGCTTTTCCTGTAATAGTTGTTGCTGCTCCTGACCCAACAGAAGATGCTTTTTTTGTTTTAACAGGTGTTTTTGTTACAGTAGTTGTAGGTTTTTTAGGACCTTTACCCATTAAATATCTATTTAAAGAATCTCTACCAAAAGATGTAAAACCTGCCTTCTTCATATCTTCTTCAGATACTGCAGCTAAATCTTTAGTTCTCATTCCTGATTTATCCATGCCTTTAAAAGTTTTTTTACCTCTACGTTTAGCTTCTGCTATACTTTTAGCAGGTAAATTTCTTTGTCTATAACTCATTTTATTTTCCTTTATTTATTAGTTTACTTATTAGATTGTCTTCTTATCATATCGTCTATTTTGCTTTCAAGTCTATCAAATCTCTGCAGCAGTTGTTTTAAATCGTCTTTAACATCTTCTTTAGAAGCATAGGTTACAGCTATGTTCTCTCTTGTTTCTGATAGTTCATCTTTAACTTTACTAATAGCAGCAGACGTAGAACGTATCCACCATAGAAAGCCACCTATTGCCATAGTCAATACTGCGTTCCATATCATATTCATATCTGCCATTGTAGTCTCCTTGTTAATATCCTAAATTATCTGCTACTTCACTTGCTAATTGAGGTCTAATTGCTGATACAAATGGAATTGCTTTTATACCTTGCCTTATAGCTTGTCTAGGTTTATCTCTTATTACTGCATCTCCTAAAGCTTTAATTATATTATCTGCCCATTGATAACTAGGACCCATAGCAACACCAAAAGGACTTGCTCCATATTGATTAGCTCTTAACATATCATACATAGGAGTAGCAGGTCCAAATATATTACTTGTTAATAATGCATCTCTAATATGTTCCCAACCTTGTTTCTTTTTAAAAGCACTAGGTTCATCACCATAACGTAACTCATCTTTTAATTCTTTTACAGCTAAACTAACTGCAATAATTAATGTTAAAGAAACTCCATATTTTAAAGCAGCATCCATTGGTATTCTTCCTTGAGATAAAGGTGTAATAATTTCTCTCCACATACGCATACCAACTTTACTACCAAATGTAAACATAAAACCTTTTAATTGAGCAACTAATGCAAGATAAGGATTAGACATCCATAGAGGTCTATTGATTGCATTAGGAGCCATAATAATATCATCAACTCCCTTAGATAAAGCAGCACGTACAAGTCCTGGAGGAGTTCCTTCTATCTCTCCTGAAGCCCATCTAAAAATATCTGATTCTCCTAAAGCTTTTATATTTTCTGCTTTTTCTTTTCTTTGTCTTTCTCTAAATTGTTTTATAGGTTCACCTTTTTTTCTTATACTTTTTTTAAAGTTAACTCCTACATCTACTATTCCTAATTCTCTTAATCTTTTTTTAGCCCTTACTTCTTCTAAACTTGTTTTTAAATTAGGACTATTTTGTCTTTGTATATATTTTGCAGCTACTAATTTAGTATCTTTTTTCATTTGACTAGATATAGCTTGAAGTGCAATGTCTCTACTAAATTGTGTAATTTGAGTTAGTAAAGTAAATTTAAAAAAAGCATCTGTAATTCTTCTTGATACAGATATACCTGCAATATCACCTAATCTCTCAGCAAGTGTACCATCAAAGCCTTGTAGTATACTTCTAAAATTCATTTCACTTTCTGTCTTTTTTAGTTTAGGTAATATACTTCTTAGTGATTGTCTAAAAGCATTAGCTGATGCTCTAGATATACCATAAATAGCATGTTGTGGTCCTACTCTAGAAAGTACAATGAAAGGTTCTGATAAAGCTGTTAATGCTGCAAGAGGAAGTGTAAGCATATATTGATATGTACCCATCATACGTACAAGTTTATTTAATCCTGAGTTAGATATAGGCTTATATCTATTTTGAATAGCATCATATATATCTTTAATTCTTTCAGCTTCATACTTTTTTAGTTGATTATTTTTAGTAAGTTCAGGTACATTAAACTCAATAATTTTTTTTATCTTAGCTATATTATCTCTTTGTGAAGCTTGAAGAATATACCTATCTATTATTTTCTTTACATTTCTTTCTACTAAACCTGCTTCATCTAATAGTTTAAAAGTTTCGTTATCTATTCTTCTAGTATTTTCAAAAGAAGCTTGACTTTCTGGACCTACTCTATCATTTTTTTTCTTTTCTTCTAGCTCTAATCCTTCAGCTTTTTTACTTTGAACATTATCATTACCACGTATATTATCTATAAGTGCATTAGCTTCTTCTTCAGTTCTTTTTCTTTTATTTCCTGTTTTACCATCTACTACTTCTGATTGCATCAGTATTTTTCTAGCTCTCTTCCATGCAAAAGGACTATTAAATTTAAATACTCTAGGAAAATAATCATTTCTAAAATCAAAGGTAACACCACTATCTGCTAATGTACCAAATAAAGCTGTAGCTTTTACAGGTTGAATAAGAGTTCCTTTTTTATTTATAAACCCCTCACCTTTTTTAGATTTATCATGACTTATTTCTTTAAAAGCATTTTTTATTTTTTTATCTTTACCTCTAGCATTAATACCATTTCTACCTTTAAATAAAAAATATGTATCTAGATTAGATATTGCTTGATTAAACTTTTTACTATCAAGTTTGCCTTTTAAAGACTCTTCATTAATTTTATTTTTATCTGTAAACTTTGTATTCTTTGTATTACCTTGATACTTATAAACATTAAGAGTTTGTCCTATTCTATTAGCATTAGCTTGTTGTTTTCTCATTTCTATAAAAGCTTCTTGAGGAGTTTTATAAGAACTTTTACCTTTAGCAGAAGGTGAATCAGCTAGATAATTTGTTTCTTCATATATTATTTTATTACCTTTTTTAGTAGTAGCAACAAGAGCATACTTATCTTTTTTATTTAATGGTAGAGCACCTGTAGTAAATTTTTTTCTTAGTTGTTGTACTTTATTATTATAAGATTGTTTAAGAACTTCAAAAGAGCTATTAACTTTTTTAACTTTATTATTTAAAGTAGTAATTTCAGAAGGAGTTAAGTTTTCAATTTGACTATTAGCTTTTTCTGTTTCTTCTAAAACACTTCTACCTTCTTTAAGTTGTTTCATAAAACTATCTTTAGTTATACTTACTTCATCTGCTAGTTTTTCTCCCAATATATCTCTTCTTATTATTGTAGCAGCTTCTTGTATATTTTTATCTTTTGTTTTTTGACCATAATAAAGAACATTAAATAGTTGGTCATTATTTAATTTAGATATGCTTTTAGCAAAAGGTGATTTAATATCTTTACGCACTAAGTTAAAAGCTGCTTCTACTCTTTCTGAAAATCCACCTACATCTTTAGATACTTGGTCATAGTATGTATTAAGTGCATTATAAATATTATAACCTGCTTCACTTTTTGTAGATAAATTAAATAAAGGAGACATTGCAGTTCTTAAAACTTTACCTGCTATAGAAGGAGCAGCTTCTTTTTGTCTTTTCTTAACTTCACTCAATAATTGGTTTCTATTTTTAGGTAGATTTTTTTCTAATTCATTTGCAATTTTATTTTCATTTTCTATTTCTATATCTATATTTCTACTTTGTAATTCTCCTATTGCACCTACAGCTAATCCTGTAGTTTTACCACCAACAAAACCTAAAGCTGCATCATCTATAACTCTTTTTATAACTTCAGGAGCAGTATAAAAATCTATTTTATTTTCACCTGTTATTCCACCTGCTTGTGCTGCTGCTATCTGAGTTAATCCTTGTGCTCCTTCTGTTACTGCTTCTAAACCACCTGCTTGAAGTCCTCTCTTTGTTACATTCTTAACAAAGTTTTTACCTGCTTTACCTGCTTCTAATAGTAAATGTTTATTAACTAAATCTTTTTCAGCATTTGGTTTTATTACATCATCTACTATTTTTGTAATTTGTTTTTTAGGTATTGTTGCACCTGCTCCATCTTTTAATGCTTTTTCAACAGCTGCTCTACCATTAGATTTTATAACACCTTTTAGTATACCCATTGCACCTAGCTTATCTAATATACCTATAGTAGCACCACCTGCTAATGCCCAACCTTGAGCATCTTTTTCTTTAACACCTAATCTTTTAGCTTCATCATATGTTTCTCCACTACCCATAAGAAAGCCTGGAATAAAAGGAGCTAATACTCTTATTACTGTAGCACTAGCTGTTCCTACAGCACCTGCTCCTGCTAATGGAGCTGCAGCTATTCCTCCTACTACTGCACCACCTAATACTGGAGCCATTGATGGTAATACTTCAGCAGACATATCTTTAAATAATAATAGTCCTCTACCTATTGCTCCTAGTATATCACCTTCTCTAAACTCTTGTCCTATTTCTTTAGAACCTTCTGTAAAAGAAGAAGTTCTAGTAGGTTGTGGTTTTTCTGCAGCTTGTTTTATATTTTTTTGTATGCCTTCTTGTGCATAACTTTTTAAATCTTCTGCTCCTGTTATATCAGCAATTAAATCTACACCTTTATATAAAGACTCTTGCATCCTATCAGTAGCAATAGCAAAACGATTACCCCAAGAGTTTTCATAACCATCAGGATAATACGAAGTTGTATCTATTTCTTGTTGTTCAGTAGGTTGTGTATCTGCACCTATAAAAGAAAGAAAACTACTTGTTGGTTGTACAGGGGTATCTAATTGTGAAGGTTGTTGTTCATTAACAAAAGAAATAAATGAACTAGGTTGCTCTGTAGATTCTACAGGTTGTTCTGTAGATTCTACAGGTCTAGGATTTGAATTTACGTAATCAATAAATTTCATAATTAAAATATATATTGGTCTAGAAGTTTATCAGGTTGAATAATATTTGGATTTGTTTGTATTTTATTTATAATATATTCTTCATATGCTTTAGCTCTTGGAGTTATTTGTGTATTTCCTGCATCTCTTTGGTTTGATGCAAATTGATTATATTCTTGATGAAAAGTATTATTAAAAATATCACTATTCACTAATTCATCTATAGTTTTTCTCATAGTATCATTACTAATAGCTTTTCCACCTCTACTTACTATCCCTTGATTAATATTTTTTAAAGTTGCTGCTTTATTATCACCAGTTAATTTACTTGTTATTTCTGTTGCTACTGGTTTAAAATCTTTTAAAATAGAACCTAATGCTTTAGGAGCTGTAGGTTTTTTTGGTGTAGGATTTTTTGCTGCATATTCTTTAGCATCTGCTATTTTCATATTAGCTTCAGCAGTTCTCTCAGCAACAATGTTACTTGTTACAGCTTTCCAAGCATTTATACGTCTATCTGTAATTTTCTCTTCTAACTTTGTTAGTTCTAATCCCATTGCATGTTTTTTTGCTGCTCTATTAAAAATATCTTGCTCACGTTTTGTAACTTTCTCGTCAGTATATTGAGCTAAATCTAAATCAAACCTATCTAATTCTTTTTCTAATTTTCTTTTTTCTTTCTTTAATGCTCTTGTTCTAGCTTTACCTTTTACTTGAATACCTACAGCATTTTTAGCTGCTTCTGTTAATGCAGAACTTATAGTAGTTTTACCTGAAGCTATTGCTGCTCCTAAATCTATTAAAGGAGTAAACAACTCATTCTTAGTTGCTTGTTTACTTTCTGTTATATCAGTTTTTACGTCTGCAATATCTGTTTCTGTACCACCTCTAACTTTTTCAAAACCTTCTTCAACATCTTTAGACATTTCATATTCACCAAGTTGTTTACTAAATAATGTATCTAAATTTGTTCGTGCATCAGATACTGCTGTTGATGTTCCCATTAATGCTTTTACTTGAGCATCTATTGTTGATGGTGTTTCTACAGTAGCAGGAGGAGGTCCTCCTTGTTGTTGTTGTAATCTAGCTTGATACTCTTCTTCTGTAGGAACATTTGATATATTAGATTCTATATCTGCTAATCCACCTTGAGTATTTTTTGTAGTTCCTGTTCCTAAACCTAGTTCTTCTTTTGTAGGACCTGTATATTCTCCTATACCAAATTCTCCTGCACCTCCACTATCAGGAATAACATCTGTTAATTTTATATTAGGGTCTTGTCCTACTAATAAACCTCCTCCAGACTCTTCTTCTCTTTTACGAATCATTGCTGCTTCATCTTTTAATTTTTGTCTAGATGCTTTATCTAGATTAAATAGACCAAGTATTTGTTGTCCTATACCTTTTCCTTCTTTTGCTTGTACAACAGGTAATCCTGCAATACCACCACCAGTCTCTGCAGTTTTTCTACCAAATAAACCACCAGGACTAAAACCACCAAAGGCACCATATGTACCTACAGCAGCAGTACCTAATCCTAACAATGATTGTGCAAGACCAGGTTGTTGTGGTTCAGGAGTTCTAGTTATTTGTGTAGCTATATTCGGAAATGATTGTACATAAGATTGATATTCTTTTAATGACTCACTAGGAAATTGTTGTTCTTGTATGTATTGTTTATAAGCTTCGTCTAATGCTAATTGTGATTGTTGTTGTTTTACATCACCAACTTTACCTATTGTACCTAACTCTTGAGCTTGTGCTGCAAATCCTGCAGGTGCTAATTGTGCTAGTTGTCCTGCAGCAGCACCTTCTCTTTGTCTCTGTTGATTAATATTAGCCATAGCATCTTGATAAGCTTGAGCACTACCTTTAGCTTGTATATCAGCTTGTAATCTTTGATTAGCTTCTGATGCCATACCTTCTAGTATACCTTGTCTACTACCACCAAAAGAACCTGCAGCAGCAGCTTGTGCAGCTAACTGAGGAACAACA
>Ga0209634_1002312_pt1 | contig 13384 bp, 13 predicted proteins | sample LinPmetageLP40_FD_184043 | JGI IMG/M metagenome (GOLD analysis project Ga0209634, IMG submission 184043) | Marine viral communities from the Pacific Ocean - LP-40 (SPAdes) (version 2) | ecosystem: Environmental > Aquatic > Marine > Oceanic | place: Pacific Ocean | collected 2010-08-26
GTTCTGAACAAATTACATATACAGGAAAAACTACAACTGCATTAACTGGTTGCACTCGTGGTGCAAATTCTACAACAGCGGCCACTCATAGTGACGGTGCAGCTATAGGCTCTACTGCATTAAGAGTGCATCATAGAAATCATGGTATGCATGGCACATCAAACAATGTAACAATTGTTGGTGTTGCTTCTGGTACTTACAATGGTGTTGCTTCAACAAATATTAATGGCACATATACATCTATCTCAGATATTAAAATGCACAGTTATGTAATTACAGCACAAAATGCTGATTTTGCTACTGCATTAGGTGATGTCGGTGGTACTACTGTTACTGCAACAAGAAATATTTTATATGATGTACTTCAACCTGTTGCTGGTGTTATTCAACCACCAAATACAACGATTGGTGCTACATTAAGAGCAACAACTGGTAAAACACTAGAAGGCTCTGAAACAGAATTTACTTTAACAACTGCCTCTGATAAAGTGGCAGTAGAATTAAATGAAGATTATTACTTCACAGGACCTAAACTTGTTGCTTCTGCAATCAATGAAACTAACGAGATGTCTGGTAATAAATCTTTAAATCTAGATATTAAATTAGAATCAACAGCAGGTAATTTATCTCCTGTTGTTGATACAAGTAGATTAAGTACCCACCTAATACGAAATCATTTATATAATCCTGTTTCAGGAACTACACCAGATTTTGTTGCTGATACTGCAAAAAGTGGTGGTAGTTCTTCTGCAAAATATGTAACAAGACCAGTTAAATTAATTAACGACTCAACTGCATTAGATATTCGAATATCTGCTTGTGTTCCTTCAACTTCAGAAGTTGAAATGTACTTTAGAACAGCTGCAGCTGATGATGCTAGAAACATAAAAGAATTAGTGTGGACGCCATTTAATGATGATGGTTCTCCTGACGCAGGTGTTACTCCATCAGACGATAATATAACATTTAAAGAACACAAATATAGTGTGAGTGATTTACCTTCGTTTACATCTTTTCAATTAAAAATAGTTCTAAAGGGTACTGTTAGTTCTTATCCTCCTAGAGTGAAAGATTTAAGAGGGATTGCTCTGGCAGTTTAATTTTATGAGTAAAGATATTGCAAAAGTTGAAGGTCACACAAATTTAGTTAGAGATTTAAAATCTCAAGCAATTATCAATACTGATTCAGATGCCTATGCTCGTTATATGGCAAGAAAAGCAAAACAAAGAACAAAAGATGATGAAGTGAGACAAGTAATTAGAGATGTAAATGAATTAAAAAATGAAATGAGAGAAATAAAAAATTTAATTATAGGCATGGCAAATGGCAGATAGAAGTATAGCGGCGGGTGATACATTAAACAAATTTAGATTTGAATTTAATGGTACTGCTGAAGATATAGGAGATATTGCAACACTAACTGGCACTAGTGGTATTATTGCTGACGCAACCGATGTTGTTGAAGCAATTGTATTATTGAATCCTGACTTAACAACTATATCAACTGACAGTCATATTTTTCCTAGTGACGGTTTAGTTTTTGAAGGTGCTACAGATGATGGATTTGAAACATCTCTTGTCGTAACTGACCCAACTGCTGATAGAACATTAACTTTACCAGATGATAGTGGTGACGCTTCTTTAGTAGGAGGAACACAAACATATACAAATAAAACAATAACAACACCTACAATAACAAGTGCTGTTTTAAATACAGGTGCAAGTGGTACTGCCGTATTAGATGAAGATAATTTGGCGTCTGATTCTGCTACAAAGGTTGCAACACAACAAAGTATTAAGGCATATGTTGATACTAATTTAACTGCTCAAGATTTAGATATTGCACCAGATAGTGGTACAGGACAAAGTATAGATTTAGATAGTGAAACATTAACACTTGCAGGTGGTACAGGAATAGGTTCAAGTGCTACAAGTAATACAGCAACTTTTGCTATTGATTCAACTGTAACAACTTTAACAGGAACACAAACACTTACAAATAAAACTTTAACAACACCTACACTAACAAGTTCTGTTTTAAATACATCATTAAGTGGAACTGCTTTTCTTGATGAAGATGGTATGGATTCAAATGCTAATGATAAATTGGCTTCACAACAAAGTATTAAGGCATATGTTGATGCTCAGACAACAGCACAAGATTTAGATTTTCAAGGTGATAGTGGTGGTGCACTAAATATTGATTTAGATAGTGAAACTTTAACTGTTGCTGGAGGTACAGGATTAAGTTCAAGTGCTTCAAGTAATACGGTAACGCTTGCAATTGATTCAACTGTAACAACATTATCAGGAACACAAACATTAACAAATAAAACTTTTACAGAACCGACTGTTGATACTTTTACATTAGCAAGTGGAACACAAACTGGAATAGTTTTAGGAAGAAGTATCGTATTTGAAGGTGCAACTGCTGACGCACATGAATTAACTTTGATTGTTGAAGAACCTACACAGGACAATACAATCACAATACCGAACTCAACATTGACATTAGCAACAACAGCAACCCATGCAACTAAGGGTTCTCATATTGCAAAATGTATCGCATTAGGATAGGATAAATAGTAGTATGGCAGATAGAACTGTATTAGTAACAGATACACTAGAAACTTTTAGAACGACTTATAATTCGACAGCGGCTGATGTTGGAGATATTTCGAGCCTAACAAGCGCAAGTGGCACAATTGCTTCATCTACAGATATTGTAGAAGCTGTTGTAGCGATGAATACAGAAATTGCTGCTCTGAAAGCAGGTACTTCTGTATTCGAAACTAAAATAGTTTTTGAAGGCGATACAGATGACGCAAACGAAACAACAATACAAATAACTGACCCAACTGCTGATAGAACAATTACTTTACCAGATGCAACTGGTACTGTTTCTTTAACGGCTGCAACCGAAACATTAACAAATAAAACTTTAACTGCACCAGTTATTACAAGTGGTGTTTTTAATACTGCTATTTCAGGTACTGCATTTTTAGATGAAGATGGTATGGATTCTAATAGTGCAACAAAATTAGCATCTCAACAATCAATCAAAGCATATGTTGACGCTCAAATTACTGCTCAAGATTTAGATGTAACTTCTGATAGTGGCACGATTGCAATTGACCTTGATAGTGAAACATTGACGATTGCTGGTGGAACAGGATTAGACAGTTCAGGTTCAGGCAACACAATAACACTTGCAATTGATTCAACCATAACAACTTTGACAGGTACTCAAACACTAACGAATAAAACTTTAACAGCACCAACAATTACAAGTGGGGTACTTAATACTGCTCTTTCAGGAACTGCATTTCTTGATGAAGATAATATGGCATCTGATTCTGCCACAAAAGCTGCTTCACAACAATCAATTAAAGCATATGTTGATGCAACTATAACCGCTCAAGATTTAGATGTTACAAGTGATAGTGGAACTATTGCGATTGATTTAGATAGTGAAACTTTAACCATTGCCGGTGGCACTGGTCTTGCTAGTTCAGGTTCAAGTAATACGATAACACTTGCAATTGATAGTACGGTTGTAACATTAGCAGGAACACAGACTTTGACAAATAAAACTTTGACAGGTGCAACTTTAAATTCACCTACTATTACAAGTTTAGTTGCTACTAACTTATCTTTAACAGACTCAAGTATCGTATTTGAAGGTGCAACTGCTGACGCACATGAAACTACACTAACAGTTGTAGACCCAACAGCAGATAGAACGGTTACAATACCAAATGAGACAGGAACACTAATCACTACAGCAGGTGCGGCTACGAATGATTTTTCAGTATCTACTGCAATTGCACTAGGATAAATGTATAAATAGTAGTAACAAGAACAAAAAACACAACAAATTATAGTATAAATATAGGAAAAGGGAAAAAATATGGCTAACGATTTTAAAAGAATTTGTACTCCAAACGTGAGTCACAGTGGTAATTCAACGATTTACGGTGTTCCCGCTGGAGCGAGTAGTTCTGCTTTAGAATCAATCGTCATTGGTCTTACCTGTGCAAACAAAACGGACTCAGACAAAACCATCAGTATCTTTTTAGATAATGAAGATGGTTCAAATGACGTATTTATTGTAAAAAATGCTACTATTCCTGCAGGCTCTGCTTTAGAAGTAATGTCAGGAAATAAATTAGTATTACAAAACGATGGTACAAACGCAGACAATTTAGAAGCTCTTGCTAGTGCTGCTAATTCAGTAGATATTACTGTATCAGTTCTAGAAGATGTATAAGGAATAATTAATGGCATATATCGAAAAAAACTTAATTGGTAAAAATCTTTTAGATTTAGACGGCGCAGAATTAATTTTAGATACTGACCGTGATACGACAATAACAGCGGACACAGATGACCAGATTGATATTAAGATTTCGGGTGCCGATGACTTTCAATTCACAGCAAACAAGTTTAGTGTATTAACAGGAAGTAGTCAATCTTTTGCTGATAGTGCAAAAGGATTATTTGGTACTGGTGATGATTTAGAAGTTTATCACGATGGCACTAATTCATATGTTGCAAACAAAACAGGTGCTTTAAAAATTGCAACTGAAACATCTGGTATCGTTGTAACAATCGGACATACTACAAGTGAAACAACAGTCGCTGATAACTTAACAGTTACAGGTAATGCAAGTATTGGTGGAAATTTAGATGTAACAGGTAGTTTCGATATGAGTGATGCTAACATTACAAATATTGGAAGTATTGCTCTTGACTCTATTACAAATGATGGCACAGATATTACTCTAGACTCATCAAACGATATTGTTATAGATGCTGCTGGTGGTAACATAGAATTCAAAGACGCAGGTACTTTACAACTTACTTTAGATATGGACGGCACATCAGGTGCTCAAGTTATTCAACTCGGTGTTGACTCAGACGACTTAGTATTTAATCAGTATGATGGTAACGAAGTAATGAGAATTGCTGATGATAGGGCAGTTTACTTCTTTGATAAAGGTGGAGAGAAAATATCATCAGACGGAACAGATTTAACTATCAACGCTGGCGCAGACCTTAATCTAACAGCAGTAACAGACATTAACGTACCTGCAAATGTTGGATTAACATTTGGTGATGATGCCGAGAAAATTGAAGGCGACGGAACAGATTTAACAATTGCTGGTAATAATATTAAATTAACTGCTGTTGCTGATGTTATAGTTCCTGCGAATGTGGGTGTAACATTTGGTACTGGCGAGAAAATAGAAGGCGATAATACAGACTTAACAGTAACATCAGGTGCAAAAATTAATTTAGCTGCTACAAGTGATGTACACTTACCTAATAATGTAGGAATGGTGTTTGGTGATGCCGCTGAGAAAATTGAAGGAGATGGTACAGATTTAACTATCGCAGGAAATAATATTAATCTTACTGCTGTTGCTGATGTTGTAGTTCCTGCAAATGTAGGAGTTACTTTCGGTACTGGTGAAAAGATTGAAGGCGATAATACAGATTTAACAATAACATCAGGCGCTAAAATTAACTTAACTGCTACAAGTGATGTTGTAGTTCCTGCAAACGTAGGAGTTACTTTCGGTACTGGCGAGAAAATAGAAGGCGACAACACAGATTTAACAGTAACATCAGGCGCTAAAATCAATTTAGCTGCTACAAGTGATGTACACTTACCTAACAATGTAGGAATGGTGTTTGGTGATTCAGCAGAAAAAATTGAAGGCGACGGAACAGATTTAACAATCGCTGGTAATAATATTAAATTAACAGCGGCTACAGATGTTATTATTCCTACAAATGTAGGTTTACACTTCACAGACGCAAACGAAAAGATTGAATCAGACGGCTCAAAACTTTCTATTACATCTGGAGGTACAGCGTTTGCTCTTCCAACAGCAGATGGAGATGATGGACAGGCATTAGTAACAAATGGTTCTGGTGTATTATCCTTTGCCACTCCAAGCTCAAGTAATCCTTCAAGTGCTGACGGAGAAGCTTTAGGTTCTGCTTCACTAGAATGGTCAGATTTATTCTTGGCAGATGCAGCTGTTATTAATCTAGGCGCAGACCAAGATGTAAAAATAACACACGTTGCAGATACAGGTGTGTTATTAAACGCTGCCAGTGTTATTCAATTCAGAGATGCTGCTATAAATATTGGTTCACCTGCTGATGGTGATTTAGATATAAACGCTGATGATGAAATAGAATTAAACTCAACTCTAATTGATATAAATGGTAATGTTGAAATATCAGGAACAGCTACAACAACAGGCGTTCACACATTTAGTGCTGTACCTGTTTTCCCAAACAATACAATTGAAACAGCAGACATTCAGGCAGACGCAATCACAGCAGCTAAAATTGCTGATAATGCCGTAGTAACTGCTGGAATCAATGCTGATGCTGTGACGGGTGCTAAAATTGCTGATGACGCTATTAATAGTGAACACTATACAGATGGTAGTATAGATACTGCCCACATAGGGGACGCACAAGTTACATTGGCTAAAATTGCTGGTAGTGGAACAAGAAATAGTACTACATTTTTAAGAGGCGATGGTGCTTTTGCAACTGCTGGGTCTACAGTAAGTTTCTCTGCTTCTCAAACTTCGTTCCAAGGTGTAGTTAACGGAAGTGCTACTACTCACACACACGCATGTAACTGTAACTGTTAAAAGGATAAACAATGATTTTAAGAAAAAACACACAAACTGAACCTCATTATGAAGGTGAAACAGTAACACTAAAAGATAAAGGTAATGATGAATTTGAAATTACAATAGGTGCTTCAGACTCTGAGATTGGTCTACATACATATGCATTTGATAAAGACACTATTTTATTAGACCATAAAACAAAACAAGCTATTAATACACATCATTCTATTTCTGCATTGGCAGTTCATGATTCAGGAACAATAAAAGCTACAGACCTTTTTAAACATACAAAACATAATAAGTCGGGCGTAGGAGGAATTAAAACTTCTCTGGACCTTTATCCTGTAGTGTTTGTATTTATACCTTTTGTTGATAGTTCGACAGATGATTGGACATTAGTAGTAAACTCAAGTGCTGCTACAAATGAAGGTAGTGCTCTTGCTTCATTTAATGTAGACAATGCTAGGTCGATTTCTGTTGCAGCTGCCGACTTGTTACCAAGTATTTCAATGTCTAAAGACGGAACAGATATTTCAGCTACAATTGACCCTGTCAAAGAAAACGTAGAGATTTACTTTGAAACTACAGGCGGATATTTAAATAAGACTAGAGTCAATACAAATTCAAGTGGTGTAGCCACATGCACAGTAGTTGGTGCTGCTGAAGGTAAAGTCAAAGCAGGTTTTAAACATTTTACAGGAAAAGCAGAAATAAGTATATAATAGCTTTACATCATATCAACATTATGTTATAATATTATGAAAAGGAGTGTATTTAATGATTGGATACAAAAAATGCCCTCATGTAAATGAGCAACAATCCCCAAATGAATTAATTATTAATCATAATCCAGAAGGTCTGGAATATGACTTAAAACTAACCGGTAGTAAAGACGCTCTTGTTTCATACAGACGTGAAATGCGTATGGACCAAAGAGACCACTATCAAGGTTACTTATCTAGAGCTGACTTAAACAGAGATACTTCTTCTAATAAACAGATAAATCAACCACATGCAATTATCGCTGTAGGTTTTAGATTACATGAAAAAGTTAGAGTGTATGATTTCTTCAGACACACTACTGATTCTAAATCAACCACAGGACATGTTGTAGCATCAATGTTAGGTATACAACAAGGTTTCTCTTTTGCTAGACCTTGGGCAGACTCACCTATTGACGATTGGATTGTATTTTTACCTGCTTGTAATATTACAATTAATGGTGTTGAACAAGGTGATAAAATGATAGAAACTATTAATGGTAACGGATTAGATGATATTATTCCTATGATGCCATCTATTCAATTAAGTATGGATAACGAAGATAATATTTCGGCACAAGTATTAAATGCTGATGGCACAAATGCTCTTAAAGAAAATATAGAAATATTTTTAGAAACAACAACAGGTGTGTTGCGTGAAAATAGAATTTATACAAACAATATAGGCAGAGCAAGTACTAAGATTTTATTTAAAGGTAGAGGTAAAGTTAAAGCAGGTTTTAAACATTTTACAGGGAAAACAGAAATTGAAATTAGATAATAAAAATATACTACTTCAACAACATTGGCCAACAAATGTTATTATGGAAGGCGTTGACATATCAGATGAAGATAATCAAGAGTTAATTAGAATTGGTAAAGAACATTCAAAAGTATTTAAACACGTTCCTGATATTCTTGACCCTAATCGTAGAGGTTATAATTTATTCAATGTTGACCATCCTGCTATACATAAACTTTCGGCTCTTATAAAATCTCGTGTGCAAATGCTGATGGAAGTAGATGGTTTTATTGACCATAAAAAATATGACATTGAAGCTGTGGCTGCATATCGAGAACATGAACCTGGCGACAGAAGTAAAACACACAATCACAGAGGTTGTGATTATGTGGCTGTGTATTATGCAGATTTAGATGTTTTTGATGATGGTAAAGATAATTTTAAACAACCTAAGGGTAGATTTATTTTTACTGACCCTATAACACAAAGGTCAAGAGCAATGAATCATACACAAAACGTAGATGTAGTAGTTTATCCTAAAATGCTTGTTATGCACCCTGCATATTTGTATCATTTTAGTGAACCTTATTTGGGTAAAAAAACTAGGTCTTTCTTTACTATTGTTATCAGAATAGCTGAACCGATACAACACCCGTTTTATAAAAAATTATGATATATCAAGCATGGGTAAATAACATTCTTGTTGAAGATGACCTATTAAACAACGAAGATAATCTTAAATTATTAGAAGCAGTTAAACCAGAGATTGATAAATTTAATGGTGTTCCTGAAATTTTTAATAAAGAGATTAAAGTACCAAATTTATTTGCTTTAGACACACCAATAATAAAACTGTTTAAAGAAAAGATTAAAGTAAAATTGTATGAAATGTTACATGCAGAAAAATTTATAGACCCGGATGAATTAGAAATACAAGTAACTGCATTCCCTAGAAGATTTGTTAAAGGTAATCGGGCACGACCTCATACTCATAGAGGTATTGATTACACTGGAGTTTACTATATTGATTTAGATAATGTAGAAAGTGATGATGCAACCTGTGATAATGATGATGGTAGGTTTTTATTAATCGACCCAATAGCACAACGCTCAAGAGGCCTAAATCATGATATGTTAATTCAAATGCAACCTAAACCTAAAATGTTAATCATACACCCATCATATCTATTTCATGAATCTGAAATGTACAAAGGAAAAAAAGACAGAGTGTTTATTGTTATAAACGCTAAAGTTAAAGACAGACAACAAGCAGACTCTTTTATTACAATATGATTATAGATAATTTTTTAACAGATGAAGATTGGGATTATTGTTATGAGTTTTTCAAACAAGGTTATTGGCAGTTTCCAAATTTAAGTGGTATGACAGGTAATCAAGGATGGCGTATTTTTAATCCTGACGTAGAAAAAGCAATAGGAGAAAAATTGTATAACAGACTAGACCATCAACAGATAAAAACACCTTATGCTGTACAACGGGTAGGCATCAATGGTGCAACTGCATTGAACGAGTCACATTTACACCAAGACGGCACACTAAAAGACCTTAGTCTTATTTGGTTTGGTTCTAAAGAATGGAAGAATGATTGGGCAGGTGCATTACAAATACATCAAGATAAAAAAATTCATAGAGTACCATACGTGCCAAATAGGGCTGTTCTTTTTAATTCTAATCTGTTTCATATGCCTGAGACACCTAGTGAAAAAAATAAACTTAGAATAAGTGTAGGGTTACACTTAACTCCTTCAAACAAATGGGAGTATATTTACAAAGAAAGGATACAAAAGTAATGGCAATATTTACATTAACATGTCATAACTTTGAAACACAAGACCGAAAAAAGATAATATACGACTCTAGTGTAAGCACATTAAAATGGAAAGACACAGGATTACCAGTTTTAACAGACTGTAAAACACAAGAAGATGTTGTTGAACCTGCAAAAATGGAAACAGGAAAAAGAGATTTAGAAAAAATTAAAATACAATTAGGTTTATCTTGTAATTATTCTTGTTCATATTGTAGTCAAAGATTTGTTCCTAGAGCAAAAGCAACTAATCACAAACAAGTAGATGACTTTGTTAGTAACATGGACAACTGGTATAAAGGTGATGGCTCAGTAAGATTTGAATTTTGGGGAGGAGAACCTTTAGTTTATTGGAAAACTATGAAACCATTAGCTACTGCATTGAAAAAAAAATATCCTAATTGTACAATGCACATGGTTACTAATGGTAGTTTATTAGATAAAGAGAAGAATGATTTTTTAATTGAGCATGATTTTTATATAGGATTATCACATGATGGAATAGCTCAACATTATCGTAGTCCCGACCCTTTACACGACCCCAAATCAAAAATAGGTATTATAGATTTATTTAAAAGATTAGCGCCTTTAAATAAAATGTCTTTTAATTCAATGGTGCATGGCAAAAGTACAAGTCGTGCAGCTATTCAAAAATGGTTTGAAGACTATGTAACTCAAGAAATTGGTGAAGAGTATTTACAATATTTAATGATTGGCGAAGGCGGTTTTATTGATGCATATGATGACGGAGGTCTTGACACATCTTTAACAGATGGTGAAAAAGATATTAAGTATAGAGTTGAAGCAGTGGCTGAAATTCGAGCAGAAAAACCATCGAAGTTTGCTTGGATTGATGATAAATCTAGAGGTTTTATCAAAAGTATAATAGAAGGAACACGCATAGAATCATTACATCAAAAATGTGGAATGAGTCAAAAAGAAAATATGGCTGTAGATTTAAATGGGAATGTCATGACTTGTCAAAACGTAAGTACTGTATCAAATAATCCTGCAGGTATTTCACATCACATTGGACACGTAAACGATTTAGATAACGTAAAAATAAAAACAGGCACACATTGGAGTGACCGTAAAGACTGTGCTTCTTGTCCTGTAATACATTTATGTAAAGGTTCTTGTTTATTTTTAACAGGCGAACTTTGGGAAGCATCTTGTAATAATGCTTATAGTGATAACGTGATTATGTTTTGTTCTACTATAGAAATTCTTTCAAATGGTTATTTCCCAATACATATTGAAGGCGATTTTAGAGAAGACCGTAAAGATATATTTTGGGCAGTAAACGGTAAACCTAAGAATACACGCAAGGCTAGAAAAGTTTCTATGGATAATATAAAACCACAACCAATTACAATAATTAGAAAAAAATCAGATGTACAGGTTAAAAATGTCTAAAATTAGGGGGTACAATCATACACAGACAGCCCCTAACGCCGCCTAGCGGGCGGCTATGAGACGGCAATTTCCGTTAAATTGTTTTAGCTTTCTCTTTTCCTAAATTATAAATAGTAGTATAATAAGACAGGAATGATTAATGGCAACAATACAGAATATTACTATCGACCAAGATTGTGATTATACTGAAACACTAACAGTAAAAGATTCAACAGGAACAGTAGTTGATTTATCAAGTGAAACGATAACTGCTACATTGAGGAAAACTCACCTTGCAACTTCATCAACATCTTTTACCACAGCAAAAGTAAGTGCAACTGATGGCACTTGTTCGATTACATTAACCGATGCTGTGACCGGTGCTTTATCAATAGGTCGATATGTTTGGGATTTAACTACAACGGATTCATCTGGTTTAATTACTAGAAGAATAGAGGGAAGAGCAACAATAACCCCAAGCGTAAGTAGATAATTATGATAGATATTGATCCAGATATAGAAAAACAAATTTCACTTCTTCAAGAAGAAAAATTAAATTCTAAAATCAAAGAAGATATAAAAAAAGTTGTCAAGGTCGTAGAACAACCAACAGAAAAATTATTAGATTTTTTCTCTGTAATTGCTGATGAAAAAAAACAAACACAAGAAAAAGTTGCTAAGTCAGAAAAGAAAATATCTGATTTAGAAGAATTGTTTTCTTCTCTAAAGAAAGAGAAAAAGAAAACAAAACCAAAAAAGAAAAAAGAATTATTAACACACAGCAATTATGAATACCTAGAACCTGAGAAAGAAATAAAAAAAGAAGAATCAGTTATTGAGGTTGAAATTTCTGAAGATGACGATACAGATGATATAATTAAACAGACAACTAAAAAACTTTCTGAAATGAAAGTTGCAAATGAACTAGAAAAAGAAAAATTAAAAACTTTAGATAAGATAACCTCTTTAGATGATATGAAAAAAGAGTTTGTTCAATTTAAAGATATTATAACTAAACAAATGTCCACAATAGGTGGTGGCGGTGAAGTTAATTTAACAAAGTTAGATGATGTAGATATAAGTTCTATTGGTGATGGCAAGGTATTAAAGTATCAAGCATCAACAGGTAAAATAGTTTTTGGAACAGCATCTTCATCATTGGCTGGATTAACTGATATTGATACTGATACTGCTCTAGTAGATAAAAGAGTTTTACAATTTGACTCAGCAACTAATACGTTTGTAGGTACAGTTTTAGAAACTGAAGATTTAGTTTTAAATGCTACAGACTCAAGTGGTTCAAATGCTGGTGATAGAGTAATTTTAGATGGCACAGATTCAAGTGGTTCAAATGCTGGTGACGGTTTAGATTTACAAGATGGTACTTTTGGGGCACCAGTAGATTTAAGTCGAATTGACCAAGACATTGTACCAGATGTAACTAATTTAAGAAATTTAGGTAGTTCAACAAAAAGATTTAATGATTTATTTCTTGCTGGTGATACAATTGACCTTGCAGGCGCAACAATAAGTTCTGATGGTACAGGTGCAATTGCAATATCAGCGACAGGTGCAACATTACCTGCAGGTACAAAATCAGGTGTAAACGAATTAGCAGTTTTAGGTAGTGGTACTGGTGCGTCTGCTGGACAACCCACAAGAGTAATACCGTTCTTTACTGCTTCTGCAGGACTAAATACTAAGAATACAGACTTTGAGTTCAACGCTTCAATTGAAACTCGAGCAACATTTACAGGAACAAAAACATTTACATTGGCAAATGGCAACGCACTAGCAGATAGTGACACTACCATTTTTCAATTTTAAGGATAAATTATGGCGAATAAAACACCAATCAGAGCAGTATTCAATGATGCTGGAACTGCCACTGGTCTTTCTGAGTTTCAGACAGGCGATACAGTAGGACTAACACATGGTGGACTCGGTGCTTCTTTATCAATAGGTTCTGCTGGTCAAGTATTAAAAGTTAATTCA
>Ga0209634_1002313_pt1 | contig 13380 bp, 5 predicted proteins | sample LinPmetageLP40_FD_184043 | JGI IMG/M metagenome (GOLD analysis project Ga0209634, IMG submission 184043) | Marine viral communities from the Pacific Ocean - LP-40 (SPAdes) (version 2) | ecosystem: Environmental > Aquatic > Marine > Oceanic | place: Pacific Ocean | collected 2010-08-26
ACTGTACTTTCTACAAAAGCATCATCAATAGCACCTATGTTATCTCTAATTTTTTGAGTAATAGGTCCTGGTTCCCCTAATATCTCTTGAAGCTTCTCATTCCCTTTATCTACCAGGCTTTTATCTCTTTGTTTAATCAAGGAGCTATCGCCCTGTGTTTCCGGTCTTTGTGGAAATCTAGTGTTAGGAGCATCTTGTGAATCATAAAAACCTTCATCGACAATACTAAAATCTTCAGCTTGTGTTTGACCTGGTTTTAAAACAGCTTGTATTTCAGCAGCATTTGTTAAATACCAATTCCAAAACTCTTCAGTTGTTTCTTGTTCTCCTATGTTTCCTTCTTGTACTTGTCCTGCAAGAACTTGACCATCTTGTTCATAAGACAATTCTTTACCTTCAAAAGACATTGCGATATTACTTAATTGGTCTAATCTACCTAAAAAAGTATCAAAGAATTGTTTTTTATTTGCAACGCTTACAAGAGGTGGATATTTTTTAATTCTTTCTATATAACTTTTTATAACTTCATCATCATCCATTATTTCAAATTCTTCAATTCCTGGACCTTCAGGTGTTTGGTCGTTTAATTCTTCACCACTGCGAATAGTTAATTCACCACTTGCTAAAAATATGTAATTTACATTGTCTTGAAAGTAATCACCAGTTGATTGTTTTATTAAATCATTTCTCATTTCTTCTACAGTTCTAGCTTTATACCAATCTAGTTCTATTTCTTTTGATTCGTTATTTGGTTGCATAGCATTCATTTCTCCTCCTTGATTCTCTAGGTCTGTACTATAAAAAGCATCCACATAAGAATTGATACCTGCAATTACATCGTCTTTTCTACCTGTTGCATCATCACCTCTACCTTTAGGCATTTCTCCATTTAAGTATGGTTGTACATATTTTGTATAACCTTCCCATACAGAGAAAGGGTCATTGTTATTTTCTCTAACCAAAGTGAATTCTTCAGGATTTGCTTTTAAATCATTCAAATAAGATATAGCAAAGTTTGTATTGTATTGAGGGTCCTCTGCTAATTTTTCTTCAAACTCATCTTCAGACAAGGTTTCTCCAGTTGCCCTAAAAAATTTTGCTAACGATGGGTCAGGTTCATTTTCTTTAGTATAAAAAGCACTTGCATTAATTTGGAATAATCCAATAGAATTTGTTGTTGGATTTTCTGCTGTAGTTTCAAAACCGGATTCATAGAAAGCAGTCATAACCAATGTAGGTATGTCTTCTTCTATAGCTCCTGCATTTTTTAAATACTGTACAACATCTTCAGCAGTTACTTTAGCCATTACGGTGTATCTCCATATCCAATCATACCCATAGATTGTTCAAACAAGTTTGCTGAGTACTTCATATCGGCAAGTGTAGTATTACCTGCTTGTTGATTTTGTGTCATTAAATCTATTTGTTCGTTAACAATCTCTTGTGCAGAACGAAGTGTAGGTGCTGTAGTCTTATTGTATCCGTCTCCAGCTAAACCTGATGCTAGTCCACCTTTACCTTGTGTCAAATAATCGTATGAGGGTAAGACTAAAGGCATATTATTACCTGTAAAAAATCTTGGCATTTCACCGTCTTTTATAGCACGAGGGTCTTTAAATTTAGCATTAAGAATTATATCTCTGTCTGTTACTGCTGCATTATCAAATTGTTTTTGTAAATCAGCTTCTTGTGTTAAAGCATTTGTAACAACACTTGCATAGTTTACTAAGTCTTTACTTGATAGCTCTACACCATTAGCTGCTGCTGCTTTTTTTAGCATAGCATGTACTGTGGATGGTGATACATTAGGTGCTTGACTACCGTAGTTACCTGCTTTTAATAACTCTATAAAACCTTCATTAGCAGCAAAGTTTTCTGATACTTCTTTAAGAGTTGTTTCCCATCCTTCTAATCCATTAGCAATATCTTTTCTAGCTTGTCCTGTATCAGTAGCACGCATAAAAATAACCGACATAAAGTTTGCTTCTCTATCTGTCCATACTCCATATTCATCTATCCTTGGTGCTACCATTCCAGCTCTAACTAAACTTTGTTGTAATAACAATATTTCTGATTGGTCTAATGTGTTAAACCTAGAATATTCTTCACCTTTAAAAAATGGTGCTGGTTCAAAACTTTCACTACCATCTGCTGCAATTACTTTTTGAAAACCATCGTTACCTGTTGAGTATCCCCACGCTGGAGATGATGTTCTTATAATGCCTTCAGATACAATAGTTTCTTGAGCTGCTGCTACTCTTCTTTCTTGAGCATCTTGTTCAACTGTAACTTCTTCTTCTTTAACTATTTTATTAAAATTTTGATTTGCTATATTATCAGCAATATTGACATAACTCACTAGACCTTTATCTGCTCCTAGTTGCATATTGCCATTTTCTGTTTCTTTTTTATTGTATTGAAGTATTACTGTAGGTTGAAAATCAGTTGCATCTACAGATTGGTATGTGTTTGGTACTCTTTGTGTTTTTTGTCCTGAATCTAAAGTTTGTCCTAACTCTGTAATAAAGTTTACAAAATCATCTTGTACTTTTATAGTTGGGTTATTTAAAATTGTATTGTATGTATTTTTTAATTCTTGTGTTATAAATGGTGCAAATTCAGGTTTAGTCATTATTTCTTTTATTGAAAAGAATTGACTACCGTTAGCAAGTAAGTTAAGTTCTTTTTTTCCTGCATAGGTTTCAACTTCATCTTCAAGAAAAGAATCAAAATAGAACATAGGTAAAGCTACATTTGTTTGTATTAAATCAAATATAGATTGATATTTAGCACTTGGTTGAGGTTGAATTATTTCATTTTCATTTACAACAATAGGTGGTTCTTCAACAGAAGTTTCTTCACCCATGAGGTAATCAAATTCCTCTGCTGACATTTCGTTGTCGTTATGACCGTCTTTGTGTGACATTACTATTTTTCCTTGTTCTTAGTATTATTAGGGCTTAATTCATAGAATAGCACTTCATTTGCTAGTTGTGGAAAATTCGTGTCGTTTCCTGCGTTAATTAAATCTTCCCATACCATTTTCATAATCTCTCTAGCTGTGACTTTGTATGTATTTCTTGTACTATAACCAGTTAAATTTGTAGAAGATGTAAACTCACCTGGTCGCATATTTAATGTTTTTTTGTCTGCTCCTACACCATAAGAAACAGAACCACCATTAATCAAAACATTTAGAACTTCATCTCTTTTGTCTAAATATTGTTCTAAATATTTCCATTCAGGACTTCCTTTTAATCCAGGTTCTTTTTCCCAATTTCTTAATTCAATATAAGTTGTTTTAATACTAACAGATTGTGGTTTTCCTTGGAAGTTAAACATATCCATACCACCGTATTCTTCTTCAATGTTTGCTTTACATTCTCTTCGTTCATCCTCCATCATACCTGGAGAAAGATTCTTTTCTCTAATGTTTGCTTTACATGTTTCATATTCATAAATAGCTTGACTATGACGCATAAAATCTTTTTGTTGTTCAGGTGTTAAAACAACACTTACAGTATCAAAGTATGCTGGAAAGTATAACTCATCTTCTACTTTGTCAGGATTTATATAATACGCAGTATTAGGATATTTTTTTAATAATTCTTGTTTATCAGGGTCTTGCCAAAAAAAGAATGCATTATCTTTAACAGGACTTTTTCCTACTTGATAAGCTCCTGTTTGTTTTAAAGGTATTGGATTTATTCCAAACTTTTCAATAAAGTCTGTCTGTGTTTGATAATGGTCATATCCATTTCTAATTAATATTTCTTGATATTTGTTTACAAGTGTTTGTGTAGCCCACCATGTACCACCTTTATCTTGTACTTCTATTCTTGGTTGAATAGCTGTTGGTAAACTAAACTGTGCTGCAGCTCTAAATACATACAAAACTTGTGCTTGGTCTTCTGCTTGTTTTAACCATTTATCTACAGATGCAGAGTCTTTTTGGTCGACAAGTCCAGCTAATACATAAGAAGTATATAAATCCATTTGTGTTGCAAAAAAGGCATTAGCTCTATCTTGTTTAGCTGATTTTTCATTTGTAAATACTTTTTTCCACCAAGCAGGTAAATTATCTTCTATCGGGTCTCCGGATTTTGCAAACTTACCTAAGAAGAAATTTCTTGTAGCTTCACTAGCACCTATTGCATCAAGAATTTTTCTAGCTGGAAATGTAACAACTGGACCAAAACCAGGTGCAAAACCATTTTGAGCAACTAAGTTTAATCCACCAGCAAATCCTTTGGCTGTAGCTCTAACTCCTTGGTCTTGTAAGTCTTGACCAAACACTGCTGTTTGATACGGGGAAGCTATAGCATCGGGTAAAGCATCTCTAAGACCAGTGTCATTAATAAGTTTTCTAGCTAATGGTACTGTTCCTAAACTTAATACATTAAACACATCAACATAATTAAACATTGCTTTTCCAGTGTTTGGGTCTTTACTTAAAAAAGTATTTTCATTATCCCAAGGTAAAGGTTCATCGCCATTGTCTACTGCAATTCTTGTTCTGTTAAATTTATGTGGGTTATCAACAATCAATTTACCCCAAGTTGTTGCTACTTCAGCCCATATTTCAGGAAATGGTATGTACTTAGAAAACAAATCAGAAGCAACATGTCTTTGTGATGTAGAGTAAAACAATGATAACACTTCATTTAATGCACCAGCAGCTAATACTTTGTTTGCTTGTTCAACACTTTTTACAGTAGTTTCTAATGATGGTTCTTTAGCTGCTTTTATTAAGTCATCCCATAAGGTACTTCCTTCAATCCATGGCTCAGCTTCTTTTATAAATTTTCTTTTAGTTGCTTCATCCATAAATCTAATAACCTCTTTAGCATTATCATAAAAAGCATTTCTAAACAAAGGGTCTCTGTTTAAATAGTTAGAGGGTTTTGAAATTAATAAACCATATCCTTGTTCTAAAAATGTTCCACCAGTTTTATACCAAGCATCTTGTGTCTTATAATCATCAATATATCCAGCTGCTTTTATTTCTTGTCCGGCTATAACTGTTCCTGTTTCAGATACTCTGTTTTTTAAATCAAACTTTCTAGGTATTTTATTTGGTCCTAAATCAGCAAGGTCTACTTCGTCTTTAAATAGTTCAATAAATTCTTTGAAAAATTTCTGATTACCTTGACCTCGTAATTGACCACCTAATGTTTGTATGTGTGTATGGTATCTAATCCAATCTCTTGAACCTATGGTTCCACCTTGTTTAATAATTTTAAAAAGTTTTGTTTCTGCTCCAACAGACATATCAACTTCAAATTGAGGAAATACTTTTTTTCCTTTCATGTATATGACATCTTTTACTTGTGAAGAGTTTAATGGAAAACCATTTACAGGATTTCTTAATATTGCTGTTGGGTTACCTACAGCTTTACCGACTCTATATTCAAGAGATTGTAAATATCCTCTTAAGGATTTGTCATCTGTTAACCAAAGTTTATCTTCAGCATTATGACTTCTTCTTACAAGTTCTTTTAATGTTGCTTTACCTTCAGTAGTTTTTCTTAGATATACCATCATGTCGTCCAGGCCTTTATTGACAAGATTTACAACAATAGGGTCACTAGCTAACAAAGAAAGTTCTCCCCATAATCCTTCCCAGTATTCTCCTTTTATCTCGCCCCTAGGTGTATACTTATCTACCATAATAAATGCATTCTCTGCTAAATCTTTTCTACCATCTACTAATCCTTGTACGACTGCATTCTCACCCATGCCTGCTTGATAAGTTGAGTCTGCAGAAAACAATCCACCACCAGGCATACCTTTGCCTGCTCCTTTTACTTCATCAACAGTAAGTCCTAATGCGTCAAAGTTAGATTTAAAATGTTTTTCCATAACCTCTTTGGCCAACACAGAATCATAATCAATATCTCCTGCAGCTCGTCCTGCTTTAGTTCTGTATAAATACATAAGGCCATCATCATTAACAAGATTTGTATATCCACTTTTTTCTGCTAGTTCTTTGTTAGCAATATAAATAGATTCTTGAAACGCATTGGCTCCCATGTGTACAGCATTTACAACGGCATTATCACCTTTTAGGCCTATAGCTACATCAAGAATAAAATTACCTTCTTCATCAATGTATGTTCCTAATACATGGTCTTGTTTTGATAATAAACCTACAGTGTCATCAGTCATAAAGACATTATCTATCTGTGCATCTATATAATCTACAGTTGATATTCCTGCTTTTTTAGCAGCAGCATCTATGTCTCCTCGTGTTCCTAAACTAAATTCAAACTCTTTATAAGCAGATACGAACGCATCAGCCTCAGAAGGACTTCTTGTTTCGAGGTCTAAGTATTTAACAGCATCTAAATCTACACTAAAACCACCTGATTCTATAAATGCTTCACCCATAGAGTTGTAAGTGTTGCCATCGTAACCATTAATATTTCCTTTAGCTTGTGCTTTTATTTTTCTCGTTTTAACAGTAAATGCTTTTTCTGTTAGTTCTGCAAATCTAATATCTCTTAAATCAAAACCATTTACAGCAGCACCTATTAAATAATCAGATACAACTCCTTCTGTATTAGCTTCTAACAAACTAGATTTAATTAATTTTTCTACATTGTCGTATTTAATACTTGCAAAATTTTCTACATCTTTTACATCTATCATTTTTTTAAGAAAAATTAAATCGTCAGGACTCATTCTTGTTGTAAAAATTATTGCTCCAAGGTTGTTGTAAGCCTGGAAAACCTGGTCTTCTCTAGCTCTTGGTCCTAGACCACCTAAGTAATGATTTGAGTTCATTGCAGCTCTTTGGAAAGGTGTAGTTATAAAGTTTACTTTACCTCCAAATGCAGCTCTTACACCTTCTTCAGGTGCAATTCTTAACATCAATGCAAGTCTTAACATCCACATAGGTTTTAATACATTGTTCTGTACTTCATCAGCAAGTGTACTAAAAGGCCCTTTTGCTTTTAATTGCAATTTATTATCTTTTGTATTTTTAAGCAACGCTCTTCTAGGTATTCTAAAAGCATCAGCCCAGTCAAGAGTAATTATTTCTCTAGGTTTTTTAGTCCATGCTCTTAAAAGAGAATCTTCCGGGCCAATTAATGTTTGATGTTTTCTTGTAGCTCTGATAATGTCTTGTGGGTCCCATAATTGTGCAGAAAAATTATCTGCTGCTTGAGATAATAAATGCATTGTTGGAACAGCTTCTAAAATTGTTTCTATAGCAGTTTCGTCAGTTAATTCTATTCCTAGTTTTTTAGACCATAATTCTAAATCTTTTATTAATTTTTTGTATCTTACTTTTGTTTGAGTACCATCAAATGCAATAGAACCTCCACTAGAACCTGAGAAAAATTGTCTTAGCTCTTCTATCTGAATATTGTATGCTTCTTGTTGGTCAATCAAATCTTGTATATCTACTTCTAATGATGGGTTTCTTCTTCTAACTGAATAAGCTATAGATTGATTGACTCTTTGTACTATCTCATTTAGTTGTCCTTGTGAAGTTGCTTTTAACACTTCTTCTTGATATAAACCTCTTGTTGTTGGTTCTGCAAAAGAAAGTTTTAACATATCGTCTACATTTTTAGCAGCTTCATCAAGATTCATTATTGTTACAGTTGTTTCAGGTCTTAAACTTATTGCTCTTCTTAGATGTGGAGGTAGTGCTTGTTTTATCTGAGTTCCAACACCTAGTAATTTTTTTGCACCAGGTAATGCTCTATATGATTTACTTGTTGTACTTAAAAACAACGGTGCAAATTTTCTCATAGCAGATACATCTCTTACATCTCTTGTAATTACTTTTGCAACAAAATTAAAAAACTCTCCTGTAACTGTAGGTTTTGCTGGTATAACATTTAATCCAAAATTAACATTGTTAATAGATATTTCTCTAATTTCATCTAGTTTTAATTTCTGTGAATCGTCAACATATTTTTTTAATAAATCAAACATGTTATCAAATTCTTTACCAGTAAGGTCTCCACCTTTAGATACAACATTTAATACATTCCATACATCATCTGCATCATCAACATGTATTAATACTTCTCTAATAGATGCAGGTAGTTTAGCAAATTCAGGAATGTCAGCTAAGAAAGCTCTTCCTCCTGGCCCTTTAAGTTCTGCAATAGCTTGACCAAATTTTTGTCCCCATCTAGTTTTTCTAATGTCATCTACTGTTCTACCATAAAATAATGCACGATTGTTTCTCCCCGTTTTACCAGGAACGAAACCTTTCATAAATGTAGTAATTTTATCTGTAGATTTTAATGCTTGCCTATTTGCAGTAGCTAAAGTTCTCATTGCAGTTTTTACACCAGCTCCATACATTAACCCTAAGTTAAGAGGGTCTGCAGCTAATCTAAAAACTCCATCAACAACACCTGATACAACATTGTATCCTGTACTTCCTGGTTCAATCATTTGTGCAGCAACTATTCGACCAGGAGATATATTTATTTTTTGTCCACTTTTTGTACTATATTTGTATCTATTTTCTTGAGCGTCAAATTGTTGAGTTATTGGTTTACCATAAACTTCTTCTGATTTCTTTCTAGCTGTAATTGAATCAGTACCTTTTCTTATTTCGTCTAAGTACACTTGTGTATCTGTTATATCTAAAGAATTAGGTAAAAATCCTGAACCTAGGTTAAGAGGCCTTCCTGCTTTTCTTTCTTCTAACGCTCTGTTAAATTCTGTCTCACCGTATTTAGCTCTTGCTGTATTAAATGCTTGACCAGTTCCTGGTCCTATTACTTTATTTAAAAAATTGTCTGTTGAGACTCCTGGCGTAAACGCACTGTACAATCCACCTAAAGTAGCTGCACCAACTGTTTTTAATACTGATTTTCCTGTTTCTTGTGCAGCGACTACTGCAGATTTAAAACCTCTTGATACTGGTTGAAACATAGAATCTAATGCAAGCATACCTAATTGAGAAGTTCTTCTACCCCAATTAACATCGGTAACTAAATCTTGTGTATTTTTATCAACAATAAGTTCTTGTACTCTATTTGCTAAATCAAAAGCTAACTGGTCTTCGGGTTGTACACCTTCTAATGCAGCTATAGCAGCTAACTCTTTATCCATAGTTGGATAAGCGTACAAAAAATCTGCTATTGTATTTGCTAGCTCAGGTGATGAACCTGATTCTCTGAAGCCTTTATTGAAACTATCAACTCTATTTCTAGTTTCTTCTGCGTATTGTGCAGATATCTCAGATGCTGAAAATCTTAATGGAAAAGCACGACTCATAATTAAGTAACATCTTTATAAGGACTATCTGTAAGAAATCTCTCTTTTGGTCTTTCTATAATAGGTGTAGAGTTTGGTTGTCTTTGTATCTCAGCTAATATCGGATGATTCCATCTTGACAACACTCCGTCTATCCAACTATCCAAATCTGTTGTAGGCCTTTGCATAGTCGGACCTGCACCAGGTCCTTGTGTTATACCTGTAGTATTTGCTTCATTTTTAAATTTAGTACCTTCTCTTAATGAAATAGGTTTACCAATCGCACTTTGTATAGCTTGTCCAACTTGAGGACTTTCTGCTGTAGCGTCCGTACCTGATAGACCTTTTGCTAATTCATTGTTGACGGCTGAAGAACCTGTAGAGTCACCTTCTTTTCTAGGTATATACATCTCCTGCCTAGCCGGGTCTCTAATATCTCTAGCTTCTTTAGCCATTCTTTCTGATGCTGAAATTCTTACCATATTAATTATCCTCTTCTTCTAAAAAATCATGTAGGTTATTTAAAAAGTCCATCATTTCTTCGTTATTAGAATCTTCGTTTTCTAATGTGAAATCAACTCTTAAAAAAACTCCTGGTATTGGTGAGGGAATCCAGTATTGCATAACTGGAGGAGTAAACTCTTGTAGCTCTGCATCTTCTATTTCTAGTTCTCTATCAAAATTAAATTGCCAGTCTTCAGCATTAATCATGTTATAAAACTCAGAATTAGTTTTTGCCATTGGGTCGTAATCTTTAGCCACTTGTTGGTCCTCCTTGTGCTTGAGCTTGTGCTAATACTTGAGCGAGGCCTGGAGGAGGTCCACCTTGTGGGCCTGCTTGTGGTGGCCCAGCCAATAATGCTTCTTCCTCTTCTGTAGGTTCTTCTCCCTGTGCAGTATAGAACTTGTCTAATATATCTGACATGTTTTGTGGGTTCTTACGAATCTCAATAGCAGCCATTGTTGCTTTAGGATTACCTTGTGCAGCTTGGGCCATAAGAGATTCAAACAATACAGTTTCAGCTCGTTCTTTATTTACACGCTGTTGTATTTTTGTTATGTCTTCTAGGCCATCCATGTTTTCTTGTAATGTCTGTGTATCGATGATGCCCTGTTGTTTTAATTGCAGCCCTGTAATTATTTTTTGTGGCTCATCAAATCCTGCCATTACTCCATAGACTCTTCTTGTTTGATACATTTCAGAAATGTCTGAACTAGGAATATAAGTTTCTTTAAAAGCTGTACCTCTATGCATACCTGCTATAGGTTTTCTCTTACTGGAAAACATTTCCTCATCATACTCAAGTCTTTTAGCATCTACTTCTTGTAATGCTTCAGCAAGTATTCCTTGATACTCACGAACATGCAATGATGCAGATTGGCCTAACTCTTCTAACCCTCTACCAGTAACAAAACTGTTAGGAGATTGTCCATCATCAGATACCGGATATGAGGCACCAAGTCTTAAGTGTCTTTCAAGTCTATCTACTTGTTGAAATAATTGATATGGTAGATTATTGACTGGCTTAGACACAGAAGACCCTGGAGCCATATAGTTTACAGCAAATCTTCCTTTACGGTATTTACCTGATTCTATTTCTCCAACAATGTTTGTCTCTGTAAACACTGCGTCCTCCATTGCAATAGTACCAAGAATATTTATTTTTGCCATGTTTGCCATAAGTCCCGTTATATGTTGGAACTGGCTTTGCATTTGGTCAAACGAATATCGTTTAGCTACTACAAAACATGGGCCTGACTTTAATGGGTTTGGCATAAAGTCTATTGTTTTTTTATTTTCAGGCAAGAATACATAAGTACCTTCACTGTCCATATACTCTACAACGACTTTACCACTACCAGTAGAGTTGGCCCATCCACCTTGTGTGTTTGATGCATTTAATAAAACAGAATAAGTATCTATTCCATCGCCATCTTTGTCAGCTTGTTCAAAAATATATTTTTTTGCTTTAGGATATTGTTTCGCAAGCATCTCATGTGGTACTCGAGAAATAATAGCCATTTCTTGTGGTTGTTGGTCATTACCAAATATTCCAGGGAAACAAGTAAACGGGTCTCTTAGTTGTGCATACGGATAAGGATTACCGTCTTTGTCTTTTTTATGATTAATAACCCACACAATAAAACCATAGCCTGGTAACCATCTACCAACTTGTGGTAACTGCATGTTTAGTTTTTGAAACTTATCATAAGAAGTTACAATTCGTTCTATCTTTTCAGATTTTTTTCTAGCTCTCTCTGAATCTTTTTCATTAAGTATATCTACTTTTAAATCAGGAGTTCTACCTAATTTTTGAGCAAATCGTTCTAGGGCTGTTAAGAATAAGTTAGGTGCTGGTAACTCGTGATACTCTACATCTACTGATTTACCAAGTAAAGCTCTTACTGCAGCTTCACCACCATTCATGATGTCTCTTATTCTTGACCTATCTACTAAAGCGTCATTATTTATACTTCGTAAATAATCTATCCTGTTGTAAATTTCATCGTTATTTAAAGGCATTTATCTCCAATTATCTAAATCCATACTACTAGGATTATATCCAGTAAAGCTAGGATTATAATCATGTCCTACTTCTGCAAATCTTTCTTTTTGCATTCTTCTTATGGCTCTCATTGGAAACCAACTAGCCATAACTATATCAGTCTTTGTACCTACAGATTTGCTTCTAGTTCTTGCAGAACTGAAATACACTAACTGACTTGTATATAAGTTTACCTTTTCTTGAGCCTCATAGCTAAGATATGGCAAAGAAATATTTTCTTCTTGAAATAATGGTCTCATAGCTGTAACACCAAATATAGGGTCAAATTTTTGATTCCTAGTTTCATGTCCTTCTAGGAAAACACCATGTTCAGATGAAAACTTTCTAATAGACTCATCTTGTCGTATTGCTTTTTGAAATCCGTTTTCTTCTATTACCCAGTGGCTACATGTGTATTTAGCCCACCAGTCTTTGATAACTTTAAGTGCTTCAGGAATACCACCACCTAGATTGTTATGTAAATCAATTAAATATAGTTTTCCACTCTCTGCATCGTAACCCCATAAGACTGCAGCTTGGTATCCAGTTGATGCTGGGTCAAGCCCTGCAATTAATCTAACTCCTGGTGGTACCTGCCCAATATCTCTTTTTTGGTCTCTACATGCTTCTATCTCTTCACGACTAAATAAACTTAGTCCATCAGGCATAGCTACATTAAGATATACCATTTCAAATATTGCTCTACCACCTGTAGTCTCTGCAGCTCGTTTTCTATCCATAAGCCACTTGTAAGTTCTTTTACCAGTCCATAACATACATTCCTGATGTTCGTCATCTGACCAGTCCGGTAAAGTACATCCTGTATCATGTGCTTCTTCTACTACTGTTGACCAGGATTCGTTGTCTAAAAGATGTGAATATAAATCGTCATAGTGTTGCCTGGAGCCAATAACAATTATTGCTGTATGCTCTTCTTTACGACTTGACAATGTAGTTGTCCACCAGTTTCTAGTGTTTTCTCGTGAAGCAGGTTGCATAGTTGAACCATGGTCCTCGAGGTCGTCTGCAATAATGATGTCACAGTCTCTTGAAAGTATCTTGCCACCTCGGCCAATTCCGACCATGGTAGGTGACTTAATCCCAGTAACAGTACGAGTACCCACAGTAAACCCATTCTGCGACCACGCTTTTCCAGTTCGTGATGTTGGCTTAAAAGTTTTTCCAGGAGGACAGAGTTCTTCAATTAATTTCTCATTGTTTTCTAGTTGGTCTATTACAGAAGAAATAGCATTCTTAGATATCTCTTCATTACCTCCTACCCACAATATTCTAACATTAGGGTTATTGATGATGAGCCACACTGCAAAATGAATTAGTAGGTCTGTCTTGCCATGTCGTGGAGGAGATAGTATCATCTGTTGATTTCCGTGTTCTATAGCATGTAAGATAGATTCAATCCATCGTATATGAAACTCCGGTGTCTCGTAAGGTAAACCTAATTCTGTTTCAAAGTATCTATCTCTAAATTGTTTAAAATCTCTTAAAGACATTTCTGCTTTAGCAGGTAGTGTCCAGTTTTCTGCTTTGGATTTATTTTCCATATCTTCTACCCAAGCAGCGTAAGCATAACTTAGTGCAGCTT
>Ga0209634_1002317_pt1 | contig 13374 bp, 13 predicted proteins | sample LinPmetageLP40_FD_184043 | JGI IMG/M metagenome (GOLD analysis project Ga0209634, IMG submission 184043) | Marine viral communities from the Pacific Ocean - LP-40 (SPAdes) (version 2) | ecosystem: Environmental > Aquatic > Marine > Oceanic | place: Pacific Ocean | collected 2010-08-26
TCGACCAACAAACGACATACCATCAGCTAGAAGCTGTTGGTACTCCATACGCTGATCTACCGTACTGTCAGGGTTCTGCGCCTTAAAGTTATTGTACGCAGCTAAAGCCTCTGTGCTTTTCTGCCGCCAGTACTCGTCACTTTTTTTGCGTCCTTGAACGAAGCCGACTATATTAACCATTAGCCTTTACTCGCAGATTTTTGTGTTGGGTTATAAAGTTTTTTAGATAACGTATCGTAGCTTTGCCCAAAGGCATCTCCGCTAGCTATCGCGTAGTCCTGAGTGTACTTGAGGTTGTTAGACAGGTTGTTCAAAGTACCCGTACCTGCATTACTCGCATTGTTATATCCACCAGCAGCATACGTGTACGGTTGGGCCATAATGTTCATAGTATTCGTCATGTAGCCTTGAGCCGTGTCAGCCGTGTTAGCCATCAATGTCATTGCGTTATTGCGGTTGTCTAAAGCACTTGAGCTATACATGCTGTTAATGTTGTTTACGTCTGTAATTCCAAGGTTTTTAAGAGTGTTCAGATACTCCAAGTTTAAACCGTCTAAACCTTTTTCTACACCGAAGTAACTCTGTCCATACTGACCGCCTGTCATCGCGTTCGTAAAGCCAACGCTGTTTTCGTTTACCGCGTCTGATCTAAGATTACGCCCCATGTTGCGCTCGTTCATGCCAAGCTGCTGATTTGTAGTCGTGCTGTTGCCCACACTTTGCATGTAGCTGTCTGCGTCCGAAAAGGCTTGTAGCAAGTTTTCTTGTCTAGCTCTGTTCGCCAAGTCCATACGGGCTTTCTGTAGCTGAACTCCCATTGTGCTGTCGCGCATACCTTCTGGCAAATCAACATTAGCGGCTTCGTACTGCTCGCTGATTGCACGGTCAGATATATTATTTCGCATTTCGTAAAAGTTACGGGCAACCATATTGTGTTGATTTGCCATGTCCAAAAGTTCTGGGGCATTAGCTTGTGACGTTTCATCTCTACCAAGTATGCTAGAGAAAGTATTTTCGAGGTCTTTACCGCCCAAGTTTCTGTAGGTTGTCTCAAGAGTATTCAGCCGTTCTATGTCAGCTTCCGACATGTCGGCAGTGCCAGATTTGTAAGCGGCTAGAGCTTCGGCAACTAATGCATTGTTATTTGATTTCTCGTCGCTTTTAGCTGTAGCAAGATAAGTCTCAAACTCTGCTAGTATTTCTGGGCTTATCTGCCCAAAAGCACCGTAGTTTTCAAGCATCGTGCTTAACGCGCTTGCTTGGACTTCGGAACCTTCGGACGCTAAGTCCTTACTTTCCATCATCATAGCAAGAGCAGCAGCGTTGCCTTCTCCGCTTTGTTCTATTGCAGCTTTCAGTTGAGCTTCGGACGCCTGCCCGTTTTGATACGCTGTCCAAGTTGACCAAAGATCAACAAAAGTACCAGCATTTAATTTAGCCTTGTCATCGTTGCCCATACCCAAGAAATCTATTTCTGGGATGTCGTATTCTCTTTTAAGATATTTACTAAATGCGCTCATCGGAAGTACTCCTTAAAACATGCTTCCAAAACCTGCTCGGCGGTTATCTCGGAAGCTGCCGCCGCCAGAGGCCATGTCGCCTATTGGTACGTTAATGTACCGTACTTCGCCTGTGTCGCGGTCTTTGACTGCCTTGCGTGAGTAGACATTATCTGATCCTGAGTAAGTTGGGATCATATAGTTGAAGTCTTCTGACGTGTTGCCAGATGTAAAGCCAAACATGTTCATTAGTGCATTAGGACTATAACCAGAACTCATGTACTTTTCGAAAAGTTCTGTAAGTTTAGCTATCAATCCATCAAAGTCGTTTATACCCTCAAGTTCCGCATCGTCTTTTGGCGAGGCTGATAGCTTTGCTATCTCTGCTTTTAAGGTTGCTATCTGACCAGCAAAGTTGTTAGGGTCTGTATTTTCCAATACTTTATTTACGACTTCTTTTGCTTTCTGTTGAGCCACGCCATTTTCAAAACTGTAGGAACTTCCGAATACCTCAATATTGCCAGTATAAGGATCACCGTTTTCGTCTAAGAAAACTTTGTTACCTTCGTCGTCAGTAAAACCACCGCCAGTCTGTTTGCCAGCTTCTTGTAGTAAATGCGCCTGCGCATCCGCAGATGAGATCTTACCATCTCCGTTAATATCGTACTCTAAAAACTGTTCCCCGTTACCCACACTTGCATTAAGAATATCCTCAGAGGTAAACCCTTGAGCCGCGCCTGCTTGCAGGCCAACACCGTCGTTCACCTGAGTGTCATTGGCTTGTACGTTTTCTGATGCTGGTAAGCTTCCAAACACATTGCCAGTGTTAATCATGTTGTCGTAAGCCTGACGACCGTATTTCTTACCGTCTATTACTCCATAGTTATATTCATCCAGCCATTCGGGGGCATTCGCTTGTTCTAATTGGTTCGTCATAGCAGTGTTATCAATGCCACCATTTTCTAATAGTACAGCGCCAACGCCATCCGTAGAACTACCTTCCATTAGTTCGCCACCTTGAACTACCCCACCGTCTACATCGGTTCCACCCTCAGCTTCGCTTTCGGCATAAGGATTGAAGCCAGTTGTGAAAAACGCAGAATATCCTCCGTCTGTCGTACCAGTTAAGTCAAAGTTACCATCCTCAAACCCAGATACGTCTAGGTACTGATCAGTGCCAACCCTTTTTAAATAACCTTCGTCATCGTATTCAAAACCATCATATTCTGCCAGCGCGTCTGCATAGAGACCTAATCCCACAGTTCCCCCCTGCGCAGAGGTGTATGTCAAATCATTGTAATTCGGCTGAAACTCTGTAAGGCCCGTTTTAGGGTTTACGCCACCAGAACCGCCAAGAGCTTTTAGTAAATTCTGAGTGAATGGACTAGCATGGATAGCCATCGTATCGCCGCCTCGACCCATCTGAGAAATCTTTTTCCCTGCCGCGCTTGCAGCACTTCGCTGCGCCATACTTGTACCTGTGTTCGGGCCGAACATTGCTGATGAAAAAGCCATGATAATCTCCTGTGTTACCTCACTTTATACGTGAGTAAAAATGGTGTCGTCCTAAGCATTTTGCAATTTAGCCAACTGCACTTGGTACGCTTTGTATTGCATTGCCGCTAAAGAATAGGCAGCGTTTGATGTTGAAGCGTCACCGCTTCTTCGTAGTAATTCTCTGTCTAAGTAATCTATCGCGCCACTTATTCGCTCAATTTCTGCTTCGTAATCTGCTGATTGATTGTCTAAAGAGCCTAGCTGCGCGATAAGTAAACCCTTGTCGGCCTCTATGTCTTCGGTGATCTCGTTAGCGAAAGAATTAAAAGAGTTGTTTCTTCCTATAAATCCACCGTCAAGCACGTAGTCCCCCTGACCAGCAGAAAATGCAAACATCTTTTCGATGTCTTCCATCATTGTCGTGTAGCCATCTTCGGTTTGAGAGTACGTAGCTTCGACGTATCCAGTATCCTCATCGCCTATGTATAAAACGAAGTCGTCATTCGCATTTGACAATACGTTTATGTTACCGACCAAAGCATCTTGGTCATCGGCAGATAGTTTACTAATGAAATTATTTATGTCGTTAGACGCACCCTCTGAGACAGAATATTGCTTGGGTGAATATGTTTCGCCAAGGCTGAAAACCATAGGTTTAGCACTTCCAGTATAGTGACTGGTCGGCCTTCCTGTTCCGTCTGTGTAATCATAGTTTTGGAATTTAAGACCGTCTGTCTTTGTTGAAAGTCCAATCTTATAATCTTCTGGGTTGTGTTCAGAATAATTTTCCGAAAGTAGATTTTCAGTGTTGCCTACGGATATTGCGTCCGCAGCATCAGCAGCGCTTACTGCGGATGTGGTCGCATCACCACTATCATCGTCAGAATTCTCTGGAACCCACTGTCCGTACTGATTTTTCTTATAGCCAGGTCTTGTCTCTTCTCCTTCATTATTTCCTTTTGAGAACTCGAAACTTAAAGCTCCGCTAACTAGATTGTCCGTTAATTTTTTAACTCCGTAAGCAACAGGCCCAGCAGCAAGAGCAGCAATGTTAGTTATCATTGCGAATGTCGTATCATTGTCACCGTCAATGCCACCTTTCAGACCGTCACCATCTTCAAAGTCTGAAATATAACCGTCACCAGCAACAGAGCCTTCGGCCCCTCCTACATCAAGTTGACTGAAATTTCCTTGACCGTAGTTATCACCCTTCATGCCCATGCCGCCGCCATCACGCGCATCGGTTAAGTCATCGTAGCCAGTGATGCGCCTAAAAGTAGACAAGTCTTTGTTGTTGTCGCTGGATAAAGCCCTGCTGTCGTTTTTTCCTTTACCTGTTTTATAGTCTTCGTGCGTACCAGAGAAATATTCAGACCCAGAACCTCCTGCTCCCCCACCGTCAATCGCGTCCGTAAAGCTGTCATATGTAACGCCATTAAAAGTGAAGAATTCGCGCAAACCTGTCTCTGGGTTAATTGTACCAGAGCCGCCCATTTTCTTGAGCATCTCTACTTCTTGGGGGTTTACGTGAACGACTTCGGTATCGCCGTATCTTCCTTTTTCAGAAAGGTCTTGCGCAGTTTCTCTAATATCTGATTTTGCACTCATAAACTCTCTGTTGTCGTAGGTTGGTTTTGGAGGTGGTAGGAAGTTTCCGTCAGCATCGTAGAAATTACCCTCGCCATCCCTCATCATGTTCGTCATGGAACCAGCAGATTGCAAAGGATACATGTGGTCTATTTCGATTTGCTCGCGTGACATTGGCCTAGCCCTTGGGCGTAATTTGCTACTTATTTCCCTCGCAAAGCCAACTTGTTCCACTTCTGGATTATTGGGGCCATCGTTCTGTCGGAGCATACTTAAAAGACCTTGCCACTGTTCTTCCGTGTAGTCAGCTTGATCGAAGGTTGGATTAACCACCTTTCGACCTTTCGGCACTACTGGCCCTCTGTAGTATTTATTAAAATCAGACATTCGTAATTACCGCCGCTAGTGCTATTTCAATATCGGTTACGGATGATCCGGAAGATACGGTGAACTCTATTTTCTTTGAGAGTGTCGTCGCGTCTACCGTAATAGAAGATGACAGGTTTTGCTCGGTAAGAGTTGAGCTTGCCGCAATCGTGTCTCCTGCTGCTATACCACCTAGTTTAAGGCGCACGTTGCATGTACCGCTTGTTGTTTTTACAGCGATAGCGTCAATGCGCACGGTCTGCTTGAAGGCTCGCGTGACAGTGTAATCACCGTCTGTAATCGACCCATCCTTGGAAAAGTAGAATGAGCGAGTAGCAAATATTGTAGGCAACTGAGCAACAGGAAGTAACCCTTGAGCATCAAGGGCAGCTACACCCGATGCCGCGCCAATATAAGTTTGTGGAACAAGTGCGGATACGTCCACTGCTGCAAACTCTAGCCCACCACCCGTAGAGTTTACGCGCAGTTGTTGTAAAGCGTTAGCGGAAGTAAACGCTGGTATGCCGGTGTCTGGGGAAGTTAAAAGGAAACCAGTTCCGTTGTAGAATTTAAGTACATTCGGTGACGCAGATGTATCAACCCAGAAATCGCCAGCGTTGACACCAGCAGGCGTTGACGAGCTTACATAAACCCTGCCCCTGTTGGCGAGTGTCGTAGACAAGTCTGCAATTTTTGCTTGTGGTATTCCTGCGTCTGCGATTGCTAGCTTAGAGTACGGTATAAAACCGTTAGCATCCGTAAATGCGTCCTCGGTCATTAGCCCAGAAACCTTAACAGAGCTAACGTCTTGTACGCGAAGCAACGAAATTATATCTCCTGCGCTTAGTGCGGATGTAAACGTAACCGTGGATGAAGCAGGATTTGCTGTGTAGTCGTTTGTGGAACCTTCGCGCTGCATAACGCCGTTACGATAAATCATTATTGTTTGACTTGCCGTATGGACATAAGGAAAAACGGCTTGGTTTGCGTTGGACGTAACGTCCGTTCTGCTAAAGCCAGAAGTGTTAGCCGACTGCACTTTGAATATGGAGATAACATCTCCTGCTGCGGCAGCAGATCCTAGAGTAACAGTGTTAGCACTTGCACTTGCCGTAATAGTTGCCGTAGCTTGAAGCGCCCCATTCTTGTAAACAAGAATAGCATCCGTAGAGATGTGAGAGTAACTAAATACAGTTTGCCCAGCCGTAGCGGTAAAATCTTGGCGAGCAGAGAATATCGGCGCACCAATCGTTCCTACGTCTACGCCGCTTGCCCCACGTAATTCAGCAGTTGTGGCAAGGTTTATCCAACCAGTGTTTGTGTCAGTGTATGTACCCACACGATACTGTAGTCCGTTCGTATTATCGTTCCGAAGCTCGACAACTCCTGTTACCGTACCCTCAGTGTTAAACAGCTTTTTCATAAGCTCGGATAACGTATTATCGCCAAGCTCGGCAGAGTTGACGTATCGAACAATGTTCTCAATATCAGCGCCAATGTTACCACTGCTTGTGTGGTTGTTCGGGTAAAGAATTTTCAAACGTGCCATATCTATTTTTCCTTATGGGTCAGAAAGGCGAAAGAGATAATTGTCATCTCGCTCTGGGTGTCGGTTTCTTCCGTTCGGAAGCGTAGTCGAACGCCTCTGAATACGTGGTTAAAAGGGAAGCTAAAATCGTGTGATAAGGGCATGTCACCCCATCTTGGGTCGCCATCAAGTCTGTCGAGATTTACCTCTATCGAACCCATATCGCGGTCTTCTTCATCAATCGCGTCTACATAAAAGCGGCCTTTGCCGAAGGCTTGGATAATTACAGTGTGACATCGTTTACTAGAAAGAAAATCGCCTAACCAAAGAACAGGTGTTTCGGCTACAAACTTAGACCTTCGTAATTCTGATAGGCCAGTATCAACATTAGATGTAGCAGTAAGACTTTCATACAATCCGTCACTTGTTCCAAACATTAACCGTCCGCTTAGAAACGCACCGCATCTTGGAAGTAAACTGCTCCCTGTTTGAAAGTTTACTTTCTCGTATCCATTGCGGAAGTTCATAGAAAGACGTTCGGATTTGCCACCGCGAAGTTTAAAAAATACGTGATATGTCTGTGTGTCACTGTCGTAGACAGCAGAAATGTCTTTAAAGTTTTCAACTTGTTTCAAGAGGTCTTGGTAATAACGCTCCATGTCGTCACTAAGCGAAGCCTCAGAAATAGTTATGCCGTTTTGCTCGCTGCGCATGATAGAGTGGATGCCCCTGCGAGAGCAAAAGAGTAGGTCGGAACCAGCGTTTACGATTGTATTATGGGATATGCAGCCGATGCGTAGGTTAGCCCGACTATCTAGCGACCACTGGTTAAAGTCTGGGTCAAGAATGTACACAAGCGTTTGGTCGTTTGTAAAGATTGCAAGTCGGTTGGCCTCAAACGTACCAAGTCCCGTAATTTCATCAGCCGTTCCGATTAGGTTTGATATATCAATGAAGCCAGCCTGTGATGCTTCGTCGGACGCAGGCTCCTCGTCAAGAAAAATATTCGGGCTATCCACCCTGCTAAGTTCAACCACACGCGGTCTGTCTTTAAATCCTGCTACGACTAAGCGTCTTTGTACAGCAACACCGAACGCTGGTTTTATAGACGCTGTAGAGGTCGAAAATTCAAAACCATCATACCTATAACTTTTTTCTCCTTGAGAAAAGATTTGCACCTTACCCTCAAAGTTAGTCATAGAAACAACAGAGTTTTTTGAATACGCTGAGTTGACCTTGTGGCCTCGGTCAGATGTTAAATGAGTAGTGCTTGCATCCTCTTCTGCCCAAACAAGACCGTTACGGTTGTAAAATCTTGCTGTTTTTATTGTCGATCTGGTAGACCCAGTATGTAGAAAGAAGGACGGATCACGCGATAGTTGACCTCTGTAATCAACCTGACCGTTTTCAACCAACCAGAAATGTTGCTCTTCCTCGCCTTCCATAGATGTAATATCACGCGAACGATCCATTCCGCGAAAACTGTAATAAGATCTCGCGTTTGATTTTATGGCAATAGGAGCGTACGAAAGCCTGCCCATGTTAGTCCTTGTACGTGTACGATGTGGTTACGGTTGTCCCAGTTGAAGACTTGACTGTTGAACGTGACATGTCGCTCTCTGGCGTTACGTCCGTAATAATCATTTGGTAGCCTTTGTTACCGTTGGCTCGTTCGTGAAGAATATCTGTGATGCCAGCTTGGTATAGCTTGAGCATGACCATAGCTTTCTCACTGCCCTGTTGAAGCAAGTAGTGCGCAGTCAGACCGTCGATCACAATAAGGTCTGGAACTGCGCGGCTCTCCGTAACATCGTTATAATAGTCGAGGTCGCCGCCCGTCCAATAAGGATGGCGGCGTACATCTTCGATGACACGGTTGGCGAGTTCTATGAACATCATCATCACTTCGCCATCCACGCGAGCAGGGCTAAAGTTACCTGCGCGTACCAGTGCGCTACGAACCAAGTTCTCTAGGGGAGTATGACTACCCTGCCCAGCCGCGAATGGTTTGGCTACACTGACCTCTGCCATTAGCCTTTATCCTCTACGATACGACCAGTCCAAGTGAAGTGATGAAGGGCCATCGCATCTTTCATATCGGTAGGTATTTTCCAGCGCACATACTGCCGAGCAGCGTCCCAAGTACCGCTAAAGCGGTCGTCGTTAAGCTGCACATCAAAGACAGAAGTTTCTTTGTCGGACGAGATGTACCAAGTGAACGCAGAAGCAGGCTTTGCTTTTGCTTGCTTTGGTTTGTCGTCATCTACCCAAGCCTCGTTTTCGGGAGTTTTCGGGTCGTCTTTTACAAAGTGACCATCTTCTGTTCTTGCGCGTTTACGTGCCATGTTAGCTCCATGAGAATTGATATAATTATTTATGGATCTTTTTGGTGGCCCAGTCGTCCCTACTTCACGCGAATACTTTTAGGGCATTCCAAGTCTGGGTGTATGCGCATGTACTTAGGGTAGTAGTAGTGTGAAACAGACACAGCTTTCGGGCAGCGATACTCGCAGGATTTGTACATTATACCGTATGGGTACATGCCAAAGGTTATGAGGGTCAGGGCGCAATACATAAAAAAAGGGGCGCGGTATGGAACGCGCCCCTCCTTGCTACATCTAAAATCTGGGGGTTAAGCGAGTGTAGTCCAGTTTTTGATGTATGTGTGTGTTTTGCTCTGGGTCATTTCCAAGCCGCACTCAGTCAAGTATTCGTGCTTAACTTGGTCGGCATCTGGAGCCTGACGATCCCGTAGAAGCTGGGTGTCACGACCATCAAGGTAACGATACTTCAAGTGTGGGAAGTCAATGATGATCATTGCATCGTCCATGCCAGGAATTTGACGGAACTGAGGATGCAAATGCACCATCAAATCACCTGCAAACGTGTGGTACTGAGAGATTGAAATACCGTAGGTATCGTCAATCACTGTTGGTTGCCAACGGTTCTTACCGATCTTCTGTAAGTGACCTGCTGTCTTTGCACCCACAAACGCAATCTTTTGCTTCGAACCGAAAGCAAAGATGCTTTCAATCAGATAGCGGTCGAATTGATCTTCTGTCATCGTAGAGGATGCAGAAGAACGGTCGATTACGTTAGTGATGTTGTTGACCAAGCCGCCTGTGTAGCGAGTTGGCTGCGAAGACGTGCCGTTTGTTTCGTGACGCTTGCCGAAGAACATGGCTCGCTCAATATCCTGCATGTGCAGTTTAAGAGCTTTAGTAGCTAGTTCATCCTCTTTGTCACCAGTACGCAAGTTTGTTGCAGACAAAGTATTTGAGAGGCCATAGGAAGTCCGAAAAATTTGCGTGTAGTTGTAGTCCACGCTTGCATCGAACGAGATGGCTGTAGGGCTAGTTGCCCCTTCCTCAAAAGCCGAACCAGAGATGAACAAGTTCGCGTCATCTGCGATTGAGTGTGATGTACCACCGATGTTACGCTCAACAGTTAGACCTGTTGCAGTAGCATCTGCTGTACACCGCATGACTTCACCCGTTGCTGCGTTCACAAGCATAGTGCCTTTGACCGCAAACAAGTTGTCGTTACCAGCATCAACTGTGATTGATGTTCCATTTGCATTGCCGATTGCACCATTGACCGTAAGTTTACGGTCGGGGAGTTCGTCTTTGAACAGGCGATATTCGGGGTCGTCTGTCGCCTCAGATGATGTCATTGATAACAAAGCATTTAGGGGAGCCGAGCCGTTTGGCTCAAGAAGAGTGTATAATTCTCTGTAGTTTTTAGGGCGGAAGTCACTGTCAAATTGACCCGTTCCGCGCAGTCCTTGAATAGCAGCCATAATGGCCTCCTATATTAGATTACAAACTATGCGGCACAAATAAGTATAAACGGAATTCACGTATTAACTTTTCGTCCCAATAAAACGTCATTCGGCTTGCGCGGAATTATGTCTTAATCACAGCATGAAATATAAGTGTAGGAGCTGTCGTCCCTCTTTTTAAAAAAAATTCTTTTACTTCTTCTGAGGCACATATTTGGGGTCGTCTATAGTTTCGGGTTCGTTCCAATAAGTTGTTGTGCCGTCTTCATTCATACGTTCCCTATTATAGCTTGTTCTTCGTACTGTCTTGCCTTCATCGAACATAGCAACCTGTCGCCGCAAAGCAGCTACGTCAAAGTCATCCAAATATTCGTGTGCATGCTCGGCATCATCTAGCAGCGTATATATGTTGGACATTTGGTTACGATTTAAACTGTCAAAGTACGCTTGCAGTTCAGGTATGTCCATTTCTGTAATCATACGATCAAGCTCTCTTACAGCGTCACTATGGCTGTTACGATCTGCAAGTGCTGCTGCTTCAAATGCATCAACTACTTCCTTTTCTTCTGCGCGTTTCGGTACGGGAATTATTCCGTCGCCCTTTTGAGAAAAGTCACCATTATAATTATAGAAATTGTCCAGTTGCAGGTCTTTCACCTCATACATATCTGACGCACGTTTATGAATACTCATAAGCTCGCCTAGCTTAGACGAAAAACCTTTTGCAGCAGTCTTGGTTGCTTTGACTGCTTTTAAGTCTGGAAGTATTTCAACGCCCACTTTTGACGCAAACGTACCGCCCACCACAGCACCACCAACTTGCCCCATGAACCTTCGTCGTGAGGGGTCTTGTATTCCTTCGGACTTAGTAGATTGCATTCCACCACTGAACGTATCAACAACAGCTTCCGAAATTTCATTAGATGCTTTTGCCGTAGGGTTATAAGCCAAGGCAACTTTTGCTCCAACTGCGGCAGGGGCAGCAATCGTCGCGGTCTTCACAAGAGAGGAGAAACCACGGCTTACGCGCTCGTTTGGCGTAAGCTGGTTTCCGTAATAGTCAGTACCAGATAAAGCGTCACCGCTTTCTTGCATCGCTTCGTGAACATAGGGTATTGGGTTTACAAACTCTGGTATTGCCGCGATGTGAGGTCTAAGATTTGGAGGAACAAACTTACCAACGTCCTCTGCAAGAAAGTCATATGCAGGTTGGAGAAAGCCGTGCAGTTTATCTTGTCTTTGTTCTTTACTGTCACGAGACAAGAACTCTGCAAAGCCTCCCATATCTTACACCCCTTATGTAACGCGACGATCTTGTGCGCGTTGGGTCAAGCGGTTGAGCATATCGTCACCGCCCTGTGGCCCACCAGTTGATGTCGGAGCCGTGCTATTTGTCTCCGTAAAGGCCGCACGCTTCTTGGAAAACTCCTTGAGGCGTTCGAACTCTCCTGAGTTTCTTTCTGCGGCAAAAGACTTCATAACTTTTCTGGTTAAACCCAGATCCATAAAGTCCTCGCCCGTAAAACCCATAGACATAACGTAGTCGCTAAAGTCAGACGCAGCGTCATCTTCTAGCCCAAGCTCTTGCTGAACTCTGTCTAGGTTTTGCGTCACACGATCAGCTCCATTTAAAGTCCTCTGTGCGTCTGCCGATCTTTGCGCCTGCGCACCCTGCTGTGCTTGTTGCTGACCAGCTTGTATAACTTTGTTCATCATGTTGGTCTGCATTTGCATTTGCTGCTCTAGCATCTGCATCTTTTGCATTTGCTCACGATACTGAGGTGGAAGCGATATGGCATTGCCATCTTCGTATTTAGTAAACTCTTCTTCCAACTGAGCAGCTATGTTACCCGAAGCAGCCGATTTGTTTTGCTGACCGTTTCCTTGTGGCGGCTGTGCGCCCCTGCCCATCTGAGGGTTTTTAGAAAATGCCTTCTTTAGAGAGCCATCAATAAGTTGACGGGCTTGCGTTGGGTTCATATTGCCGTTTTTCATCATCTGATCGACGTAGCCGTAAACTTCTGCATTAGCAGAGTGCTTTGCGTTAAGCGCGGAGTAACGATCCCTCGTACCCTTGATTTGGGCGGCGGTCATTGTCTGGTCGCCCACCTTAAAAAACTCTACCGCAGCGTCACGCTCACGATCACCCTCCGTAATTGGGGAGCCGATCTCTTGAGCTTTTTCCATAGGTGTAGTGGGGGCATCCGCAGGTTGAGGCGCTTGCGCTTGTGGTTGAGGCGCGGCTTGCGGTTGCGGAGCTGCACCAAGTTTCTTTTCTGTAATTCGCTGTAAAGGATCAGCCATTGTATTCTCCATCATGTAAGCGGCTTTCGCGGCTATTTGCATTTTCAAGATGTAGCTCGTTCTCGACGCGGAGAATTAGCCGTTGAGGTAAGTCGAGCAACTGCCTAGCTGCCCAGATAGCACCCCGATTATAGTCCATCTGTTGCTGGCTCATGTCGGGGCTGTCGGCCATATTGAGAGCTAGTGATACTATCTCGTCTTCCATGACCTTGTGTAATCTTGCCCACCCTTTACTTTTGCTAAGAGTGGTTAAGTCTTTAAGTTCAGTTAAGTTAGTAATTTCACAGTTCCCTTCTTGCCAGTACCGATATTGGCTGGCCCAAACTTCTGCATGTTAGTTACGGGGGTGGATTTTTTAGATCCTTTTTTCTTAGCCATAGTCGGCCTCCTTACTTTTGAGTGCATGGACAGTTCGCATGCTTCATGTTTCCGCTTTTCGTTTTCTTACCGATAGCTTTTACATTCTTAGAAACTTGCGCCACTTTGCTATCCTTTTTTCTTAGCTCTTTTAGCTTTGTTCTTTTTACTGTTAGGAAAACCTGCTTTCATATTCTCGTAGGCTTTATTCGTAATGGTTGACTTAGACTTAGAACGTGAAGTTCCTGCCTTTTTTCGCTTGTTTATGTTTTCCCAAAGGCTCATTTAATAACCTTTTTTTTTCGTCATAGTCTTGCCAGTTTTCTTAGCATAAGCCGCAGCTTTTTTCTTGCCTGCTGGGGTGTACGCAAATTTCTTTTTTCCTACGGATGGCATATCTTTCTCCTAACAATTCCACGCTCTGCGTGACCAATAGTTTGCACTTAGTTTATTAG
>Ga0209634_1002318_pt1 | contig 13368 bp, 12 predicted proteins | sample LinPmetageLP40_FD_184043 | JGI IMG/M metagenome (GOLD analysis project Ga0209634, IMG submission 184043) | Marine viral communities from the Pacific Ocean - LP-40 (SPAdes) (version 2) | ecosystem: Environmental > Aquatic > Marine > Oceanic | place: Pacific Ocean | collected 2010-08-26
GGTCTAGACGCTGGTCACGCTGGTCTGCACCACCGGGATCATCCTCGGTGCCGCCTACATGCTGTATCTCTACCGCCGCGTCGTCTTCGGGCTTCAGGTCAACGAAGATGCCGCGCGCATGCCCGACCTCAACGCCCGCGAATGGGCCATGCTCGCGCCGATCGCAGCCGCCGTGCTGTGGATGGGCGTCTATCCGGAAAGCTTCCTAGCCCCCATGCGTCAGGATATTGCCGCTCTCGAGGCGCGCGTGGCACGCGCCGCACCCGATTTCGATGCCGACAACACCATCGGCACGCCGCGCGAACACAATGCCAATTACGTCGGATCCGCGCATGGCGAAGCCCGCGGTGAAGAGGGAGCGCACTGATGTCCTACGCTACCTCGCTCTATCTCACCGCGGCGGAAATCGGCCTGTCGATCACCGCGCTCGTCCTGCTGCTGCTCGCCGCGTGGAACGGGGACCGGTCTGCCCGCCTGCTGACCATCATCGCCGTGGCCGCGCTCGTCGGTGCAGCGATCTTCAGCATCGGCCTGTTCGACCGCAGCGTAAGCGAAGTCGCCGGGCGGGCCTTCGGCGATCTTTACCGCGCCGATGCCTTCGGCAGCTTCGGCAAGGTGCTGATCTATCTCGCCTCGGCGGCGGTCCTGATCGTCACCCCGCGTTTCTTCACCCAGCTGGGCGGTTACCGCGCCGAATATCCCGTGCTGATGCTGTTCAACGCGGTCGGCATGGGCATCATGGTTTCCGCCACCGACCTGATGACGCTCTACATCGGTCTCGAAATGTCGAGCCTGTCGAGCTACGTGCTCGCCAGCTTCCTGCGGCAGGACGACCGGTCGAGCGAGGCCGGGCTCAAGTACTTCGTGCTCGGTGCGCTGGCATCGGGCATCATCCTCTACGGCGTCAGCCTGGTCTACGGTTTCACCGGTTCGACCAATTACGACGGCATCCGCGCCGCCTTTGCGCTCGATTTCTCCACCGGTGCATTGTTCGGCGTCGTCTTCGTGCTGGCGGGTGTCGCCTTCAAGATCAGCGCCGTGCCGTTCCACATGTGGACCCCCGACGTCTACGAAGGCGCACCGACTCCGGTCACGGCCTTCTTCGCCAGCGCGCCCAAGGTCGCGGCGATGGGCGTGCTGGTGCGGATCGCGATGGATCCCTTCGCGGGCGAAGTCGATGCCTGGCGGCAGATCATCATCTTCGCCGCTCTGGCATCGATCGTGGTGGGCGCGCTCGGCGCCATCGGGCAGCAGAACCTCAAGCGGCTGCTGGCCTATTCGTCGATCAACAACGTCGGCTTCATCCTTATCGGTCTTGCCGCAGCGACCGCCGCGGGCGTCGCCAGCGTGCTGACCTATCTGACGATCTACGTCGCCATGGTGATCGGAAGCTTCACCGCGCTGCTGATGCTGCGCGACCCGGCCGGTCAGAACCTCGAAACCTTCGCTGATATTGCCGGGCTCTCGACCCGGCGGCCGGCGCTCGCCTGGTGCCTGCTGGTGCTGATGTTCAGCCTCGCGGGCATTCCGCCGCTGTTCGGGTTCTGGGGTAAGTTCGTGGTGTTCCAGGCCGCCGTGCAGGCCGATCTGGTCGCACTTGCCGCGATCGGGATCGCCGCCAGCGTGATCGGCGCGTTCTATTACCTGAAGTTCATCAAGGTGATGTTCTTCGACGAACCCACGCGCGATGTCGAGACGAGCAGCCCGGTGAGCCACTGGGCCGTGCTGGGCGTGTGCGTCGCGATCCTGTCGCCGCTCGGCTACCTGCTGACCATCCCGCTGGGTGAATGGACGGCGCAGGCCGCGGCATCCTTCGTCGCTGCGATGTGATCCGCTTCGTAACCGAAACCGGTTCGACCAATTCCGATCTCGCCGCGCAGGTGCGCGCGGGCGAGGTGGTGGCCGAGGGTCACTGGCTGGTAGCCGATCGGCAGGTCGCGGGGCGCGGGCGGCAGGGACGCAGCTGGTTCGACGGCAGCGGCAATTTCATGGGCTCGACCGCGGTTCGCATATCGCCGCGCGATCCCGCCCCGGCAACGCTGGCGCTGGTCGCGGGCGTGGCGGCCTACGAGGCCGTGTCCGCCGTGCTGGCCGAACCCGGCAAGCTGCGGCTCAAATGGCCCAACGATCTCATGCTCGGCGATGCCAAACTGGCCGGCATCCTGCTCGAACGTGAAGGCGACAGGATCATCGTCGGCATGGGCGTGAACCTGGCCGCCGCGCCCGACCTGCCCGACCGCAAGACCGTGGCGCTGGCCGAACTGGGCCCCGCGCCCGATCGCGACATGTTCGCCCGCGCCCTGGCCGAGGCCTTCGACCGCGAACTCGAGCGGTGGCGCACCTACGGCCTCGAACCGCTCACGCGGCGCTGGGCCAGCGTGGCCCACCCGCCCGGCACGCGGCTGACCGTGCAACCGCCGGGCGAGGAGCGGATCGAAGGCGCCTTTGCCGGTTTGACCCCCGACGGCGCGTTGTCGCTGCGCTTGGCGGACGGATCGACCCGTGCCATCCATGCGGGCGACGTGATGCTCGCAAACGAGGAGAGCTGAGCCATGCTGCTCGCCGCCGATGTCGGAAATACCAATGTTGTCTTCGCGCTGATCGACAAGGGCGAGATCAAGGCGCGCTGGCGGATCGCCTCCGACCCGCGCCGGACGGGCGACGAATATGCCGTTTGGCTGCTGCAACTGGCCGAATTCCAGGGCTTCGACAGCGGCGAGATCGATCAGGTCATCATCGGCTCGGTCGTTCCGAAGGCGATCCACAATCTCACGGTCCTGTCGGAAAAGTATCTCGGGATCACACCGCTCATCGCGGGCCAGGACAAGGCGGCCTGGGGAATCGAGCTCGATATCGAACAGCCCAGCTCGCTGGGTGCGGACCGCGCGCTCAACACCATTGCGGCGCATGCCAAGCACGACGGCGATCTTATCGTCATCGATTTCGGCACCGCGACGACATTCGACGTGGTCGATTTCAACGGCGCCTACAAGGGCGGCATCATCGCGCCCGGGATCAATCTGTCGCTTGACGCGCTGGTAGGGAACACGGCCAAATTGCCGCGGATCGCCATCGAGAAGCCCGAAAGCGACAGCGTCATCGGTCGCAACACCGAGGACCAGATGCTAATTGGGGTTTTCTGGGGCTATGTATCTCTGATCGAAGGACTTGTGGCCCGCATGAAGGCTGAAATCGGACGTCCCGCCAAGGTGGTCGCGACAGGGGGCCTGGCGATCCTGTTTGATGAACACACCGACCTGTTCGACGTGGTCGACCCCGACCTCACGCTCGAAGGGCTTGCCATTCTGGCAGGGCGCGCCGCGTGAAGAAGGACTTCACCCCCGAAGACGAACTGCTGTTCCTCGCGCTCGGCGGTTCGGGCGAAATCGGCATGAACGTCAATCTCTATGGCTGCCAGGGCAAATGGCTGATGGTCGATCTGGGGATGACCTTCTCGGGCGACCAGTATCCCGGCGTCGACCTGGTGTTCGCCGATCTGGAATTCATCGAGGAACGCGCCCATCAGCTCGAAGCCATCGTGCTGACGCATGCGCATGAAGACCACATCGGTGCGGTCCCCTATTTCGCCGCCGATCTCGGCGTGCCGATCTATGCCACGCCGTTCACCGCCGACCTCGTCCGCCGCAAGCTCAAGGAAGCGGGTCTGGTCGACGAGGTCGAGCTGCATGTCATCGAAGAGGACCACGGCCAGTTCGCCGTCGGCCCGTTCGAGGTGACCTATATCCCGCTCGCGCATTCGATCGCCGAAGGCAATGCGCTGCTGATCGATACCCCGCACGGGCGCATCTTCCACACCGGTGACTGGAAGCTCGACGAAGACCCCATCATCGGCGAACCGACGACCGAGGAAGAACTGGTCGCGATCGGCGACGAGGGCGTGCTGGCGCTGGTCTGCGACAGCACCAATGTCTTCAATCCCGCGCCGAGCGGTTCGGAAGGGGCGGTCTACAAGGGCTTGCTCGAGGAAGTGCAGCGCCATGCGGGCAAGCGGGTGATGGTGACCACCTTCGCCAGCAATGTCGCACGGCTCCAGACGCTGGGCGATGTCGCGCGCGAAACCGGCCGCCAGGTTTGCGTCGCCGGCCGCTCGCTCGACCGGATCATCGAGGTCTCGCAGGATAACGGCTATCTGCAGGACTTCCCCGACCCGGTGGATTTCGACACCGCGATGGGGCTGCCTCGCGGCGAAGTGCTGATCATTGCGACCGGCGGGCAGGGCGAACCGCGCGCCGCGTTGGCGCGGGTGGCGGACGAAAACCACCCGATCGAACTGGTCAGCGGCGATGTCGTGCTGTTTTCGAGCCGGCAGATCCCGGGCAATGAACTGTCGATCGGGATCGTGCAGAACAAGCTCGCTGCACGCGGTATCACCATGGTCACCGACCGGCAGAGCATGATCCACGTGTCGGGCCATCCGGGCCGCCCCGAGCTGGAAGCGCTCTATGGCTGGATCCGGCCGGACATTCTCGTCCCCGTGCATGGCGAGATGCGCCACATGCAGGAGCAGGGCAGGCTGGGTAAGGAATGCGCGATACCCGACCAAGTCGTTCAGCAGAACGGCGATCTTGTGCGGCTCGCGCCCGGTGCGCCCGGCAAGATTGCCGAAGTGAAGGCGGGCCGCCTGGTGCTCGATGGCGATCTCATCATCCCGGCCGATGGCGAGGCGATCGCCATGCGGCGCCGGATCATGCGCGAAGGCGTGCTCATCGTCGCGCTCGACGGCGATCTCAACCCGCGGATCGACAGCCTGGGGCTGCCGCTGGACGAGGATTACGACGATTTCGTCGCCGAAGCGACGCGGGACATCACCGCCGCGATCGGCAAGCTTCGCGGCGGGGACCGGCGCGACGAGGCAAGCGTTCACGAGGCCGCGCGGCTCGCCGCGCGCCGGGCGGCGCAGCGCTGGTCGGGCAAGCGACCGCAGGTGCGCGTGATCGTACCCAATCTGTAGGAGGCGCAGCCATGCAGTGGACCAGCATTCTCGCGATCTATTTCCTGTTCTTCGTGTTCAGCGCCTTCGTGCTGCTGCCCTTCGGCGTGCGCACGCATGACGAGGCCGGGATCGAGAAAATTCCCGGGCAGGCCGATAGCGCGCCGGTGGAATTTCGCGCCGGTCGTTTGCTGCTGCGCGCGGTGATCCTCTCCGCGGTCGTCACCACGCTTTACGTGCTCAACTACATCTACGGATGGATCACCGTGGACGACATCATCCTGTGGGGCCCGTCGGCGGGCTGATCACTGGCGCAGCCGTTCCAGCGCCTGCGCCAGCACCACGTAGAGCTTGCCCATATCGCTGCTGAGTAGCGTCACGCTGATGGCATTGCCGTCGCGCGTGGACAGCAGCGTGCGCAGCATCGCCTCGAAATCGTGGATGTAGCGGCTGACATGGTCGCGGAAATCGTGGTCCGCATCGTACAGTTCCGCGATCTCGCGCGCCTCGGTGTTGTCGAGCAGGCGGACCGCTCGCCGGGTGAAAATCCCCCGGTCGCCGCGCAGATAGCTGGTCCATGCGGTATCGGTCACATCGGTCGACAGTGCCTTGGTGATGTCGATCGCGTTCGAATTGAGGCTTTCGCTGATCAGCGCGACGCGGCGTGAGAAATCATTGTCCACGTCCTCGGCCGCGCGTTCGCGCGCGTGAGCAATGCGGCTTTCCAGATTGGCGGTCAGTTCATTGACCTTGGCCAGCTGGTCGCGCAGCTGCCGGGTGATCTCGCGTCCCGCTGCGGCGGAACGCTCGCTCGCAGCGTCCAGTTCGGTCAGCGCATGCGCGGTCTGCTCGCGCAGCGCGTGGTCGATCGCCTCGGCGCTCTGCTGGCCGACCTCGCGCGCGATCCCGGCGATGCGTTCGGCCTGTTCGGTCTCGATTGCAGCCAGCGCTTCGCGTGCGCTGGTTTCGAGCGCGGTGATCGCATCGCGCAGCGCGGTCTGCGCCTGTTCGGAAACCCCGGCGCTTTCCTCGCCCAGCGTGGCAATGCTGCCGCGCAGCCGGGCGATTTCATCGGCATGCTCGGACGCGGTTTCGCCGAAACGGTTCTGGAACACCTCGATCCCGTCCATTGCCTCGCGGCTGCGCGCCTCGGCGGTATCCATGCTCGCGGTCAGCGCTTCGCCGGCGGATTTCGCCTGGTCGAGCAGCGCCTTCACTTCTTCGGCGCGCTGTTCGATCCGGTCCAGCCGCGCTTCGCTTGCCTCCATCGCTTGCGGCAGATCGTCGCGGCTGTGCTTCGCGCTCGCCTGGATCAGCTCGAGCAGGCGGACGCTGGCGTCGGTCAGCTGCGATACCGCTGTCTCGGTCCCGTCGAGCGCGCCGCGGCTGTCCGCCAGTTTCGCATTGAGCGCGCCGATCCCGTCGGCGAGTTCGGTCCGCGCCTCGCGGCCCTGTTCGGCAATGGCCGCGAACACCGTACCGAGCGCCGCGATGCGTTCGCCCAGTTCGTCGCCTTCCGCAGCCATGAGCGACAGCTGTTCGGCCTGCGCCGCCCGGCAATCGGCAATCGCTTCGTCGAGCGCGGCGAGCCGCTGGGTCAGGCGTTGCTGGGCTGCCTCTTCGGCCTCGGCCATGGCGACCTGTCGCTCGGTGGTCTCCTGCGCGAACATCCGGTTGCGTTCGGCAATCCGGGTATCGACGCGTTCGGCCTCGGCAGCCAGTGCCGCAAGCTTGGCATTGGCCGCTTCCAGCGCGGCATCATCGACGCGGGCGATCTCCTCGACGGCGTCGTTCATCCTCTCGCGCATGGCCTCGATCTGCTCTTGCCATGCGTTCATCGCCTGCGCTTCGCCTTCGCGTATGGTCGCCGCCGCATGCGCGGTTTCCTCGCGAATGGCGGCGAGCCGCTCGGTCAGGCTGGCGACCGCGGTTTCACGTTCCGTCGCGGTAGCGGTCTCGGTCTCGGCGAATTCGCTGCGCAGCTTGTCGAAGCGGGTGCGCAGCGAAGCCAGCGCCTCGACTTCGCGGCGGTCGAGTTCGCCGCGGAAATCCTCGCTGCCCTCGCGCAGTTCCGAGAACCGCCGATCGGCGATCTCGGCAAGATGATCGGCCTGCTGTGAAAAAGCCTCGAGCGCGCCATCGATCCGCTCGCGTAGCGAGGCGACCTGCCGCTCGCTCGCAGAGCCGAACTCGTTGAGCCTGGCGAAACCGTCAACCAGCCCGTCGAGCTGGTTCTGCGCTTCGCGGCCGGCGCTACCGATCTGGTTCGACACATCCTTGGCCGAGCTGGCGACAACAGGCAGATTGTCGCGGAGTTTGTCCATGTTTTCCAGAGCGGTAACGCTCACACGTGCGATCGCTTCGACCTGTTCGCCATTGTCCGCGACCAGCGCCTGCAACCGGTCGGCATGTTCGGACAGCCGGTCGGTCGCGGTCCGACCGAGATAGTCGAGATCGCGCGTCTGGCTGGTCAGGAATTCGCGCGCGAGGCTGAGTTCGCGGTTGATCGTCGCCAGCCGGCTTTCCAGTTCGGCGCTCTGCGCTGACAGATCGTGGGCAACAGTGGCGAAGCGGCGCGCTTCGCGGGCCGAATTGCGCATTGCCAGAAGCCATACGCCGATTACCAGCAGGACGGGCACTGCCCATTGGGTGACCAGCGCGGTCCAGGCGCGGGGCGTGGGGAGGGCCATCAGCTGGCTGGCATGCGCCCAGGCAAAAAACGCCGTCCAGCCCGCTATCGCCAGGATCGCCGCAGCTGGGAGCAGCCAGGAAAAGCGCCGCCGGGCCGCGGGCTCATCGTCCCAGACCACCTCGTCGTCTTCTTCGAGTTCCGGCGAAGTTTCTGCGACAAACTCTTCGGAAACAACGGTTTCCTCGTGGGTTTCGTCAGACGTCTGATCGACGGCCTGGATAAGCGAGCGCTTTCTCATAATGGGGCAAACTACCACCAAAGCGATCAGGCTTAAACCTGAATTAACCGCCTCGCGCTTACGGTTGCCCGATGGCCTATCACACCACAGGTTTCGAAGCCGCGCTGGCCCATGCTGCCGGGGACGACTTCGCCCTGCGGGAAGACCTGAAGCAGGCGTTCGTGCAGAGCGCGTCGGCGCATCACGACCTGCTGCGCCGGGCCCGGTGCGATGCCAATTGGGCAATGGCGGCCGAGCGGCTCGGGAAACTGGCCGCGAGCTTTCATGCAACGGAACTGATGGATCTCGCCGAAGAAGCCCGCGCCGGGGCACCGGGAGAACCCACGGTGATCAGCCGCATCGAAAGCGTCATCGCCGCTCTCAACTGAGGGAAACCGCCGCCGCACCCTTGGCGGAAGCTGCCCCGCACACTTAAAAGCAAGACATCCGTCGAACCGCCAACCGGAGTCCTGCGTGCGCGTCGCCCTGCTGTCCGTGCTCGATCGCCAGACCGGCCCGCAGCAGGTGCCGGCTCCCTTTCGCCTGCTTGCCGGCGCGAGGCTGGTAGAACGCCAGCTCGACATCGCGCTGGCTGCGGGATGCGAAACCATCGCCTGTCTCGCGCAGGCGGTCGGCCGCGAGGTGATCGAACTCCAGCACCGGGCGGAGGCCGCCGGTGCCCGTTTCATTGCGCTGCACGAACCCCGCAAGCTGTCGGGCGTGGTGAGTGCATCGGACGAATTGCTGGTGATGGCGCCGGGCGTGCTGCCCGAAGAGGAGGCGGTGCTGCGGCAGCTGACCAAGCCCGGCGTGCTGGTCTTTCCCGAGGATCCTGCGGTGCAGCGCGGCTATGAGCGCATCGATGCGCATTTCGCCTGGGCCGGCGTCCTGCTGACGAGGGGGCAGGCGGTCGAACAGCTCGCGCAATTGCCCGACGATGTCGATACGCCCTCCGCGCTGCTGCGTATCGCGCTGCAATCGGGCACGCGGACCTATCCGCTCGAGACCCGCCTGCTCGACGAGGATATCTGGCTCAACGACCCGGCGCCCGAACAGCTTGCAGTGCGCGAACGCAGCTGGGTGGCGGGGCATGCCGACGTCGCGCCGTTCAAGGCCCCCGGCCTCGCTGTCGCGGAACGCATGGGGGCGCGGCTCGCGCGCGATACGATGCGCGGCAATCTGGCACGCTTCCTCGCGCTGGGTTCGGCTGCGGCCGCCGTGCTTGCGCTGGCCGTTGCAGTATTCGGGTGGCTGGTGCCCGGTTTCGGCCTCGCTGCGGTCGCCGCGTTGCTGTTCGCGATGGAGGCGGTGGTGCGCCGCGTATCGTCGGCGGGCCAGGTCCGCCCGCGCGTACCCTTGCTGGTACAGGCCCTGGCCATCCTCATCGATCCCGTGATCGTCCTGCTGATCGTCCTCGCATCGCCTGAAGACACCGCCTGGCTGCGGCTATTCGTGCCTGCGGTCCTGTTCGGCCTGCTGCACCTGGGCGAGCGGTTGGCGCAGCGCGACTGGCGCCGCAGCTATGCCGATCGCGTCATGCTGACGGCGCTGCTCATCCCCGCGGCGTTGTTCGGCGTGATCCAGCCCGCGGCCGCAGTGCTCGCGCTGGGCGCTCTCGTGTCGCTTTTTCTCACTGCACCGCCGCGCGACTAACGGCCATTTAACTATGGCGATGGTACCACCCGGTCATGTCGATCCCTGATCCCGTATCCGAGCCGCAGGGCGCCGGCCACGATTCGCTGCGCGAAACCCTTGCGCAGGGCAATGCGTCGCTTGCGCGGATCACGCCGATCCTGACGCATCTGCTGGCCACGCCCGATCATTCGCTGTTCAGCGACGAGATCGTCGCCCGGGTTCGCGGCATGTGCCACCACCTTGCCTGGCAGGTGCTGCGTGCGCAGGCCGAGGCGGCGGGGCAGTCCGAACGCGAAACCTTCGTTGAACGCCACGGCGAAGCCCTGGCCGAACATTTCGTCGGACGGCCCGCTCTGCTGGCGCACTGCCATTCGCTGGCGATCGAGTGGCAGCTGGCGGAAGCGCTGGAAGTGCGTTCGGGCATCGATCCGGTGCTCTCGCCGCTGGTGCAGGAACTCATCGCGCATGACGACGATGGCGTCTCCGGCGCGGCAATGGCTGCATTGACCGCACAGGCGCGCTTCGCCCAGACCCAGCGCCGCATGGAATTGCCGCTCAGCGAATTGCCGGGCGACCTCCTGCACGACCTGCTGGTCGGATGGCGCGAATTCAGCAACCAGCTGCGGTCGGATGCGATGATGCGGGCGGAAACCAAGCTCCGTTCAAATTTCGACGAAGGCGCAGGGCGGCTGTCGCTGCTTGCGCGGGTCGTGACGGGTATGGGGGCTGCGGGCGCGCGCGCGCTCGATATCGATCGCGCTGGCGTGGCGCTGTTCCTGACAGCGCTTGCGACACGGTCGGGCCAGTCGCGCACAGCTGCGGTGCTGTCGACCAACAACCGCCAGACTGCGCGCCTTGCGCTGGGCCTGCGCGCCGCAGGGCTGTCGGGCGAGGACGCCGAACGACAGGTCCTGCGGATCAATCCGCAGGCCGAACCGCCCGCCGAGGCCGTTACCATCGATCCCGACGATGCCCGCCGGCTGATCGCCGATACACCGCTCACCGAGGTAGACTGACCATGGCGACGACTGTTGGAACCCATTATATCGCCCGGGCCCGCGCCGATGCCGAGGCGCGACTGGTCGAAGCGGACGAAATCGTCGCGCGCCTCCAGCATGCCTGCGGTGGTTCGCTGGGTACGCGTATTGCCATTCCCGAGCTGCTTGCGCTGGTCGAGAAGGCCCAGCGTTATGGTCTGCGCCTGGCGCGCCAGTTCGAAGCCGTCGACGGCGAGAACCGGGTCACTGCCTGGGTCGAAATTGCGCCGGTAACAAACGAGGCGGGCGAATCCGATGGCTGCGCGATCGACGTGGTCAGCTGGCACAGCGAGGAACTGCCGCCCGAGAACGATATTGAAGCGGCCCGGCGTCGCGTCGAGATCAACCGCCATACGGCCGACTGCACCGCGCGACTCGATTCGCAGCAGCGGCTCCTGTCGCTCGAAACCGAAGCTTCCGACCTTGCCGAGTTTTCCGAGCAAGCACGGGCAAAGGTCGGCAAGCCGTGGACCGAGCTGGTCGACCTGCCCGGCACCAGCCACCAGCAGCCGCTGCACTGGCGCCTGCTCGACGGTGCAAGTTGCAGCATCGCGGGGTCGAACCGCAACTGGACCGCGCATCTCGAACCGCTGGGACAGTCGCAGCCCGGCAGCGCGGGTTTCGTGCTCTATCTGACCGCCGACCGGCCGCTCGCCAAGGGCGATGCCGAGGACGAGGACGAGGGCGCGGAAGGGCCTTCGTTCGGCCGCGACCTCACTCCCGTCCTGCGCCAGCCGATCAACCGGATCATCGCCAACGCCGAGACGATCCGGACCAAGCTGGCGGGACCGCTGGCCGACGAATACAGTTCCTACGCCGCCGATATCGCCACCGCCGCGCAGCACCTGCTCGCGCTGATCGATGATCTGTCCGATCTCGAAGTCGTCGAATCCGAGGATTTCGTGACCGCGCCCGACCGGATCGAACTGGCGGATGTGGCCCGGCGCGCCTGCGGTATCCTAGGCGTGCGCGCGCGCGAGAAGGGCATCACGCTCGTCGCGCCGCCCGAAGGGGAAAGCCAGCTGGCAATCGCCGAATTCCGGCGCGTGTTGCAGATCCTGCTCAATCTCGTCGGCAATGCGATCCGTTATTCGCCCGATGACAGCCAGGTATGGATCCGGCTCGACCGGATCGGCAGCCGCGCACTGATCACCGTCGCCGACCAGGGGCATGGCCTCGGCGAAGACCAGCAGGAACGGATCTTCGAGAAGTTCGAACGGCTCGGCCGCAGCGGTGATGGCGGGTCTGGTCTCGGACTCTACATTTCGCGCCGCATCGCGCGTGCGATGGACGGCGACCTGACCGTCGAAAGCGCGCCGGGGCAGGGCGCGCGCTTTACGCTGTCGGTCCCGGCCGCAGAGGATTTGCGCCAGACACCGCGCTGAAGCCTTGCCGTTGCCGCGCCCGCGCGCAGCGGCAGTAGCATCCCCAACGAAAAACGGGCCTTGCGAGGGGCAGGAAGCCGCCTCGCAAGGCCCGTTCGTGTTACCTGGCGTGAGCCTTAACGCTGGCCGATCTGGACGTAATCGCGTTCGGTCGGGCCGGTGTAAAGCTGGCGCGGACGGCCGATCACCTGAGCGGGATCCGAGATCATTTCGTTCCACTGCGCGACCCAGCCAACGGTGCGGGCGAGTGCGAACAGCGCGGTGAACATGGTCGTCGGGAAACCGATCGCGTTGAGGATGATGCCCGAGTAGAAGTCGACGTTCGGGAAAAGCTTCTTTTCCTTGAAGTAGTCGTCGTTGAGCGCGAGCTCTTCGAGCTTGAGCGCGGTCTCGAACACCGGGTCGTTGACGTTCAGCGCTTCGAACACCTCACGCAGCGTCTGCTGCATCACGGTCGCGCGCGGATCGTAGTTCTTGTACACGCGGTGGCCGAAGCCCATCAGGCGGAACGGGTCGTTCTTGTCCTTGGCGCGCTCGATATAGTGCGGGATGCGATCGGGCGAGCCGATTTCCTGCAGCATGTTGAGCGCCGCCTCGTTGGCGCCGCCGTGCGCCGGACCCCACAGGCAGGCAATGCCGGCCGCGATGCAGGCGAAGGGGTTCGCGCCCGAAGAACCGGCCAATCGCACGGTCGAGGTCGAGGCGTTCTGTTCGTGGTCGGCATGGAGGATGAAGATGCGATCCATTGCACGCTCGATGGCGGGGTGGATTTCATATTCCTCGGCCGGCACGCCGAAGGTCATGCGCAGGAAATTGCCCGTGTAGCTCAGCGAGTTGTCGGGCTGCATCATCGGCTGCCCGACCGAATACTTATACGCCATGGCGGCGATGGTCGGCATTTTCGCGATCAGCCGGTGGCTGGCGATCTTGCGCTGCTCGGGATCCGAGATGTCGGTGCTGTCGTGATAGAAGGCCGACAGCGCGCCGACCACGCCGCACATGATCGCCATGGGGTGCGCGTCGCGGCGGAAACCCTGGTAGAACTGGCGCAGCTGGTCATGCAGCATGGTGTGCCGCGTGATCGTGTAGGTGAAATCGTCGAGCTCGGTCTGCTGCGGCAGTTCGCCGTTGAGCAGCAGGTAGGCGACTTCCATGAACGACGAATTTTCGGCCAGCTGGCCGATCGGATAGCCGCGGTGCAGCAGGATGCCTTCTTCGCCGTCGATATAGGTCAGCGCGCTTTCGCAGCTGGCAGTCGACTTGTAGCCCGGGTCGTAGGTGAACTTGCCGGTGGTGCCGTACAGCTTGCGGATGTCGACCACGTCGGGGCCAACGCTGCCCTGCAGCACGGGGAATTCCTGGGTCTGACCACCCAGATCGAGGGTTGCCTGCTTGTCGGCCACGCGTGTCTCCTCACTCGTTCTCTTCGGTGCCTGCGGGCGAGGCGGCCT
>Ga0209634_1002320_pt1 | contig 13365 bp, 14 predicted proteins | sample LinPmetageLP40_FD_184043 | JGI IMG/M metagenome (GOLD analysis project Ga0209634, IMG submission 184043) | Marine viral communities from the Pacific Ocean - LP-40 (SPAdes) (version 2) | ecosystem: Environmental > Aquatic > Marine > Oceanic | place: Pacific Ocean | collected 2010-08-26
CCTAAAATTAACACAGAAAAAAAATTTGGCTGTCTGGCATATTAAAGGCTGGATCTATGGTCTCCGTAGCCAATGTCCATTTAAGGAAACTATAAGGAAATGAGACCATAAATTTAGACTGATTTTTATGTTTTAAAAGGAACTTTTTTGATTTAATATTCTAGAATGATAAGGAAATGACACCATAATCATTAGCTTAATATATTTTTAGATAAGAAACATGTTTTATTGATTAATTATATTTAAAAAGAAAATAACACCATATAATAATAATTTAATCATTAAATAAAGGTAAAATAATTTCCAGTAACAATTTATTAGCTAAAAACAAATATACACCATAACTTATACTAACATTTATTTTTTAAGACATTTAAGGTCACGATCAAGAAAACATCACATCACTCTCGGCAATTGATTACAGATCTTTTATCAGACTTTTATCAGACTTTTATCAGACATAATTGTATTTTTTATTAATTAATTTTATTTCTGATTAACTATATTATACTATACCCTTCTAACTTTAATCAATATATTTATAAAATCTTTATAATAGAATTTTAATCAAATTCCTATATAATCTATTTTATTAATCAATTTAATTTATAAACTTTTAAAAATAAAAAAAAAAAAACTATAACGTATTAATAAAAAATTGAAATAATCAAATCTGAAATTTAATTTAATATAAAATGGATCCTTATTATTTTTTAGATTTAGATATTGAATATAAAAGTGATGAAGAAACAACCAATACTAATGATAATATAGTAGAATTAAATGATTGTTTAGAGATGTATCCCAATGGAGACTGGAAAGTCGGAAGTGACGATTATTATATTATTTATAATAATGTTAGATTTGATTATATTAAATATGATAATCAAACAAAAAATGTTTTATTTATTCGGAATGACAATAATAATATAATAGAAGACCTGTTTCACCTAAATCTAACAAAAATTAACTAGAAATACTAAAGAATACATTCATTGGTATCTTGAATATATACCAAATTATTACACTTTGAATCTAAATATGATGCCAGTGACTCATGGGCACTAACAATGTGTGTAGTGCCCTGAATTTTTGATGGACATCCAAGAGTTATCCACTTATCCCAATTCATGGTAAATAAGCATGGTGTGAGCATGAGAACATTCCGGTCTTGTTGCCCGACATTGTCACTCCAAGTTGATAGTCGTTCTTTAGTAGAGCAAATTTGGGTTATCATATGGAATTCTACTTTTTTTCCATTATGAACAAATCCAAACATGCCACCCACTTGCTTAGTTCGATTGCCTTTTCCGTCATCCCACAATACTTGTTCACCACATTCAGCTCGTTTGACTTGTTCATGATAGTCACGATTGCTATTAGAGTACGGATTTTTGTTAACCGGTGTAACCAGTGTACGGTGTGAAATACACAAGCGGAGAGACATACTGTTCGTTGTTGTCTGTTCGTTGTTGTCTGTTGGTTGTTGTCTTTTGGTTGTTGTCTGTTGGTTGTTGTCTGTTGGTTGTTGGTTGTTGGTTGTTGGTTGTTGTCTGTTGGTTGTCTATATCACTATATAAATAGGAGTATTCAATTTTGAACTATAGAGATAGAATCAAACTATAGATATATGAATTTAGTTAGAAACTTTCTAAATATATAGAATCATGTTAAGAACTAAGTTTCTTAGTTTCATTTATTATCACTATCTCAGCTTCTTCTTCTATATTATCTTTAGTTTCCGTTTCTTCATCATCGAATTTCATTTGAAAATCTATAAATTTACTATTAGATTCATTTAAATTATCATGGGTACCATCAATCATCATATAGCCCTTATCCACTATATCCTTAACTACCGCCTTTTTCTTGCGTAATTCCCATATCGGATCGTTCCAAACCAACGCATATGGTTCTTTTTTATTTGTTATTTTAATATTATGATTTTCTGGATGTTCCGAATCGAAATGTAACATCTTTATCAACTCCTGAACACTATCAAATGGCTTATCTAATAAGGCCTTGATCTTGTCTACAGTTAAATAATTAGTGTTTTCTTTACCATAGTTGTTTACAACTATAATATTATTCGTGTTATTATTGGTGTTATTAGTCACATTTCCCACTTTATCAAGCAATTTATCTATTTTTTTCTCTAATTTCTTCTTTTCCTTTTCTAGTTTACGAATTTTCATGTCTTTTGAGGTAACATTTTCTTTACAGAAGTGGAGCTCATGTCTACGTTTATTAGCTTTTGTAGCAAATAATTTATTACAATAATCACAGGAATATTCTAATGATTTTTTTGTGCTCATTTTGTGCTCATTGTGCTCATTTGTGCTCATTTTGTGCTCATTTGTGCTCTTTTTGTGCTCATTTTGCTCATTGGCACCATCCGAAGAGGAATAATTTTCATCAATTCCAGCATTGACTCGATGTTTCTTAGTGTTTACGTGTCTATTGTAGTTGGCTTTTAAAGTTGTGGAAAAATTACAATGAATACATTTATACAAAACCATATTAGTGTAATATTCTACAATATTTTAATTTTTTTAAGTTGGTTTATTCTTTTTTTATTCTTTTTTTATTCTTTTTTATTCTTTTTTCATTCTTTTTTCATTCTTTTTATTCTTTTTTCATTCTTTTTTATTCTTTTTTATTCTTTTTTATTCTTTTTTTCATTCTTTTTTTTTTCAATAAGAAATATAAACCATAATATATAGCTTAAAATACTATATTTATAAGAAAATAATAATATTCTAAATAAATGACCACAAATTCATCTTTTTTTGAGGGGGGGGGGGAAATATATTTATAAAAGTATTTTAAATTTTAATTTTTTTTAAAATCTAAAGATTTTCATGATTTTTTCATTTTTTAAATTTATTTAATTTTATAGAATTATTCATATCTAAAAGATATCATGGTAATAACACTAGAACATTCTAAAATCTTTCTTATTGTCGGAAAAATCAAAATCGCAAAAAAGTCCGTAAAACAAAAATGAAAAGTTTAAAATTATCGATTAAAAATCACGAAATCCCACTTTGCGTCTACGAAGTGTTTTGAAATTTAAAATTATCGATTAAAATTGTCGATTTTTACTACATTTGACATGTCATTTACTTGTTTTAATCTATTACTTGTTCCAAAAAAGTGTTTCAAATTGGTTGTAATACCTTTATAATGTAGAAAATACCCACCATCATGAAGCTTTTTATTTTTTGTTTTGGGATAATGAATCTTTATTGTGTCTGTATTACGCTTATTAACTATGTATTTATATGACTTATCGTTTGGTTTAGCATCTTTATAGAGGAAATCTTTAAAACTATAATCGCTATCTTTATCTAATGTCATTGGAACAAACCAATCTTTAAATTCGTAATAGGTTGTATTGCCTTTTAACATATTATCTAAATGATTTGGATCCACCGCCAACAATTCATCTATATCAAAATTAAAGATGTAGGCATCATCTTTACAAAATTGCTGGAAGCCAATCTCCATCAAACTATGTTGAAGAAAATTGGATGGAAATAGTTTTGGAATACCAAATGGAAAGTTATATGGTATAAATTGTACATGTTTAAATTGTGCTAACTCGTTGTTTATAGTATCAAAATCATCACTATTATTATCAAAAATAATTATATTTGTAACATTATACCTATTTGTATAGTGTTTAATCCAACCATCTAGACCTATTATTCTTTTGCTTAGTAATCAAAATCCGATCGCCACATTTATAGTTGTTTTTTGCGATATTTACTTGTTTTTTATGGCCATTTATATGGATTTCTACGCTATTTTTTTCGGCTACATTTTTCACACCATATTTAAAATAAAAATTATGAGATCCATCATATGTTTGAGACCTAGTTGTCTTCGAACCATTGAAAATCACCCAAAAATCCATATATTTGCCTTTTAGATTTAATAGATTTGGACCCACAAAAACCTGATGTTCATTGTTGTAATCTAAAAATATATTGTAGAATAATGTAGTATAATCATAGTGTTTTAAAGCTTTATCATTATCAACCTTCACATTTAATCTACGGTTATCACCATCATTTAACTTTATCGAAACAGGATAATATGGATTGATTTTTAAAGATGTAAATTGTTCCAAAGATACCGACTTAGATAATAAAAATAAAAGAATTAAAGTATTATTGCCAGTATAAATCTTAGCATATACAATTAGCTAAGTTTTTTTTATATTTATCATATTTAGTAGACAATGTTATTATTAAACTTAGGGTGACATGTTTAAATATAGAAGAAGTCAATTATAAAGATAAATATGATAAAATAAAAAAAAAGGAGAGAATCTACCTATACTTACCTTATATATTCATCTTGATATAGTTTAGTTGAAGAACCGAACTGCCATTCGGCCTCCACCACGTTTGTTAATCCGATTGATGATATCATACATCACATCTTCCCGATGAGGAACATTCTTCTTGAGCTGATGTCGAAATTCCTCCGACACCTTCAGATACATTGGGGCCTTGTCCAGGCGAGCCATAGCCGTCTTGTAGTGACCCTCGACGAGTTCATCGGTCATAGGGTACTTCTCAAAGTCATGTGTAGGTCGCCGCGAAACCGCCGCTCCATAGATTAGTTGTCCATTTTTTTTGTCGGCCTTGAAGGTAATGAAAAACTCACGAGTTACTGGAATATGTTGACCAAAGTAGTTCTCGACCTTGGAAATGCCGATATAACGCATATTCCGAGCAGTCTTTCGATTGAGCTTGTCCCAGTTAATCTGTACAGATTTCTCGTCGTGATTCGTGTTGTCGTCATCCGTCAGAAAACTATTGTCACTAGAGGCTCCATCAGAACCATAGTCAGACGCCTCGATATCGACATTTGAAAATGAGGATGCGAGTCTACGAGGACCCTTACAGCCGTAGCCACGGCACATCTCATGACGGATCGTCGAGATAATGTTGTCGTAGATTAGCTCAGTATCTACCTGGATGATCACCGGTCGGATCTCGTAGCGGCGGGAGGTAGTATGAGCATTCGCGGCCATCTGCTCGGCATTCGGCTCGAAGTACGCATAGCGGCCATCCTCGGACTGGATACACTCACAGCGAAACACCGTCGCCGCATAGCGAAGAATGCCAGTGGACGTGTTGTAGTCGTAGCTGATACACACACGCCGACTACCATCAACAATCCAGATACATTTTTGGGAGACGGTGGTGTTGGGGCCATAGTAAGTGGTGAAAGACATCTTTTTTTGTTTTTTGTTTTTAAAAGGAGTGAGCAATAAGAAACAAGGGTTAAAGTGTAGGAAAGTGTTTTGAGAGTTTGAGTCCGAAAGAACAGAAATTATTCTTATAGATAGAATGGATTCAAAATCAATTTTACCCTATAGACTATATGATACTACATTATTTCATATAATGTATTAAATTAAAAAAGATAGAAATGTGTAGACCGATTAGAGTTTTTTCCATTTTTCTACAAAAGCTTCATGACCTATGTTTTCATATTCATGAAGCATAGATACCCATTTACGACGTACATGTTTTTTTTTAAAATCGCAATGAATTGTTCTATTACATTCGCCTTTAATAATGTTTTTGAGTTTTTGTATTTTTTCGTTGTTACTAACATTACTATTAACTTTTTTTTCATTTAGTTTAGTGTCTAATAGATTATAATCTATTGTTTCTTTTTTAGCTACTGATTCTGTTACTGATTCTGTTACTGATTCTGTTACTGATTCTGAATCAAAATAGATAAAGTCATAAGCATACTTACCTATTAACGCAGACACACTGGAACCCACAATATAAGGAATATACACTTCCATATAATTTACTTAAATAAATTTAGAATTCATTGATTGAATTTTAAATACACCACATAATTTGATTTAATATATACGATGTTAAAACAAAACATCTAGCTAATTAAAAAAAAAGATATCCATATTTAATATTTAATATTTAATATTTAATATTTAATGTGGGATGATAAGAGCAAATAATACGGCCAAACCTAATGTATCAAACCATCTGGCTTTTCTAGCAGCGGGAACAAGCGATCTAAAGACATTATTCCACAAAAATGGACCTACTATGACATTTAACAGTATCATAACAAGAACACTTACTAATAAGGCAACCAATAATACACGACTTTCTTTGGCTTCATTGACATCTACCGCATTATTAGCTTTGACGGCATTTTGAACAACACCAGTTACATTAGAAGAAGCAAACATTTTATAATATTAACTTATATATTTTTTTTCCACATATTAGATAAAATACTATAAATTGAATTTTCTGGATATAATTCAAATAATATACCAATGACTAAATAAACTAGTAATATTTTTTTAGCATTTTTCATTTTAATACATAATGTATTATAGTTTTTACCACCAAAATAATTAGAAATCTCCGTCATAAAACATTTATTATTGAATATAATATAGGTAATTAGCAAAAACACCAAATACACTATATAATATTTCATATATTGTGGAGGTAGTAAGATACCAAACTGAATAACCAAAACACCAATAATATGTAGTATATTAACCAATATCACCAATTCTCTATTTTGTACATCAATCGGAAATAAAGAAGCAAATGTATCCGAAGCACACCGTTCTATAAAATTACTCATAAAACTATAATATATAAATATATTTTAGATTGAGCAGTAATCTGGATATTTTAAGATGAATTTTTTAATAGACCATTGTAATAGATAGATATCACTTATTAAAAAAGCCAAGACACCATATCTTATAGGTTGTGTTTTATTACAATTAATTGCTACTAATACAGCAGGTATAGTAGTAACTAGTAGTATTATGGTGATATAAATCATAGTATATAAATTGTCTTTAATCATCTTATCAACATCCCCATTAAGATAATTTTTAAATGATTCTAATGTTCTCATACGCATAAGATTTAGGATAGAAAGTGAAATAACCGACATATATTATATTATAATATTATAATAATTTATGAATCAACCTGGTTTATTACCCGCACAAATAACACAATTCAATCAACCTACAGGAAATAAGGCAAAAAATGATTCAGCTAATAAAGATAAGAAAAAAAATGATCCAGCTAATAAAGATAAGAAAAAAAATGATCCAGCTAATAAAGATAAGAAAAAAAATGATTCAGCTAATAAAGATAAGGCAAAAAATGATCCAGCTAATAAAGCTAAAAACAATGATAAATCAAATAAATCGTCAAATAATTCAAATAAATCGTCAAATAATTCAAATAATTCAAATAACTTAGAAAATTTTATACCAAAATTGGATAAAAGGTATCTACCATTTTGGATACTAATATTATTAGCGAATGTATTTATAATATGGAATTATATAATAACACCAATCCGATTTAGTGAAGATAAAGTAGAAGGTGTAGTAACATATAATGATTTATATTATTATTTACATATAATACTATTAATATTAGTATTTTTATATGCGTATGGTCTAAGAGAGCGTTTTTCACTATTAATAGGTGATTCGACAATGATAATATGTGGATTGGTATCAATTCTAGTATTAGGTATATTTGCGATAAATATAGCATCACAACCACCAGTAAAGGAAGATGGTGTGTTCAAAACCGCACCAAAGATAATATATAAAACAAAAACAAAACAATCAATAATAGTAGCAATTTTGTTATGTCTACTATTAGCTATAATAGGATACGATATATATAAAAGAAGAAATAATCCATTGGGTTTATTACCCTACAAAAATCTAAAAAATCTATATGGAATAGCTTTATTATTATCGGTATGTGTAGTGTGTTATCTATTATTCAATAGTGTGAGATATAATATAAGTAAATATAATCTACCAAAGATGTGGCGTAATTAGTCAAGTTTCCAGCCTTTACCTTTAATAACAATATTACTATCGGAATTTTTTTTTTTATGAGATCGAAGAACTCTTCGACTATCATCATCTAAAGTTACCATGAGATTTATGGTATCATCTGATTTATTTGTATTTTCCTCATCGCTCCCACCACGATCCATCATGTACAAATTCCACGCATTTGTGGAGCCGCCATCACCATCACTTCCACAATCGGATTCATTTTCCGATTCATCGGTCTTTTCCTCTAGAGTGTTCACTAAATTGCCTAGATCAGATAGATCCAAATCTAACTTATAAACGTTATTAAGTAAATTTAAGATATATTGAAGTTGTATATTTTTAGATTTATAATTATCAATAATCGATTTAGATGTATTATACATAATAAACAACAATCCTAAAAAACATACAGTTATCATGGATGAGGTGGTATTTACTTCAGTATTTTTAGCTATAAGATATTGAACATTAAGGTCTGAATTTTCATATGGTAGTTGGATATTCATACTATTTAATTATAAAAGGACTATGGTTTTAAATCATTTAAAAAAAAAAATGTTTTTATTTGTTTTTATTTAAATAAGGTCATATGTTAGAATTGATCTATAATTGATTTCTATTAGATTTTAACTAAAATGACAGAGATGTCCCTCTGTAGATGCCTTTAGAACCCGCTCAAGTAGATCAAAATGGTCTCCAAGCATAGCCTTCCGGAAGGTATCATAAGGTGTGACATCCTTGACCTTTACAGTTGTCTTGACACCATCAACCTCGATCTCCTTCTCAGCATCATCGGATGCCTCACCATAGAGAACCAGCTTGATCACCTGCTCCGAACGACCTGTGAGAAGGATAACACCCTTGTAGTTCTGTGTCGCCTGGACCCCACTATTACCGACGTTGATGTTGTGGAACACCATGAGAGGCACACTCTTGTAGCCAGCCCGGATCCACATCTGCTCAATGGTCTGATGGGTGCTCTCCCAGATACTAGATGATGACTTCCCACCACGAGGTGTCTCATAACAACCAGTGTTATAGTTGTAATTGTTCCCAATAGTCATAGTCTTATCGCACTGATCGAAGTTCATGTCAGACGCGACATAGATAACAGGTAGCTCATCCTCAGGAACCTTGTTTGCGATACACAGCGAAATTAGCTCCTTGTGCATTCCCTGAAAGTTGGTGTTGTAGCCTACTCGACTCATCATTGCCTGAATCCGCTCTCGGACATTCATTGGTCGATCACCTGTCTTGAATGAGAAGATCTTTGGGATATCGGTAAAGCTGATGGCCAGATCCCGATATGGTTCACGTGCGATACACGAGATAAATGAGACAAGTCCAGTTGCGATATCGATAGGACGATTTGGCGCATTACCACCAGCAGTGGTTGTCATAGATCCCGAAACATCCGCGACACCAACAATGTTACCACTGGTCATTGCTCGTGCGATCGCATCATGATCGATATCAGTAGATGACCTTGCTGACTCAACCATCTCAGCACGAACACGGTCAAGATCAGCTCGACCATCCAGGACCTTCTTGTCGAAAGCGGCATTGTGGTAATCGATCTGGGCACGTGACGTGGCATTTAGCGCACTATGGGCTATTGTGTGTGGCATTAGAGTTTCGACATTCATCCGAGATGGATCCGAGAACATGTCCCGAGTTCGCACACGTAGATCAACACGAGATGGATCATCTGGTCTACGGTTACCTCTATGCTCTTCGGCATCAGTTGGTGCCTTCTTCACCTTCTCATTTAGAAGAAACTTGATGTTGCGCTTGGTAAATTCACCGGGAAGCTTCGATGGGTCGATCTCATCTAGACGATTAAGTGATGCCTTTACCTCGGGAACGTCGAGTGCCTCATCGAGCTTCGCATTGAGTGTTCGCCAAGATTGTTTCGCACCAAAGGGCACCGACTTACCAGCAGGCCAAGCCTCATACTGACCAGGACCGATACGCGACTTTAGCGACTTGCGAAGCATAAACGACACATGAGACTGGCGGAGTAGCCGTCCACCCTCATCCTGTACAAACCAGTAGAGACGCTTGTTCTCTGGACTGGTCTCTCGGACACAATACTTCCCAATCCAAGTTAGCTGAGGAGGCTTCGCACCAGAGGCCTTTAGCTGAGACACCATATCAGTCTTAGTGATATGACGAATCCTAGATGGAGTTAGAAAGGTGTCAAGTGCCTTTAGATCCTCACTTCGCTGATCCATAAAGGAACCGCGGATTGCCAAGATTAGTGGGTTATACTTGTCGAATCTCTGTCGGTTGGTGAGACTGGTCTCATTGATCATCGACCAAATCTTAAGAGCATCCTTCCAGTAAGCCATATCCGCAAAGATCCGAGCATTCACCAGTTCGATACACGTCTCGGGGAAGTGGTTATAGAGCTCGAAGAACATTCGCTGTCCAAGAAGTTTCTCCTTCTCACCTACACGTGGGTGTCGCTTGTGGACCCAGATCCGAAAGATGTCGGCTACCCACTCACCACGCTGGACAGCGGGAATATGGTCGAGCTGGCACACAAGCTCATCGATTGTAGACTTGATAAACTCTAGTGTCGAGGTCTGCTTGAGACCAAGAAACGCATCGAGTATTAGATTCTCTGTACTCTTAAACTGATTTGCCCCCTTCGCACCAGTTGTATGGTTTGAAGCGGACTTCATAGCGGTGGTAAAACGATTTGTGGCAGCGTTAGATGACATTCTGTTGCTTACGATTTATGGGTGATGTGATATCTACGAGTATTTTATCTTTAAATGGTTTAATCAATTTTATTAGACCATATACATATTTAAACTACACACTATACTACATAGTCTTTAAAAAAAATAAATTTATTAAAAATCTCAATCATTTATCACGATCATGATCTCAATCATTTATCACGATCATGATCTCAATCATTTATCACGATCATGATCTCAATCATTTATCACTTAGTGATCTATGTTCATATCTACAATTATGTCGCCCACAATTCCCAAACAAATGATCTCTACATATGTTATTGAAATTCCATTTTTTAATTTCACATACACGTCTGGCCATTTGAATTGGATTTCTTGTATATATAGTCATTACAGTCTTTTTTATTATATTATCTACCTCCAAATCTCTAATTAGATATGTCACATTATTTTTGACATCACAATAATAGTAACATCCATTTGTTGTATAATAGTTTAATCCCATAATATAATCTGGACAAATATGTATCAACTTTTTATCTATTTTTCTTTCGTCCATTCTAGATAAAGCGTGATCGCTCCAAAATAAATGGGGTGATTGTGGTGGTGGGCATTCCGATACCATTTAAATAAAAGCTGTTTAACAAAGGTTTAATCTTAGTATGATTGATTATATTAAATCATATATTTATAATTCAATTTTCTTGTCATATTCATCTAATTCATGTGTGCTCTTCGACTTGGCATTGATACCTTTTCTGGATTTGAAACCATCCAATCCAAACAATACTTTGCTACTATTGTATATTGATGATTTTTGATTTCTGGCATTAACTTTCTATATACCGTACCTGCTACTGTATAGCGTGTTTCATGAAACCAATTATCAATCTTAACATTTGACTGGATATATTCTATAATACTGTCTTGGTGTTCATCGCTAATACTACAACCTCTACTTACATAATTAATAATATCTTGAAGTCTTAGATAATTAATAGACTTATCACCAATATTATAATAGCTTGTTTCTAGCTTTCCTGTGTGATGACTATACATATTTTCCCCCTCTACTACTTCATGATAAGAAACTGAAGGTTCGATTGTTTCTTCTGTTACTTCCGTTTGTGATTGGTTACCTGTTCTAATAGTCCCTGATTCTACAGCTTCTATATTACTATCAAGACAATAGGGTGGATTTAGACATCCTTCATCCCAAAGTCCTGTAGTATAATAGGAACTATTAAATTGATCTGTCATATCCCATGCGTTTAGGATTGCCTGATCGCAATGTGAAGTTGAAGGTAACGCTGAAGCTGACGCTGACGCTGAAGCTGACGCTGACGCTGAAGTTGAACTGGCTGGTGGAGTATCTTCTGTAAAGGTACCAAGCCATGATGTACCAGCAAATCTACCTCCCATTTGAGAATATCCTGGTTGTCGTTCATGTAAAGATGGTGTCCTACGTGCTGGTGGTGGTGGTGGTCGTGTTGGTGGTGAACGAATATCTGGTTCATCATCATACTCATCAAGAGACCACTGTCTATTATTTGTTGAACTTGATGTGTTCGTAGATTGAGGAAATCGTTGGTTATTCATTGTAAGTTAAGAGTATAAAAAAGAAGGTATTTAAAACCTTTAAATCAATTTTAAGAATACGTATTTGATATACATATTGTAAAAACAAAAAACATATTGAGAAATGTGACTACTTATATTGGTTAAAAAAGATTTTCCAAAGTAGTCCTTTACGCTTATTAACAGCGTAAAAATGTCATTTAGACAGTAAGGGAATCGAACCCTTTGCGTTTGTTCTATAAGAACAGCTTACTACCATTAGTGACCGTCTTTTTGATGATCTATTCCCATCTGTCAATGTGAAAATTAATCCACATAATCAAATTCATTTGTGAATTTGATTCCTTCCTAATTGATGCTAAATCTTGCTAAAATATGTTTCGTGAACATTTACGCTAAAATATTGCTTTTATTTATACTTATTCGCTAATAAAGTAATCAGTGTAGTACGTTACTTATTAGCTATGAATACTATAATTACCTATGAATATAACCCTATGAATACTATAATTACCTATGAATATAACCCTATGAATATAACCCTATAATTAATAAAAGGAATATATGCCTATGTGTTAAGCTAGACACCAACTCTTTAAAATCACTTTTAAAACCACTTTAATATTCCTTTACTCCCAACAATTTTCAATCTCTAACATTTAAGTAATGTTATTACTGTTATGCCTATGTGTTAAGCTAGACACCAACCCATCTTTCCGATACCACATTTAACAGCTGTATTAATTATATCCAATCAAGTGATATAATTAATATTTTAATTATTTTAATAATAATTTAATAATGTTTGATGCTGTAAGTATTTTTATAATGGAATAAGCATATATTCTATATACAAGTATATAGAATATACAGCTTACCATATTTAAATCAAAATACTTAATATATACCCTATATATAATTTATAAGTGTAAAGTGCTGTAAGCATTTTTAAAGTTCCAATTCTGTCTCAACATCTATGTTGAAAATTCCGATTGGATCTATAAATTTGTCAAAATGCTTATAGAATATATATAGAAAAAAAATACGAAATTAATCGTAAATCATAAATCACTCCATACATGGTTCGAACACTCTACCCAGCTAAGCTAAAGGACCTTCTGTTTATTCAGAGTTCAAACTGTTAATAGCATAATTTGCTGAAAGAACTCAAAAATT
>Ga0209634_1002323_pt1 | contig 13352 bp, 5 predicted proteins | sample LinPmetageLP40_FD_184043 | JGI IMG/M metagenome (GOLD analysis project Ga0209634, IMG submission 184043) | Marine viral communities from the Pacific Ocean - LP-40 (SPAdes) (version 2) | ecosystem: Environmental > Aquatic > Marine > Oceanic | place: Pacific Ocean | collected 2010-08-26
TTTTGTTAGGTTTCTGTTCATTTTTATAACTAAAAAGGATGTACAATGTAGAATTTAATTAAGGTCAAAAGTCTTGTTCTATAGAATATAGGCGATTTATTTTGACTTATAGATTTTCTTTATATCGCTAAATTTGCAACTAACACGAATTTTGTTGAGATACTGTAATATTTTCTAAGCAACTTTACCTTCATATTTCGGAGAATTTGTCAGATTCAACATGTTGAATATTGGAAAAACATCTGTCAAAAAGCATCAAATGGTCTCATATTCCTAATTAAGATTTATACGTGTAGGAAAAACCGAATATAGGCTTAATTTGTTGTTAGTAGAGCTCATCAAGGCATTATGACCGTTTCTTGATCAGATCGTACGTTTGAGCTTAAATAGTTGTTTAGTCAAATATATTGGAGTTATTTGCCGTGGTGCATAACCATCAATATTTCTCTATTTTTTAATTAATTAACCCTTCAGCCACTAGTGGGTCGTGCACACTGGGCTTGCCAGCAAGTCTTCGCTGTTTTAATCCGGTAGCATGTCACTCATCCGCAAGCCTAGTGAATTCTCAATTAGCTGTTTTATCAGTAACTATCTGTCCTTGTCTCGTTCCTTCTGCCATTCTTTTGGTTCGTCTTGTGATTTCGTTCTTATCTACCTCTCAATGACCTCTTCCTTTTCCCTTGTTTCACATAGTTTGTGAATTAGTTTCTGAATGTTTCCGATCTCTTTCTCTCGGTTTTTGTTTTGACTTTTATTTTTCTAGAAGCGCTAGTCGTACTCGCATTGCTCCTTCGGAATCTTATCTGGGGTCTGCAGTCTCCCTCATCAACTTTTTTGGTTCTGATTTCCCATGTGAAGTGGGGTGGCCTGGCCTAGTGGTCATTAGAGAAGTTCTTCCACATGTCCTTTGCTCTTTCTCTAATTTTATCAGCGTTTTACAAAATCTTGTCATATGGACATAATATACCAATTGATTTGACATTTAAGTCTAATAAGCCCATGATAGATGACATATGCAACCATATTGACATTAAGTATCGATTTAGAGGAGGATTCATCAGATTTATATGGATTTCCAAATGTTTTCTTAATCTGTTTCCTTTCGATTAAGATCATATCTTAGAATAAAATTTCCCACCAAAAGCTAAATTCTGGTCGGAGCAAGATACAAATAATTGTTAAAAACTGAAAAGAAGACATTTCAATTCGATACATAGTGAAATTTTAGGGGGTCTAAATTCCTTCTACAATATGTCAATATAGATAAGATTATGAAATGTACTTGAAGACCAAATATTCAGATTGAGTATTTGTATAGTCCAATCACCTTATTTTCCAATCAAATATGTACCGTTTGAGGACATAAGTTTAATGACAGTAAATCTATTAATCGTAACTAACTATAAACTAACTAAATATTATCCTTTCAAATATGTTTGTCGCTAGCTTATAAGTAAAACCATTTATTTCTTACAATAATTAAATTAACTAACATCAATTCCAATTAGACAAATTCGTAAAGACGAACTATTTGAGAACATATTAACATCGTACCATAGAATTCCATACGTGCATAGAGGGTGTAATAATACCTACCCACTATGTCAAAAAGTAACACACGGAGAAATTTGCGAATTTCAGCACACAATTTCCCCCTTCAAAGATACACATCGCTGTCAGTGGCATAGATTGGCGGAAAATCTTTCCGAACATCTAAGACCATAAAGATAAGCATTTCTTCATGCTAGTCTAATACCTATAAAATGTGTTTATAGAAATCACGAAACACCAGCATGACAAACAACGCCAAATACTAACAGAAGATAAACCAAATATGATTTTTGATTCGACGAATATGCCAAGCGCGCAAAATTAGGATACACTGAGTGCAACAATTAGGATACGCTAAGCGCGCATAATTATATACACCAAGAACGCGAAACTAGATTTAGATTGCGATCCAAAAATCATCTGCCAAATTATATATGAAGTTGCCAAACATTGAATTGAACTAGAGAATATATGTTTGGAAACTGTCGAAAAGATTTTTAGAAACAAATTTAGGAATACCCTAGTGTTTTCTGCATAATTCTTGAAGAAATTCTGAATCTTTTAGGGACCCAAAAATTTGAAAATTTCAAAAGAATATTGCGAATAGTAAAACTCATTCTGTCATTTCATGAACATCTATTCTAAATACATTCGATTGTATTAAATGCATGTAAAACGATTCCAATTGTGGTTTAGAAAATATAAGTAAAACCAAATTAGAAACATAGATTCTCAGATTTTTTAGAATATACTACGATAAAAGCATGGATATAAGCTGGTTCTAAAATAAAGACCAAAAACTAGGTATTTTGAATTAAATTATTAAAGAACTACTAGTTTCCTCCACTTATGCGAAATTAAGGAAGACTTTCCATTATTCTAGGAGTAATATAACTTAAATCACAGAAAAGTTGAGTTATCGAGCTTGATTAGCTTTGATATTAAAGTAGTTGATTTTTCACTGATCTGAAGATTCTTGATTATCTCAGTTTCAATAACTTTGAAAATATTTCCTTCCGTGGCTGCTTCTTTTTGGCTTCTTCATGTCTTCTAAATATTTTTTTAAACTTTAGCTGGTCATTTCCTTTACTGTAGTCTTAGCAGTTTTAGGCATATCAGTGGAAACTAATTTTATCAGTGTTTTCTATAAATATTTGAAATTTTCACATGTGAAAGAAAATCTTTGATAATTTTTAATTTTGTATGACCTAAAAACGCACAGTAGAGTGAATTTATATCATGACACATACTTGTGCGATATCAAATTTCTTTAAAAAAATTAGATTTTAGTTAGAATCAATCATCTTCAAAAGCGACTGAGTCAGAATTAACGAAAAATATGTCAATCTTAACTCGTTTTTCTATCATAAAGCTTTTCAAGGACATTTAAAAGTTCGAGATGGCTTGATTTGTTGCAAATCGTTCGCCAAACTTCTTTATTTTAGACGTTTTTTTGCGGAACAAGATACGAATTACTGACGTTAAAATTCAGAAACCATTTATACCATTAAAGTAAATCAGAATAGTTTCACTCACCAAATATATATCAGGCTTAATATTAGTCCAATTGTTTCCACAATGTCGATGTTACATACTATGTATAATTTATAGATTCTTAATCATTTTTCGCGCCTGATATATATTTTGAATTTAGCTGGACTAATATTAATATTGAATCTGATAGTTCATGATTAATTTTTGCTATGATAAATCAAGTTTGCAATATTTTAATCAAATATGAGAGACTCTAGATCCAATTTTGATACATATATGTGTGTTAAAACATACTGAAATACCTATATTTATGATTTTAATTTGTTTTATTGATATAAAGAAATATACTTAATTTTTGATATCTTTTACATAAAATATTTACATTATTAACAAGACTGATTATTCAGTTGTTTGATACTTAAAATTGTCTCAAGACCACTTTTTTTATTTGGTTATTTTTGCCTTTTCAATTTTTTTCTCTGATGTTAAAGATTTCTTTCTTCTACACGAAAATAACTAATTATTTAGTTTATGTATGCTGAAAATTTTTCACTTTCGCGTTCCTTATTTTTGAACTTTCCTTGGCAAAATTACGAATTAGATTCAGGCCAAAAGTACAATGGATATGTTTTTCGCATTTATTTAAAAAATATACTGTAAATTTATAATAAGTCTCCGGTAAAATTTTTTAGATAATTGTATTCAAAAAAGTATACAATAAGCAATCAAGTGATACAGTATATAAAAGAATGTATCATTTAAGATCGAAATAATTATCCTATTTCTTCTTGAATCTTATTTTGCTTACATTTTCCATTTCTTCCCATAGGAAAGAAACCATATATATCAAATAAACTTCATTTCGTCCTCATATTTGAACTCCGTCTCTCAATGCCTGACTAGATCTTTTGCTGAGCAGAAAATAAAAAGGAAAATTTATATTTACTGATATTTTTATGCGCAAATACTAGGAAATGATAGAGCAATCTCGAGAATTCATCGAAAAAAATTGAAGAGATTGATAGATTACACAAAAAATCGAAAATTGAAAAGCTAAGTTAGAAGTCAGAGTGTAAATTAGTGTTCGAAATTAGATAAATCGATAAATACATTTGTAATTTACAAGATCATGATGAAGTAATTAATACTTATGCTCAGACATACTGAATAGAAAATATCCGAGGATTATCAGTCTTGCATCTAGTTTGTATAGATGATGTTGATAGATCTGAATTTGGCATTACATCGTGTTCACATGACTAATTACCATTATGATCTGAATACTATGATTGATTATCATACTTTATATTTGGATCTGCTAGTTATTTATCATGTCGCTTATATACATTCTATAGTGGATCTGGACTAGAATCGTTCTGAGACAATTTTGTAATAGTAAATATCATGCTATAAATTCCGTCTAGTTAAAATACTTAATAATGAAAAACAAGAAAATTTTGTGCAGCGTTTGTAATTTGTCTCCTGCCAAGATTTAGTGCTCCTGTACGAACCATCCAACTCTGATCTGCCTCACTCATTTTGCAGACCATTATTCCAAGAATCCAAACAGAGTACATCTTACAACCAAAATTTTAGATCAAACAGCTCAACAATCACGTGAGTAAATGATAGAAAAGGCACACAAAGAAGGCAGCCGAGCTGATTTATTTGAAAAAATGATTCATGAATTAGAAAGGATCAAGGGATAGAGCGAAGCGTTTGTACAAAAGAAAATTGTCTATCTGAATCAAATGTCTGAAAAATTTCTTCAGCTTGTGGAAGAGGAAAAATAATTCTTATCCATGCACAGAGACCAAATTATACAAAAAGTTGCTCAATTTGCTACAAAATTGAGAAAAACAGCTGAGTATGATCATCTTATGGGAAAAGATGTAAATACGATAATACAGTTTTACGTTTAAGAACCATATACTGACCTAGAACAAAACTGGAAGCTTTTCTGGTGAATTTCATTAAAAACCTTCTATGAATATAAAATTGCTTTCATAAAATGTGAATACTAGATAAGAGACAGTGAGGCGGTCTATCCTATTGGCGCTAAAGAATCTAGGTGGAAAATTATCTTCCCATCTTATTATAAAGGCTGTTACCGCTAATAACAACTGTGTTATATCCGTTTAGATTACAGCTGAGATCAAAAGAATGTGATAATCTAAGTCAATCTCAGGTTCCAAGGGTTTATACTTCTTACCCAAAGCTTGAATCCCAAGCTAAATGGAACAAAAAAGTTCATCAACAGCTATGGCGTGCATAGGGGCAACGAAAATTCGAATCTCGAACAAAATTAAACCATCTTCTAAGGATCAAATAAATGATGGACTACTATTTTATTTAGATAGTTTATAGAAAAGATTAAAATCTTTTGACTGAAATACAAGACAAGTTCAAGTCTATTACTTACCTCAGTTGCCCAGCTTTATTGTATATCACGGAGTATAGTTTTAATTACTAGATTATAAAACTTTGTTTATATGAGGGGTCAAAAGCTTAATAGTTCTGTGGAAAAGAAATTTTATATGTTTAATACGTCTAAAATACATTACTCACGTAAACAGGTATGAAAGTAGGTAGAGCTGGTCATGGACTTATTAAAATTGATCAAGCAATATATGTTTTTGGAGGTGGAAAATTTTTGGAGCCAACGAATAGTGCGAAGGTATATAGCATTATAAGAAATACATGGAAAATGTTACCGAATATGCCAGAATGTGGCTCGAAAACTACATGAGTTAGATTATAGAATCAAATATTTATAAGCAGTTGGCAATTTATGCTGATAAGTTACAACATTAACACGGATAATTATTTATACGTCAACAAACAAAGTATTTAGCAAGTTTTAAGATATATCACGATTTCCAAGGAAAAACTGTATTTGTTTGAGCGTTCCTAAATTATTGAATTGTCGAAATAATATCAAGTATTAAGCACTACAAATAACTCTAAGTTTGATTTATATTTTGATCAAATGTTTGTAAATAATATAGGTATCATTTATATGGCAAGAGCTAATGATGACAAAGTGTTATGTTTTGGTCCATTTGTCTACAAACAGCTTATAGAAATCCACGATTTAAGCAAAGATAAACAATATCGTGGATAATGATTCGCATTAGATTGCAATCTTAGGGCTAAGATACGATCTTAATCGAAAGGTAATAGAGTAAGAGGCCATAATAAATAACTAAAATTTAAGAACGCACGTATGAACACATTATTTAAACTTGGTAGCTTTGATATCTAGTCATGAATTCCTCCACCTGCTCTACATTTTTTTTTACATTTTTAGTATTCATTTGATCTCTTTGTCATAGCACTCATTTTAATGACGATACAAAAGTTCCCTAATACTAAATATCTATAGACAATATCGACATTCGATTAAATTTTCTCTCTTTTAGAATTTGTGGCAAGTTGCCACATTTGCATGAAAAGACGTATCTTTTTATTCGAAACATAAACTAGGTCTACATTTAAGTCGAAGTTTAATATTTTTTCCACCATTCAATAATAATGAATCTTTATTTTTGCGCTTAAATTCAAGATATTGATATCAGGCGCGAAAATCATTTGACGGGGGAAAATCTTACTCTAAGATACAATCTTAATCGAAAGGTAATAGGGTAAGAGGCCATAAGAATAACTAAAATTTGATATCAAACTACAGTTATTCTAACAATGAATATCTCTTGCTCTTCTTCTAGCTTTTTTATCCTTTTCAAAGAATTATTTTCTTTTTCAAGGATTCCAAGCTTACCTTCAAGCTTTTGGATATGCTTTTTCAAAGAGTCATTTTCTTTTTCAAGGATTCCAAGCTTACCTTTAAGCTTTTGGGTATGTTTTTTCAGATATTCATTTTCTTTTTAAGGATTCCAATATCACCTTCAAGCTTTTGGACATGCTTTTTCAAAGAATCATTTTCTTTTTCATGGATTTCAAGCTTACTTTTAAGCTTTTGGTATGCTTTTTCAATAAATTCATATCTCTTACAAGGTTTTCAAGCCTTTTTTGTGCTAATCTTCGCGCCATTCTCACGTTTTATGGTAAATTTTCAAAGAAGTGTTTCTTTTTCTATTCATGGCATGCATTCTCTTTTTGGTTTTATCAATTGGTGCTTCAGCATGAGATGGATAGCTCATAAGTCTATGTACTGGAAGATTTCTTCATATTGTCCACGAGCAAAGCTTGGGTCAAAGATTGCTTGTTATAATCTTGGAATTTCAAGTGAGAGCATGCCTTCTTTGAATTTAGATGTCTGTGTGATAGCTGAGAAGTACTTAGGTTTTTGCGTGGAGCAAAGCACACAAAATATTCGATCATCTTTTATAGTGTAGCTTTTCTCAGCTGTTTGCCGTAACCTGCCAATGATTATCTGACTGCTGCACCCGCATTGAATAGATCCTATGGCTCGAGTGCTGTTATGAATGCTCATTCTAGTTCTTTTTTTGTTGAATTGTGACTTTTTTCAGTTTATTGTAGTTACTTTCCTGTTTAACTATCGTTTGTAGTACAGTATCATATGCAAATACTATCCTTTCAAATAACATGTGTCTTTTATGCTTAGTTTTAATTTTTCGCGCCATTTATTTTGCTATAATAATATTAGATATGCTCGATTCCTTCACCTTACGCACAAATGAATGCGACGGATGTAAAAAAGACATGAAATAACAAAATAAAGCAAGAAAACTAGATTACATCTTGGTAATTGTAGTAAACTACGTCAACTGTGGGTATACAAAAAATTAATACTAGCCAAATCACGTGGCAATAAAATTCTAGGTATTAAATGCTATTGACTTTATTAGGATATTGATATCTATTTCAATGTTATCACCAAACAAGACGGTGCGAGATGTTATTTCATATGTAAAAACGAAAATTCAGAAATTATTTTTAATGGTATTGATGGTACTAGTAGATGGTCAGAGTATTAAGTAGAAAATTATAAGACAATGTGGTAAAGGATCACATTCTAAATTTTTAGCACTGTAAAATACTCATTTTAATAAATAAATGAGATAAATCGTATATATTTTGGTAAAAACATGGCTTTCTTACCTTCTGCTAGCATTCTTATGCTATTCAAATCAATCATTTAATTTTTCTTAATCATTGAGTGGCTAAGGCTATTATTAAACAAACACTGCCAAACTGTATTCAACTTTCAAAATTTCATAAGTAAGAAACGTGTTTATTTTTAATAGGATTCGTAGTAACTGGAATAAGTATTGGTTCGACTTCTTCAGGATTCACACTATCTTCCTAATTTTCATCGAAACAACTTTGGACTTCTGACAGTTGTTCCCTTGCGTAAGCATTGTCGATTAAACCAGAATCGGATATTAATTACCAACCGAAAGAACTATGCGCTGTGCCCATTTGTGAACTATATCCTCTATGATGTCTAAACATCCCAGGAGTTGGTGCGGTTGGTTCGTTTTTTCTACTTCCCCTGGAATAGCTTGGTTTCAACCATCATGCCAATATTACCCTAGAAATTTTGAAGCTCTTCGTGCTAATTATTCAGGTTGCTTTTACTCCGCTATTTTCTCCACTTTTCTGACCTCCCTTTCATATCGTTTTTCTATAAATTGCATAATCAGAAGGGCTAATTCGATAACTCCTGCTATACCTCCCATTACGCTTAGAGCAAGTACATAATTTCTTAGTCTATATATGCGCTTAGTCTGTAACGCACTGTGGCCACCTAGCTATACATAGATTTGAAGAACTAAGAATACATCGAGATGATAGCATCTGGTGATATCTATAACCCTTTCAACACCGAAAATTCTTCAGCTCAAACCCTCCTGTGAATGCAAACCCGACCATGTAATCCGAAACGCTAGATTTAGAATATTCCTTAAACTCTAATCGACGTTCGAGAAGAGTTCGATGTCAGAAGAGAGTAAATACGACTTATTAGCGCTAATTACTTTATAATTACCAAAGTAAAGCGACTAAATTCACCAATAAAGCCAAAAGATTGCTTAAAGATAAATAAGAATTTCCTATTTTTGTTTTGATAATTCACGGTCTTTTGAAAATTAGCGGATATTATATTTAAATGGTAAAGTAAGACAATAAAAGTTTTAAAAATACTCGAAACGATAGACATGATGACCATTTTGCAGCTTTATAGTCTTTATACATTTCAAACATGTAAAAATTACGCAAATAAGTGCACGGATAAGTGCAATAGTAAGATATCGACGCTGTAAAAATCGTGGTTAGCAACATAAGAGTCCCAAAGGATTTAATTCGTGGAAATGGTAGGAAGAAAATGCCATTAAAGAATTTACAGCGGCTATTAGATTAATTTAGAGGGATATAATAACTAAATTTGAATTTATAGGAACGCGATCCAGGTTTAGATCACAGGAGAAAGATCGAGATTTAAGAAAATATGAATTTCTGATTATGGGTATACTTTAACAATAAATGAATTTTAGTATTATTTAGTTAGTTAGGATGAAATTTGCGAGTCACGCTCGCTAGTATTATTTACATTATTTCATGAAACTATGTACCGCTGTGTATCTTGCTACTTCACCCTGCATCCATGGGTCGTTTCTTAATTCCTCAATCGAAAAAGTTCTTGTCTTTAATATGAAAAGGCTTTAAAAATAGGACTTTTAAATCCGCATTCAGATTTTCGTGAGGCAGAGCTCGAAAATACTCTACAAACTAGCCCGATTTAATCATTTTATAATGAGAATTTGTGGATATAGCTGTTAAGAAAGGCGGATGACATGTAATTAGTATATATAGGATAGCACAGGCTGCGAAGATGTCATAGGCTTGTCCAGAAAATTGTCACCTCTCATGGATTTCTGGAGACATGTATCCAAGAGTGCCTCGATGCCTATTTAGGTGTTCAGTATTAATTCCTGAAATCCAAAGTCAGTAATTTTAATGTCAAATTGTTTGTTCAGTGGTATATTCTCTAGTTTTATATCTCCGTGGAATAAACCTGCCTTATAGATAAAATATGTCAAAGTGTTGGTGATCGAAAGGTATTGATTTTAAATATCTTATCAATATCATATGACTATTTAAGACTGTAGTAGTCTTCAAATGATTAATATATTATACTTGACAAAAATCAGATACACAAATGTCATAGTGAGTGAGTTAAATTCTCTCAATCTAATATAACCCTGAGTTTTTATCTTTGTTTAAAAAAATCCTTTACTTATTGCTTCTTTTTCCTTGACCTTCTTACTTCGGATTCGGTGTGATTTCTTGATATTTGCGAATAAAGACTTCTGATATATTATAGATTTGCGATGAAGACTTTAAGTGACCAAATATTAGTGAACATTATTATCTCCTTTATTTGAAGACGTACCGTCTACATATTAATATTAAACAGGAAAAAATGACATAAACAACTCTATTTGAGGTTTAGGACAGGCTTTTGCCAAAATAAATTATTTTAGTATTTCTGGCACTTAACTTATGAAAAAAGTAAAAGGAAGCATTGTCTTTAAGATGAGGCAATAGAAAGAAGAACTTATATTGTGTGAATTTATAGAAAAAAACCAGACACACTACAAGATGTTATTTTTTTAAGAATGATGACTTGAATCTCGCTTGTTTGACAGAAGAGTACGAAATACATACTATTATCTTTAAATGAGGAGATTTAAAACGCAAAATATATGATAAAAGAGAAATGAAATCAATTCATCCAAAAATTCATTACGATAAGTTGGAAGAGTTGGATTCACTCCAAAACTATCAGAAGAGGATTAGTCTATTATTTAAAATATATAAAAGAAAACAACAGAAAATCCAAAAAAGGGAAAGTATCTCTTTCCTAAGAGAATATTTATATGCCAAAAACACAGATACCTAGAATATGTAGCTGAACTTTAAGAAAAAAGCACGTGATAGGCGATATAGTCCAATTTAAAACTCGAAGAAATATAAAATCAATCGAGTTTATAGATCAAAATATAGGAATCATAATAGATTTTATACATAAAGTGAAAAAATAAAATGCAAATATTTTCATTCATATGGCCTCATATATCAATTCAGGCATTTATAAGTCGTTAAATAGTTGCTTTCATCAATTTTAAGTCCAATTTTAATCCATTTATATGCTCTAACCAATAACTCGAATCAACTCCTTTCATTATATTTAAAGTAAGATCATGGATCATTTTATTTCAATAAAATCCAAGCTTTCTCTTCTTTATATCGAACTAGAGACTTACAGTTTCATCAATTTTTATATAAATTTGAAAGTTGAGCATTTATGGTCTTGATTTTTTAATTGATTTTTAGCAGAATAATTTTCTTCTCTCTAGTTGGATACTTCAAAAGTTTTTTCGTCATTAGTACTATCTGAAATAATACAAAATACTTGTGTGTATACTTTATCGACAAGAGTTTAAGATTAACACATATATAGGAAATTTCAAGTTGTCTCATGTGTCACTCATTAGGAAAAATACCATATAATATTAATTTCACATCTTCGTAAACTTAAAAATACCGTATTCAAAACTTATTTTCTATATTTGTTAGTTAATATTTAAAATCATTTGTTTAAATTCGTTAAATTTCATCAACTTACTCTGAGATTTTATACCAAAAATCGTATGTTTCATTCATCCATTTTTTTTATATTTCACCTATCAAGTAATCTGAGAGCTTTAAATCTTTATTTTGCCTATTTTCTTCTTTCTTATATACTTATATATTTTCCTTATTTTATTCCTCCATAAACTTATTTACCTCCTGGATATCCTGCATTTTTTTCAAATTTTCATATATAATATCCCATAGAATTTCTTTCTTAGAAAATACTTATTCGTAGCTTTCTTCTTCTTTGAGTCATTTTCGAATACATTCAATTACATTTGGAGCAAAAAAATTTGATTTTTTCCTTCCTCGTTTGCCTTTGTGATTATTTTCTTACTCCAATAAGATTTGATTACCTTAATTACATATTCTTTTTTTAGAAGGTAATGGTTATGATAGCTATGATTAATAATCATATTAATTTCTTTTACCTAAAACAATATCACCAGAAATATCTTTTTTTAATGATTGAATATATTCCACCACATTATCAATTTTCCGAATAAGTGACTGTTCTTTTGAAAATTAATGTTGATTTTAATTCATAAGTTGCTTTATCTAATTCATAAAATCGGCTTTTTCATGCTGGAGTTATTTTTTCTCATTATAAATTTGATGAATTTAGTTCTTAAAATTCTAAATTTTATTAGATTTTTTCTTGATAACATCAGTCATGCGATTATTTTCAGCAAGCAAAATAGATTTTTATTACTCATAATCTTCTTTTTGGAGTATATAATGTTCTGAAATACTTCCTGGAAATTCATATATATCTTCTTCGAATTATTCCCACATTTTCTATTTAATATTATAAATTTTATTTGGCGGTTGAATTTAAGATACTGATATCAAATGCAAAATTTCATCGAATACATCAAGAATATTTTAACAACCAAAAATATATATACTAGTATTTTAACTATATAACTATGAATTGACTATAATGTGCTTATTGAAGGAAATCAATAACTCCTGAACATATTTCTTTGAAAATTGTCAGTGATTAAAATTTTACCGATATATAGTCAATTTAACTTTAGCAATAATTTAGTTTCGTAAACATTTAGCATCAAATATTTATCGTATGTAAAATTGTAGTAAGGTGTTAAGATACTAAGTGTTAGGATCAGATAAACCAACGGTTTGAAAAAAGAAGTTGAGAGTCATATGTAATTGTGCAGATGAGCAAGTCATGAAAGACTACGTTGATGATAATATCCTTTCAAAAAAAATTAAAAAAGACAGACAAATCTTATTTAATATCACTTGTAAATATTTATTCATCTAAGCTATAATTCTTACACGACTTTACTTAGTTATCAAAGAAAATTTATGAGATATCCTAGTTAATTACAAGGTCTTATTTTTGGACAAACAAACGTTTTTCATTTCCTTTCCTTCAAGTCTTGAACGAATTGCGCTCTATGTTGGCATTGTGTGAGTTAAAGGTCGTCTCCGGTTATCTCTCTTTCGAGTCAATTATGGTATCGCACTATTAATATAAAATGTCATTTGGGTTAGGGCAATGGCCTCTTTGACCTCGCCTCCCGTAGAGTGGACTGTTATCAACTTTAACCACTCAATATTGTTGATCGGGTCTTTATGAGCTTCTTCCTTGGACATGAGAAGTCCACAGGAAAGCAGTGTAAGAGGACATAGGAAACAACTAAAATTTAAGAACATGTATG
>Ga0209634_1002325_pt1 | contig 13350 bp, 22 predicted proteins | sample LinPmetageLP40_FD_184043 | JGI IMG/M metagenome (GOLD analysis project Ga0209634, IMG submission 184043) | Marine viral communities from the Pacific Ocean - LP-40 (SPAdes) (version 2) | ecosystem: Environmental > Aquatic > Marine > Oceanic | place: Pacific Ocean | collected 2010-08-26
AAACATGAAGGAGCAGCTATGGTTACTACCAAAGCATCAGGAGTATTTAGAGATAACAATAATTTATCAAGAAAAGAATTTTTTGATAGTTTAAAAATTAATAACGGAGGACATAACATTTAAAAAATAAATATAATGGAAAATACACAAAAATTAGTAGATGCAATCAAAGAACAAGTAATATTGATTGAAACAGAAATAGACAAACCAACAGCCGCAGCTAAAGGAAGATGCAGATCAGCTGCTAATAAAATTAAAAACCTATCAGCTGATTTTAAACGAACTCATAAATAAAGTTATGATAAGTTTATATGACTATTTAGGTAGGGCAGCAGGACCTGAATTAGGAAAAAGGGTAGCAGCAGCAGCAGTTGCAAAAAATATACCTTTTGGATCACGTCAAGTAGAAACTAAATCCTACACAGGAGAAATTTTGCTTTACCCAAAACCCTTCTTAGATGAATTTTTTGGTGGAGGGTTAAATGAAAACTCTACAGGAAAACAATTATTAAAAGGATAAATTAAAAATAAAAAATTATGGCATATTGGCTAGCAAAAGTAAAGGTTGAAGAGGAAACCTCTCGCGGCACCGTTAGGTGGACAAGCGAACAATTCCTGGTAAATGCAGAAAATGCAACAGACGCTGAAGTTAAGTTAACTCAAGAGTATTCTACGTATAATATGGAATGGCACGTTTCTCAACTTAAGCAAATTAAACTAGTAAAAGTTATTGAATAATGGGAAAGCAATTAGTTTTATTTAAAGACATCCCTTTTGTAGATGAAGTTGAGGAATTTAATTTATTAATGAATAAACCCAACAATTATGAACCTACAATACCGGAAAAAAAAGAATGGGAGTTTGTCTATGACTTCGTCTTGGAAGAACTTGAGGAATATCGAGAAGCGTGTAAACGAGGCGACATCGTGGAAGTTTTGGATGCTTTGTGTGATATTACTTATGTTTCCCTTGGGAACGGCACTATGCTACATGGCCTTAAAGATAAAATTTGGCCAGCCTATCAAGAAGTGCAAGCATCGAATTTATCTAAAGCTTGCTCGAGTGAGAACGAAGCACAAACGACGGTTGAAAAGAGGAGTAAAGAGCAAGGTGAAGCCTGTCACTATGAAAAGGTTGGTGATAAGTACGTTGTTTACCGCTCGAGAGATAAAAAGGTAATGAAAAATGTTAACTATTTTAGACCAAACCTAAAACAGTTTTTTACTGAAGATGAATTATCTTAGACACGTGTAACCTAAAAATTCGTTCATATATTTACCATATAATAAAAATAATAAGTTATGAGAAAAGGAAGACAAAAAGGACAAACTAAGGCAAAAAGTATAATTAATGATCCTTCTATATCACCATATAGAATCTTAGTAGAAGAAGATCAATACGTTTTAGTAGATGGCAAAGACATTCCCCAGGGATATTATACTTCAATAGATCAGATAGTTAAAAAGATATCTAGAATGTTACTAGCAAATAAAAGAGAAGAATATAATTTTTCAGAATTTATAGAAAGTTATAACCAAACAGCAAATAAACTTTTAACTAGTTTTAAAAACACATAAATTATGGATCAACCAAACGCAAAAAAACATCAAATAATTAGTTTTATTAAATCAGGAATTAGAATTATAGGTTATGCTTTAATACCTTTTAGTTTGGTATATGCTACTTTTGTTCTTATATTTAGTGAATTAATAGGAATTTTAGAAGAATTAGTATGAAAAAGTTATTGTATTTCAGTGCTGATTGGTGTGAGCCTTGCAAACAGCTAGGTATTCTTATGGAAGAATTATCCCAGGAAGGAATTAATACCCAAAAGATTGACATAGATACTAACCCAGATGCCGCTGAAGGGTTTGGCATTAAAACAGTCCCTACAGTAGTTCTAACAGTAAATAACGTTGATTCTGGAAGAAAAATTGGTCTTAACCATAAAAGTATGTACATTGAGTTATATAACCAAAATTAATGTATAAAAATTGTTATGTTACAAGGGGTGATGAATGGAATCACTATAATATCCACCTATGGACAGACGAAGGGTATTCTCTAGAAGAATTTCAAAATTATGGTTATATAGAATGTTCTTCTAACCAAGCTACACACCAGGGGCTAAAGGAAGAATCACTAAAAAAAGTACATAATTGGAATAGGGAAGATCCTCGTATGCATTACTCAGATCATACTAGAGGTAATATCCATACTAAATTTCTTATTGATAAATATGGTGACGATGATACACCTTCAGTTACCCATCGAGAATTATTTTTTGATATTGAGATTGAAATGGGAGGCGCTTTAACCCCGGAATATATTAAATCAGCCCCTAAACCTGTTACTTCAATTGCATGGTGGGATCGTCAGGTAGATGAATGGAAAATTGTTATTGTTGATAAAGAGGGAAAACTTGAACATACTTTTGATTCCCAAGGAAGGGAAGTAATCCCAGTATCTAGGGAAACTGACCTACTTGACAAATTCGTATCAATGATGGAAGAAGTCCAACCCGATATTTTAGTTGGGTATAATAGCGATTATTTCGATATCCCTTACCTCTACTACAGAATTAAAAATACTATGGGCAAACGTACCGCAAGTAGAATGTCCCCTATTAACATTATAGAGGAACGTCATTGGAGTGAAGATATGCCTATTCGCATTGCAGGAGTTGCTTCTTTAGATTACATACGTTTACATAAAAAATATAGTTTTAAAGACGAGCCATCATATAAACTTGATTCTTTAGGAGAAAAATATGTTGACCAAAAGAAAATTGAATACGAAGGATCACTTGATAGATTATTTGCAGAAGATAAAGAAAAATTTATTGAATATAACTTTGTTGATGTTTTAATTCTAAAAAAATTAGACGAAAAGTTTAAATACATTGAGTTAACAAAAAATCTTGCCCATAAAGGGAAGATATTATATGAAGAAGTTTATCAATCATCCCGTATTCATGATGGGGCTATTTCTAGTTGGCTTATTTCCCAAAATATAGTTCCTCCTAATAAAGAACTTAACCCTATAACAAAGAAAAACTATGCAGGGGGTTATTTATTCTGCCCAAAAACCGGTATTTATAACTACATGTTTGATGAAGATCTTACATCACTATACCCCTCTATTATTATGTCTCTTAATATAGGAAAAGAAACATACATCGGTAGAGTTTTAGATTCATTTAATGATAGAAATAGTAGACTTGGTTTAAACGATCTAGAATCTAAAGTCGCCACGGACCCTGAAGCCGTTTTACCTCTTGAAAATACCGCGCGTAAAATGCAAAATACGCGCATAAGTGATATAATCGATAAGATCAAAAAGCATGATCTAACGATCACCGCAAATGGTGTTATGTTTAGAACAGATAAAAAATCTGTACTTTCAGTTATTTTATCTAAATGGTTTGATGAACGTGTTAGATATAAAACAGCAATGAAAAAAGCATACCAAAGTGGAAATAAAAAAGAAGGAGAATTAAACCACCTTAAACAATACACTATGAAAATCCTACTAAACTCACTTTATGGTGCTACTGCATTACCTAGTTTTAGATATGGTAGTGTTATTCTTAGTGAAGCAATAACTTTAAGTGGGCAAAGAATTATACAAGAATCTGCTTTATTTGCAAATACTCATATGAATAAAGTATTAAGAAACGAATTAAAATTAAAACTATAATGGCACTTACCCCACAATCAATAAGAAGTAATGTTATCATTAAATTAAATGGTGAATATGTTAAAAAAGAAAAAATAATTGAACTTTCAAAAGATTGGAACGATAGACAGATTACCTTTTTTAAAAAAATGACTCAACAAGGAGGAAAATTACGAATACTAGGAAATCTCTTTGAAATAAGAATTCAAGAAACTATATTAACCTCTAGAGGGGAGAAAGATGGAGGTATAATCCAATCACCCGGAATAGACGATAGATTTTAATTAATGGTTAATCAAGAAGAAATACCATGGTGGATTTGTAAAGAGGGAGATAGAAATCTTTGCACATATGTAGACACAGACTCTAATTACTTTCATGCTGAGCCACTTTTAAAACATTTATATCCTAATTTCACCGAGCTACCTGAGGAGGAACAAGATAATCTTCTTGAAAAAATGGCCCTTAAATATCAGGATCTAATTACAGAATATTACGATACTCTTGCTAATGAGGCATTTAATATCCCAACCCACCGTCTTGAAATGAAAACAGAATGTACTATTCGCTCAGGCTTTTTTTCAGGCAAAAGAAGATATGCTCAATATATTACTAAAAAAGAAGGTATGAAGGTAAAAGATATTGATGTTAAAGGTCTTGATTTTATGAAATCTAATTTCCCACCTTTATTTAAAAAATTCTTTAATGGTATTTTAAATAAAATCCTATTTGGCTCTACAAGAAATGAAATTGATTTAGAAATCTTAGAATTTAAAAACAATCTAAATGAATTACCACTTGAATTATTAGGTAAACCTACGGGAGTAAAAGACCTTAAAAAATATATAGAACGTCCCCCAGGAGCTGGAAATATATTCACTACCCTTAAAACAGGTACCCCCGTAAATGTTAAAGCCGCTGTGCGTTACAATGATTTTCTTAAATTTAAAGGAATAGATAAAAAACATTCCCAAATAGTACAGGGTGATAAAATTAAATGGGTTTATTTAAAAGATAATCCATACAAAATTGACACAATGGGCTTCTTAGATTTTGATTTCCCAGAGGGTGTTCGTACATTCGTAGAAACATATGTTGATAGAGATAAAGCATTTGACTCAATACTAAAAAATAAACTAGAGTCATTTTACCAAGACCTAAGTTGGGGTAGTTTGACACTTAATACACACGTTAACAATTTCTTCTCATTCCAATGATAGATAAAAGAATTATAGATAGTTTTATAGATAAATACCATTTAGGTGGTAATATAGAACGAATTAAATGGGTTTCAGATAATGAATCCTTAAGTGCTAAATTTATTAATGACTCCCAAAATTTAGTAGGAAAAATAAAAAGCAAGAACTTTCAATTCCCTGTAGGCGAATTTGGGATTTATAGCACATCAACATTAAGTAAATTATTAGGAATACTTGAAAATGAAGTAATGTTTGATGTTAATAAAGAAGGTGGTACCCCATCTAAATTTATTATAGCTGATACTAGCATGGATATTTCCTTTAATTTAGCCGACCTACAAGTTATACCAAATGTCCCTGCTATCAATAAAATGGAGGGAAATGTAGTAATAGAGTTAGATGAAGAATTTACTACTAAATTTATTAAGGCAAAAGACGCTGTGGGTGAAGAAGTATTTTATATCTCTACTAGGGATGGATTTACTTCAAAAGAAGTAATGTTTACTATTGGAACAAATTCAACTAATTCTGTTTCTTTTGCAATAAATGTAGAAGAGGGTGGTATTGATGTTGAGTTAGACAATATCCCATTTAATGCGGATTTAGTAAAAGAAATATTTAAACATAATAAACGCTTTGAACATGGGTGGGTCCAAATAAACCCAAAAGGATTAATGACTTTTGCATTTAAATTTGGAGACCTAGAAACTAATTATTACCTTGTACGCAATCAAAACCAATAAAATTATATAAAAAATGGAAAATATACCAATTACACCATTAGCGGATCGTGTTCTGATTAAACCGATTGAAGCTGAAGAATCTACCTATGGGAACATTGTTGTTCCTGATATGGGCAAAGACAGACCAGACTTTGGAACAGTTCTTGCTGTAGGGCCTGGTCGTTATGATAATAATGGGAATTTAATCCCTACAAGCCTAAAAACAGGCCAAAAAGTTATTATGCCTAAATACGGGGCAAATACCGTAGAACTTGAAGGCGAAGAATACGTTCTTGCTTCAGAATCAGAAATATTAGGAATTATAAATTAAAAAAAATGAGTAAAGTTATTAAATTTGGAGAAGAAGGAAGAAACAAGCTCCAATCAGGAGTAAATAAATTAGCAGACGCAGTTGCAAGTACATTAGGTCCTTATGGTCGTAATGTAGTAACTGGAAATGCTATGGGAGTTCAATCTACTAAAGATGGGGTTACTGTTGCTAAGCAAGTTACACTTGAAGACAAAACAGAGGATTTAGGTGCTCAAGTTGTTAAACAATCAGCTATTAAAACTGCTGAACAAGCAGGTGATGGAACTACTACTGCGACGGTTTTATCAAGAGAAATTTTTAATCAAGCGTTAGAGGCTGTTAGTCATAAATCTAATAATGCTATTGATATAAAGAGAGGAATTGATAAGGCTGTAAAAGATGTAGTATCTTACTTAAAAGAAAACTCCCAGGACATTTCAAACGAGGATCAACTTAAACAAGTAGCTACTATTTCAGCTAATAATGATACTGAAATTGGTACTCTTATAGCTACTGCTTTTGATAAAGCCGGAAGGGAAGGAGTCATTACAGTTGAATCTAGTAAAACTCATGAAACTACACTTGAAGTAGTAGAAGGAATGCAATTTGATAGAGGTTATAAATCACCATATTTTGTTACTGATAATGGCTCAATGACTTGCCAACTTGATGAACCATATATTTTAATGTATGATGGTAAAATTAGTGCTGTAAAGGAATTACTTCCTATACTTGAAAGAGTCAGTCAACAAAATAAATCCCTATTGATTGTTGCGGAGGATATTGATGGTGAAGCTCTCGCCGCTATGATTGTAAACAAAATGCGAGGTATCTTAAAATGTGCTGCCGTTAAAGCACCTGATTTTGGAGAACGCCGTACTATGATTTTAGAAGATATGGCGGCCCTTACAGGTGGTACTGTTATTTCAAAACAAAAGGGCATGAAACTTGATAAAGTTACTTTTGATATGTTAGGCGAAGCTAGAGGTGTTACTATCTCTAAAGAAGAAACTACAATTGTAGATGGAAGTGGTACTGAAGAAGCTATTGAAATACGTCTTAATGAAATTAAAGACCAAATTGAAAAAGCAGAAAGTAATTATGCCCGCGAACAATTACAACAACGTCTTGGAAAACTCGCAGGAGGTGTTGCAGTGATTAATGTAGGGGGATACACAGAGGCTGAAATGAATGAACGTAAAGATAGAGTTGATGATGCTGTTCATGCTGTTAAAGCAGCTATTGAGGAAGGTATTCTTCCGGGTGGTGGTCATGCTTTACTTTGTGCATCATCCCAAATACAACCAGGTTCATTAAATTCTTCCCAAGAAATGGGTTATGAAATTGTCCGCAGATCTATTCGCAAACCCTTTTATCAAATCCTTTCGAATGCAGGTTATAATCATGAAAAATGCACATTAGCAGCATTAAATGTGGAGGGTAATTTTGAATTAGGATGGAATTTAGCCACTGAAAATGAAGTCAATATGCTTTCTGAAGGTATTATTGACCCAACTAAAGTTACACGTTGTGCCCTTGAAAATGCCTCATCAGCAGCAGGTATTCTCCTTACTACAGAATGTGTAATTACAGATACACCTAAAAAAGAAAATGAATCTATGCCTGAGCAACCAATGTTTTAATGGATTTATTTGTAGAAAAATACAGACCTCATGATCTTGATAACTTTATTGGTGACAGTATTGTTAGAGATAAAGTTCAAGAATATATAACAGAGGGCACTCTACAAAACCTACTATTGTTTGGTCCAGCGGGGACAGGAAAAACCTCGCTGGCTAAACTAATAGTAAAACAGCTAGAGGCAGACCACCTTTACATTAATGCAAGTGATGAAAGAGGTATAGATACTATTAGGGATAAAATTGTCCCTTTTGCTTCAAGCATAGGATTTAATGGATTAAAAATAATAATACTAGATGAATCAGACTACCTTACTCCACAAGCTCAAGCAACACTTAGAAATGTTATTGAAACATTTAGTAGCTCTTGCCGCTTTATTTTTACATGTAACTATTTGGATCGTATCATTAGTCCTCTACAGTCCCGTTGTGTTGCCTTTGGAATTATACCACCTTCTAAAAAAGAAGTGGGACAACATATACTACAAATATGTGAGCAGGAAGAAATAAAATTTACTAAAGAGGATTTAGGGAAAATAATTATAACACATTACCCTGATATCCGCAAAATCCTTAATACAGTACAAGGTAGTGTAAAAGGAGGTAAATTAGTTCTTGATTCAAAATCACTAATTAATACGGATTTTGAAAATAAGGTAGTAGCTGCCTTAAAAAATAAAGCTAAACTAAATGATATTAGACAAATAATTGCCGATAGTGGTGCACAACAGTTTGAGTCATTATTTAGATGTTTATATGATAATGTAGAAGAATATACTACAAATATTGGTGAAGCTATAATAGTAATTTCCCAATACCAATATGAATATAGTTTTGTTATAGATAAAGAAATATGTGTTGCCGCAATGTTAAATAAATTATTAAAATTATGAGTATAAATTCACAGAAACAAACTTACCAACAATCACAAGAATGGTATAAATGGTTTAATAAAAAGTATAATAGGTTTAGTAAGATATCTGCTAGATTAAATAACCCTAATAAACAAAAATAACTAATGCAACAACAACAAAATTTTAATATAGATATTACCCAAACTACTCCGATAGTTTGTGATAAATGTGGTTGTGAGCATTTTACACAAGTTACTCTTATGCGTAAACTTTCCCCAATGCTTTCTCCTACAGGCCAACCAGCATTAATCCCAATTCCTGTTTATGCTTGCCATAAATGTGGACATGTTAACGAAGAATTCCAACCCAAGGATGACGCCCTTTGATTATTTAAAAATAGTCCATAACAAAAAAGTTAAATGGGAGAATTTAAATAATGAAGAACAAAAAAGTTGGAACACATTTATAATAAACCGTGCTCTTAGTTTCAATTCGGATTATCTAGATATTGTCAATAATCTCCAACCACATACTGGGGGACAATTAACTCCCGCTGAAATATTTAAATATTATCAAGATATGTTACCTAATAATTTTAGATTTAAAAAATGGATTAAAGGAAAAAAAGAAAGCAAAAGAAATCCCCAATTACTAACCTTATTAAGTAGGTATTTCGAATGTTCTTCCAAACAAGCAGAAGATTATTTAAATCTTATGAAGAAAAAAGATCTTAAAACTTTACTTACTAATATAGGTTTACAAGAAGGTGAAATAAAAAAATTAATAAAAAAATGATAGAATTTACCCCCGAAGATGACACAGCCGTGAAATGGTGTGAAGAAAAATACCCCGAACTTACTGCTGAATATAAAAAAATTATGATGGAACAATATATTTTATTTTGTAAAAAACATCGTAATTATGGTTCATCTAACATTAATGTAGGAACAAATTTAGAAACAGAAGGAGACATTAAATTATCCCTCACGGGTCTATGGTTTAGAATGAATGACAAAATTCAACGCTTAAAAAACTTAGTTGTATTAGGGGAACCTGACACAGTAGGAGAATCTGTAGAAGATACATTTAAAGATCTTAGTGTATACGGTATCATAGGACAAATAGTACAGCAAGGTAAATTTAAATAAATTTGGAAAACCAAATCTTTCTTCGTATATTCACGATATGAGCATATTAGAAAATATACAAAATACAGTAGTTCCCGAAATTGATTTTAAAAAGGGCAAACATGTTTCTTATTCACAACTTTCATTGTGGTTATCGTGCCCCCATAAATGGAAATTAATGTATATTGATAAGTTAAAGCAACCCCCAAATATCCACTTAGCGTTTGGTTCAGCAATGCATGAAACCCTACAAGAGTATTTAGGTTTAATGTATAATACATCTATTAAAGCTGCGGATGAATTTCCTATTCATGAGGATTTTCAACAACGTTTTTTAAAAATGTATAATGATTATAAAGAACAAATTGGTAGCAATTTTTCTACCCCAAAAGAAATTGCTGAATTTGTAAATGATGGGTTAAATATTATTGATTTTTTCCTTGAAAGACGGCAAATGCACTTTACAAAAAAGGGAACTAGACTTTTAGGAATAGAAATGCCTATCCTAACCCCACCGCATAAAGATCATCCTAATATTATGTTATATGGTAAGCTTGATTTAGTCTTTTATGATGAAGACCTTAAAAAGGTGAGTATTTGGGATATTAAAACTTCAACTAGAGGTTGGGGAAAATGGGATAAAGAAGATAAAATCAAAATGTCCCAAATGGTATTATATAAGAAATACTTTGCGGAACAATATAATATACCAGTAGAAGAAATTGATTGTAAGTATTTTATAGTAAAGCGCAAGATACCTAAAAAGCCTAAATACCCTGCGTCTGCTAGTCGTATCCAGTATTATGTCCCCTCTTCGGGTAAAACAACTCTTAATAGAGTAACCCGAGATCTTCATGCCTTTATTGAGGATTGTTTTAAGGATGATATGTATCAATTGAAGGAGTATACTAAGACTCCTAATGATAAATCCTGTAGATGGTGTCCTTTTAATGATAAACCTGAACTCTGCGATAAAAAAGCTACAATCTAAGGCATTTCCCTTTCTTATAGCTTTTAGTGCCCTTGCTGTTTCTGCATCCGCTGCTTTTTATTCCGTTAGTGGATTAAGTAAGCTATTTGCTGGAGCAGCATTTGCTGTTATAATAATGGCAGCCTCACTTGAAGTAGCTAAATTAGTAATAGCTTCTTTACTTTACCAATATAGAAAAACCCTCCCTCGATTACTTAAATACTATTTATCTATTGCATGTTTTATTTTAATTTTAATTACATCAATGGGTATTTATGGATTCCTTTCGGCTGCTTACCAAGAAACAGCAGCTAAAGCTGGAAATGTTAATTCTCAAATAACTCTTATAGAAACAAAAAGGGACAATGTAAAAGAACAACTTGCAGTGTACAGCGATGAAAAATCATCCATTAATAGGGCCGTGAGCGACTTGAGGTCTGGCTTATCTAACAATGTAATACAGTATACTGACACATTAGGTAATGTGTTAACAACAACCTCCTCATCAACCCGTAGGGCTTTAGAAAAACAACTAGATCAGGCAATTGGAAGACAAACAGAAATAAATTCTAAAGTCGATAATTTAAACCAACAGTTATTTAACTATGAAACTGAAATAGTTGAGGTAACAAATAATAATAACATAGCAGGCGAATTAGGCCCACTTAAATATCTATCAGGACTAACAGGCTTACCTATGGATAGGATAATAAACTACCTCCTCCTTACAATTATATTTGTATTTGACCCTCTTGCCATTGCACTTGTAATTGCTGCTAATTTTGCTTTTGAACAATTAAAAAAGAAAACTATAGAAAATGTTTATGGTGAGACAGTTCCTAGAAAAAAAGTATTTGAAGTTTTAGATGCTGAACCCGAAGTTAAAGTAGTAGAAAAGATAGTAGAAGTTCCTGTTGAAGTAGAAAAGATAGTAGAAGTTCCTGTTGGGGTAGAAAAACATGTAAAACTCCCAGGTGAATTAAGGGGTCCATTAAATGAAGCCCTAAAACATGCTAGAAGACAAGGATTAAAAACAAATTTAGATTTCTCTAAGTTTTTTGATTAATCAATATATGTATATGCGCATTTAAACATATACAAAAATGGCACTTAAGCTAACATCCGTAAAATTAGAAGAAAAATTATTTGAAGACTTTAAAGTAGCTTCAATTAGAAAAAAATTCAATCTTCAAAAATTAGTAAATAGAAGTATACATCTTTATTTAACTAACGAGGAATTTCAAAAATCCCTTCATACACATACTGACCTAACCATTAGTGGTAGTGGTTTATAAATTATAAAATAAGTTTTAATTCATGAAAAAAGGTTACATACCAAAAGATCAAAGAAAAAAAATCCTATTTCTTTGTGACGATATTAGATTACATAGTGGAATAGGGACTATGGCAAAAGAAATTATTTTAAACACATCCCACCATTTTAATTGGGTTAATTTAGGTGCAGCAATTAAGCATCCAGAACAGGGCAAAACATTTGATTTAAGTCCCCATATAGATGAGCTAACAGGTTTAAAAGACTCAAACGTAAAAGTCATCCCTTGGGATGGTTATGGAAATGATCGAATTATACGTCAATTAATAACCCAAGAAAAACCTGATGCAATACTACATTTTACAGACCCCCGGTATTGGACTTGGTTATATAGAATGGAAAAAGAAATTAGAACTAAAATTCCCCTAATATTTTATACTATTTGGGATGATTTACCTTACCCAATGTATAATCGTGATTTTTATCGCTCAGATGACATGCTTCTTTGCATTTCTAAACAAACTAAAAATTTAGTTGAAAATGTGCTTAAAGATTACCCAAAAAAAGATTGGCAAGTACAATATACCCCACATGGGATAGATGAGAAAAAATTCTTCCCTATAGCAAACGATTTAGAATTTGAAGTATTTAAAGACAAATTTTTTGAAAATAAAGAATATGACTTTATTGTTTTTTGGAACAACCGAAATATTCGCCGTAAAAATCCTGGTGATGTAGTTACTGCTTGGAAAATTTTTACAGATCAACTCCCTAAAGAAAAGGCAGAACGCTGTTTATTGATCCTTCATACTGATAAAGTAGATGGAAATGGGACTGATATCCCTGCAGTAATAGAAACTATATGTGATCCTAAAGTAAATAAAATTAAATTTACTAATGGTAAGTGTGATGAAAAACAACTTAATTACTATTATAATTTAGCTGACGTACAATTCATGATGACTGATAATGAAGGTTGGGGATTATCACTTACTGAAGGGCTTATGACTGGAAATATGATTATTGCTCCTGTTCAAGGGGGAATGCAAGACCAAATGCGCTTTGAAGATGAAAAGGGTAATTGGATTAATTTCTCTTCCGAACACCCTACAAACAGCAATGGGAAGTATAAAAAACATGGTGAATGGGCTGTTCCAATGTGGCCTAAAACTCGTTCATTAAAAGGATCACCACAAACCCCTTATATTTACGCAACCCAAGTAGACATTGAAGATGCTGGGTTAGCTTTACTTTCTTGTTATAATTTAGGAAGAGAAGAAATACAACGTAGAGGACTTGAGGGTAGAAAATGGCTAATGTCTGAAGAATCTAGAATGACAGCTAAGGGAATGGGCCAGAATTTTATAGATAATATAAATACTTTACTTGAAAATTGGAAACCCTTAAAAAAATTCTCAATTGAAAAAGTCAATGATGGATATACAACATACAACCCAAACTCAGTTCAATATACCCCAGAATTTAAAGAAAAATTAAAAGAAGTTTTAACATGAAACCAACTTGTGTAGTTAGTTGTCCAATAGATACATTTAGCGGATATGGACACCGCTCTCGCG
>Ga0209634_1002326_pt1 | contig 13350 bp, 18 predicted proteins | sample LinPmetageLP40_FD_184043 | JGI IMG/M metagenome (GOLD analysis project Ga0209634, IMG submission 184043) | Marine viral communities from the Pacific Ocean - LP-40 (SPAdes) (version 2) | ecosystem: Environmental > Aquatic > Marine > Oceanic | place: Pacific Ocean | collected 2010-08-26
TGAGGAACCAATGGAAGAAATCGCAACTAACGAAGAGAGCGTACCAGAGGTTATTGAAGAAAAAGAAGAGGCAATGGAAGAGCCTAAATCTACTGAGTCAGAACCAGTAACAGAAGAAAAGGAAGTAGCAAATAATGAATCAAAAGAAGAGTCAAGTCCAAAAGAAGAGGAACCCAGTAGCAAAAACACTGAGGAATCCGAAGTACAGCCAGAAGATAATGGAGAAGAAGACAGTGTACAACCGGAAGGAAGAGAAGAAGTGGACACCGAAGACAGGATTGCTACAGATGTTACAAAAGTAGAGACAAAATTAAAACAAAATTTAAAGAAGATAGCTAAACAAATAGCTAAAGTAACAAAAGAAACAACTCAAAACTTATCAAAAGAAGACTTATTTTTTAAAGAAAATAGCCTCGAATCGTATAAACAAATAGCATTTTATTCTGCAAAAGATATATATGCTAATACAAACATAGGGCTATTTTTACAAATAGATTTATCTTCATATTCTGGAGATATATACGTAGGAACATCTTTAAGTTCTTACGCAGATAACGACCCTATAGAAATACATAGGGTTAAATTATTAAATATAAATAAAACAAAACAAAGATTAATGGCTGAACTGGAGGCACTTAAACAATGAATAACATGGTAACTAAACTTAGTTCTGTAGCAGCACTTTTAGGAGTGATAGGTGCTATTGGTGCAGGATTTGTACAATATGGAAAACTAACAGCAAAAATTGTTGAATTAGATAATCGTAAAGCCGTTATTAATAACACTGTAGACTTAGCACCTATTGAAGAAAGAATCTCAACATTAGAAGTAGAATTAATTGACAGAATTAATGTAGTAGAAGAACAAATTAAACCTGTAGATTTAACTTTAGTATTTAAAGAAATAGGTAAAGTTAAAGAGCAAATAGCTATGCTACCTAAGCCTGTTAATACAAAACCTATTTATGATTCTCTTAAAGAATTAGAAGAGTATGCTTGGGAATTAGAAGAAGATATTGAGGAGTTAAGTAAGCAGACTGCAATTGTGTCAAAAGAAAATGAACTTCAAAATATTCAAATACAAGAAGTTAAAGAGCGTAATAGTAATCCACTAGGAGGATAACAAATGGCATTATTGTTTGACCAAAATCAAGGAAGTTTTCGAGACACAGGAAGTCAACGCTCTCCTGTAAAAAAGAATACAGGAATAATGCGTAAAGAAATGTCTAAGCTAGATGAGGTAGCACCTCGTGGTCATACACTTGCATATATTACACCAGAAGAAGCTAGAGTATTAAACAAAGGTGGTGGTGGCATAGACCAAGATGGTAGTCAAATGATGGGGCCAAATGGTATTCCTATGTATGCAGGTTACGACCACAGACAGAGAAAAACTAGTTTTGCTAGTAAGTCTGGTAGTTCTGGGCCTCCGGGTAGAAACTACAGTAGTAGCAATGACCGAAACACAGGTAATAATAAAACACAAAAAGAAACAAAACAAGAAAGACCAAAAGATATGCCTGCAATGCTATCTTATGAGCCACCTAAAACAAATTTTAATACCGATAACTTTATGGAAACAGTTGGCAAAACAATTGGTGGCAATAAAGATACAATTAATCAAGGGCTATTAGTAGACCCTAATTTAAATAAAACTATTGAAGATAAAGAAAAAGGTAATGGAATTTTAGATAGAAAAGGCGATGTGTCAAATAACATTATTGAATTTCTAAAAACAAATATACCAGAAACTAAAAAAGAGCAAGATGAATTGCTCTTTGTGGTAGATAAATTTCCAATGCTTGTAAAAAATAAAATTAAAAAATCTGTAGATGATGGGGAAATTAGTTTAATGGTAGATGACACAAAATTACCAAATGCACAAAAGTCATTAAAGGGTGATATTGTATTACCAAATACAGCACCACCTAGTATAATAGCAAGAGAAAATACGAAAAAAAATCTTGTTCACGCCCCTTCCAAATTACTTGACCGTCCACTTGGCATGCCTGCCCATCTTACATACTCAACAGGTGTAGGAGATACAAAAATATCTAATTCCTATGCAAAAATTTATAATGATGCAAAGGAAAGTTTCGCAACTAATTATAGTGATTTATTTAAAAAGGATACATATGATGGTTTAATTTCTGAAAAATTTACACAAAGTAAGGTTTTTACAGAAATGGGTATACCTTTTATAAGTCAAATTACATCTTTTCTACCCGGACAACGCAATATGACTAAAAAAACATATGATATTTTATCAAAGAAATTTCAAACTGATTTTCATCCATTAAAGCATCTTGAAGTTATGCAAAAAAGGGCTATTTTTGATAATGATATTTATTTTAAAATGCAAATAGAGGAAGATGGTGTTGCTCTTGTTAATAGAGGGAAAGGCTATAAAAAAATAGCTGTTATTGAAAAAGATGGTCAATTCATTCCAGTAGTACCCTCTTATAAAAATGAAAATATGGCAATGTATATTAATGAATTTGGAGAAATAATAGAATATGAACATCCGGGAGGTCAGGCATCTACTGGTGCAGGAAGTATAGTTCCTCGTTCAGAAAAACAATTTAATAGTTTTTATGCTAAATATGATAGGTTAGTAAATAATACGAAAGCAAGACCATATTATGCTGTTCAACCTGTTATAAAAGAAATAATGAAAAATAATCCACAAAAATATGGTGATATAAATGAAGCATGGTCATCTAAAGGTGGTTATGCTGATGCTTCTAAAAATTATATAGGAGGATTTGAATATGGATTTTATGGAAGTGAATATAAAAATGAATACATAAATTTAGCAATGCTATATCAAGTACAAGATTTTGAAATAGCTGCTAAAAAAAATGATGTAACAGGAATGGACGATGCTTTACCAGATGCCTTGGACAATATAGCAGGAATAAAACTAGGTGCTGAATACGCAGAAAAAGGTTTGCCTTTTCCTACTATTGAACAGTTAGCTGAACTTAGTCTAGAATACGCAGATGTAGTTAAACGACCATTGCTAAATAATAATTCATTAATGACTCCTAAATTATCTACGCCAAAAATAATGAGAACTTCTGGATTTCCTTTTAATAATTTACAAGACATGGGAAGATTAGCAGATGAATTAGCTAGTGTTGATGGATTTTATGGCGGTAGTTTTGGAGTAAGAGGAGGAATTAGACATGCTGTAGGAGCTTCTTATTTTACTCAAGGTAATGCATTAGCATCGGCTTATGGTCATATGAAAATACCCGGCGGAGTATCATACCCAGAAATAGCAACTGATGAAGATTTAAATTTATGGCATGCAAAAGGTGGGCCAAATTACAGTGCAATAGATAATAAATATTTTGGAAAACAAAATATGAGTGACTTTGCTGATACAATAAATAATCGTGTGGGCATAGATAATTTATCAAATTTACCATTTGAAGAACGCTATGAAAAAGTAAAACAAATGACAATAGAACAATTAGAATATTTTATTAAAACAGGCGGAGAATTTAAAAAGGGGTTACCTGTCTGGGATACTAATGCAAAAAGAAGAGGAAACAATACTTTTTACCAAGATGGAATTATTAGTAATGTAGAAGATGCAAAGGCACAATTAAAAGTATTAAAAAAAGCAGAAGAAAACTTAATTGACCAAAGACGCATGGGTCTTTTAAGACAAACACCAGAAGCATCTAACATGGAACAATTGGCTATTGTAGGTAGAAATGAAAAATTTACACAAACGCTTAATTTAAGAAATGAACTAAGAGAAGATATAAAAAATTTTAAAGAAAGTAATAAAGATAATCTTTATGAAACAAAACCTGTCAAAGTAAGAGGGTCAGCAGTTAAAAATATTCCTACAGAACAAGCAAAAAATCTTCAAAAGGAATTAGCACAATTAGAACGTAGATTAGAAAGAATTCAAAATAAATATGTAGATACTGGAGGCATTTTAGGTAATCCTCAAAGAGAAATTGATTTTAACTCAGTCATGGAAGAACAAAATTTTCTTAAAGCAGGCAATGATTGGATTTTAAAAATTAATTAAGCATTAGCCATAGCATTACTTAATTCTTTAGCTCGATTAGGTGTCTGTTTAGCCCAACGTGAATCTAACATCTCAATACTTGCAGTTTTTATATCATTAGTTTGTAACGCCTTAATCATATTTTTAAATTTACCTACACCTGCAAACCCCATTTGAAATATCATTTCACATATAATTTCTTTTGCAGTATCCGATATATTGCGTAAATTATTTTCATCACAAAATAATTGCATTAAATTCCAACCATTTTGAAAGTCCTTTTCAAATATATGTTCTAATTTTTCTTTAGAATATTCTTTTCCATCTATTAAATCATCTGTGTGTACTACCTTATGGCCATAGCCTATGGTGCGAAACCCTTGACTACATTTATAAATAGTGTTTCGGTATCCTTCATGTATTTTAATTTTTTCTTTAAGTGATTCTTTTGACATTATCTTTTCTCCTTTTTAAATTTACGCCCTACTACAAAGACGATACTATTAATTACTGTATTAATTGTTACCATACTTAAAATCCACCATTGCCAAAATTCTACACTCATTAGTATTTTGGTGTAACGTTAAATGATATACTTCTTCTAATTCCTTTACCACGAAAAGGATATACTTGATGTTGCAACCAACTAGGAAAAAACATCACTTTACCAACAACAGGTTTAAACGGAAATTTAGGATTAAGTAAAGGGTGAGGGTCTGCAAATAACCATTCTATCCAACCTGCATGGTCTTTCTCTTTATCTTTTTCTACAGATTCTGGAACCATTGTCCATCCTGCCGCAGAAACTAAACCCGAGTGCATATGAGGAGGATTAAAATCTCCGGCAATAGAATTAACAATCCAACTATTATGCAAATCCACTCCAGTAATATCACCTTTAACATTTTTAATTTCTTCATCTGATACTGCTTGCCCCATGTAAGTTTTCATATACATATTTAAACAGCTTGCCATCCAATTAAAAAAACTAGGATACTCTCCTAATTTTTCTTGCCATATATGAGGTTCTATTTTATGTTCTTGTTTGACATTACCCACAAGACTATCTGACCAATCTAGCTGTTTTGATTTTTTATCACTAGCAGATACTTTATCTCCATATGTATTTAGCATATCAATATAAGGTTGTGGCATTTTAAATTCCATAAGCATAGGCCCAAAAGGAGCGTGCATATTGGCTTGTATTTTATCAATAGTATCTGTCATATATTCCTTAATAAATAGTTAAGTTCACTGTCTAGTTTATACCCATTTGATAAACAGTGACGAATAATAGCAGAAAGAAGATGTGCGTATTCATAATCTTTTATATTTTCTACAATTAATTCGGGTTTAACCCAGTCATAGTTAAACGAAATATTTCCATCATTGTTTAACCTAACTTCTAATTGATATAAGAGAGCTTCATGCTCTCTTTTTTTATGTCTTTTTTTTATTTGGTGTTGCATTATCTTGAACAAAACTTGGATTTATTTTTGGGTCAAGTTTAGGTAGTTGACTTAACACTGCTATTCCCTGTGCAACTTCTTGATAAGGTCGTGTATACATATACTTTAGTATTACAGCCCTTGTTTCTTCTGTTATAATGTAGTTATCCATTCTTTCTATTTCTCCTTAAATTTAATTTCTCCTGCTATTGCACCATAAGCTGACATATCAATATAAGTATCTTCACTTACCACTCCTAATTTAGTACGGGCTACTTTTAATAAAGACATTAGTATTGCTACATCGTGTGCTGTAACAGATATATCTAAATATGCTGACCATAACTTAGCTATATTACTATGGTTTTCTACTTTGTCACCATAGTCTTTTTCTCTTTGTCCTTCTACAAGAACACTTGCTCGATTTAAAAATTGATTACTCTTCATTTTTACCTTTTAATAATTTAGTTATATCTAATACATTACCTGTTTTTTCTATATCGCTATACGCACCATTACCATTAGATTTATTTCTTTTTGCATCTTCTTTAAATGACAGCATGCCATAATCAAAAGCTATATCTGGAGTATCTAGTCCAAATTTAATCATGCCTCTAGCTAACGTATAGCAAGAAGCCATTTTATCTGTCATAGGTTCTTTTGCATTTGGCTCAACAATATACACAGCAAATCCTTCATCAAGTGGTTTAACAATAATTTTAATTTCATCATCCGTCACGTTTACCTACCAAATCTAAAAAATGTTTAGCATCAATGAGAGCTAATGGTTGTTCATTATTCATTTTAATAATGCCTAATGGTACTTGTGTTACTTTTGTATTACTTTGTGCCTGTTTCATTATATCATATATTCCTTTAAATGTTTCTTTGTTTTTACATTCCACAGAATATGGAATTAATTTTTGGGCTTGAGGAGAAAATTTAACATCCGCACCACTCTCACCCATTATAGCACAGTATATATCTTCGTCTGTTAATTTAGGAAATCGTAATAATAATTCATCACGAACCCAGTTTTGTAGCCTTCTTCCTTTAGCTTTTCTACTACTTGTTCTCATTTGCCTGTTTAGGATTGTTAAGTTCTGTATACCAAACCCATTTTGGATTTAATCCTTGAGATGATTGCTGTGGTAAATGTTGTATTTTATCTCCCCAACAACTCTTTTTATATGAGCAGTAACTACATTCAAATCCAAGTACTTTATTACCTGTAGGTTTTCGTCTATACATTTCTTCTACATCAGTAAAACATCTTTCGAAAGGCAAGTTTTTTTTTACTGCATCTGAATTATCTTTAACTTTTTTAAGAGCTTTAGCTCGATGCTCATCATCAGCTAAAGGTGTTTCTGTTACAGCCCATTCTCCTGTAGATTTATTAATAGCAATCCACCCACCAAATTTTTTCTTTTCAGCCTCTGCATATACGTAGCCTTGTTCAACATAGCCAAACGTATCTCCTTTAGCAAGAGCGTTAAAGCCATTTTTAAATTTATGGTCAAACGCAAATGGAGAAGCCGATTTAATATCCCAAATTTTATTATCAATTTCGACATCAAATGTACCATCAATATGCGTACCATCAGACATATTATATCTAACAGATTTCTGTTCATTTGTCACCTCGACCCCGGAAGACTTTAATACTAGAACAGCCGCCGCCTCAATAAGGTCTCCAAATAAATTTCTCATCTTTGCATTATAAGGTTGACTTTCGCCCTTTGCTCCAGTTTTTTCCATCTGAAGTTGACAAAGAGGTCTACCTGCGTTACTTGCTCGTACTCGAAATTTATTTGGTCTCTTATCGGTAAACTGCTTTTTGATGGCAGTTTTACACGCTTCTCCAAACTCTTCAATAAGTTTATCAGAGATAACGACCTGTTTTTCACAGGCCGCATCTAAGAAACTTTGTACTTTATTAAGTATATCCACTAGTTAGCTAATGCTTCAGCAGGGTCAACGTCTTCAACTATTTTTGCATCTATAGCATCAACATTTTTTAACCCACTTTTTTTAGCGTTTTTATACAAATCCAATACCTCGTTATTTTCATCGTTAATAATAGTTTGGAAGTTACCTAATGTAGTCTCATCTTCTTTAGTTAATTTTAATCCTGCATCAGCATTTACTTTAATAGAAGAAACATAATATACATTACTTCCATTCTTTTTCTTTTGAGAATCTAAATGCAAAGCACAGTTAAACATAAGTCTTTTACGCTCACTTATACTTTGTAATGCATTTCCAACTGGATTAAATTGAACACCACCTACTCTCCACAAAACAGGATAGTCTTTAACTTCGACTTCTGTTTTATCAGCAGTGTGCCCATTAAAAGTTACTTGACCAAATATTAAACGATAGCATTTGATTGTTCTTTGATTAGCTAATTCGTCTGTTGTTAAGCCTAACTTTTCCCAATCACGTTGTGGTATCTTACCACATTTTGTACCCCCTTGTATATCAATGGCTTCTTCTTGCCAATTTTTAAAGATGATAGAACGATTAGTATACTCTTCTTTTTCTGGGCTGTACTGCATGTACTGCATTGAGTTAATAAATGGTCGGAACATAATGGGTTTACCATAAACTATTTGCCCTACTTCATTATGAAATACAGCGTATGAACCCATAGGAAGTTGATTGCCATCATCATCTTCTGGATTTCTGTTTATCGTAAGTCGAGGAACACCTGCCCTCTTTGCACCATCGTCTTGTCCGATAGCCTTCATAATGTCTTCATTTGACATTGTATTTATATTTGATAGTTCATTTGACATTAGCATATGTCTCCTTTTGGTTAATTATATGTATATATCATATTTTTTACTTATTGTCAAGAAAAAAATATAAAAAAGATTAAAGAAAGAAATATCATTACCTGTATTAATTCACTGATTGTCCACATATATGTGTTTCTCCTTCTGTTAATTGAGATTTTAAACCATAATATGCTGCAAACCATAGCATATAACTAGATAATTCTTCTCTTATATTTATATGTAATGTTACTGGTCTTTTGTTTACATTGTCTTTAATATAGTCTCTTTTAAGTTCGACTATTCTCTCAAGAGCAACAGCCTCTTCGTCATTAACCCAATCATCATTCTCTTCAAATAAGTCACCTACAGTTTTAACCATGATTATGCCTTTCTATAAATGTTATATGTATTTTACAATCTGTGTTATAATTAGTCAAGTTCTCTTCATACTCTTCTAAAAATCTAGTTAATTTTTTTAATGCTATTCCATCAGTAGATTTTGTTTCTATAAGAACTTGATTCTTTTTCTCTTTACCTTTGTGCCATTTTGACCCAATGGTTTGTATTGTATATTCGTCTATATAAGTCATAAGTTTACCTCATTTAATTTTAACCAATTATACCCTATCTTCATCTCTACGTCAAGGGGCACATTAAAGTCTATATTATATTGTTGCTTTAGTCTTGGTATAACATTTCCTGCTCCTTTTGAAAATAAATTAATTACATCCTGCTCTTCGTCTGGATGAATGTCTACAACAATAGAATCATGAACTGTATTAACTAGCACACTTTTTAATTTAGCCTCTTTCATTAGTTTATATACTTCAATACATGTAATGGGAACAATATCAGCAGTAGCAAAACCTTGCACAGGATAGTTTTTTATTTGCGTAGAAAAAGTTGAACCGCCCCATGCCTGTCTTTGTGCACCGGGAAATGCATATTCTCTACCTGTTGGTAATTTAACTACCTTATGTTGTATAGCCTCTGTTTGTAATTTTTCATGCCATTTAGCTATGCCTTTATATTTTTCTTTAAAGGCGTCATAATATCTTTTTTCGTTTTCTGTGCCAGTTACACCACCATACAAAGGTTTAAATGTATGTGCTTTAGCGTTTTGTCTAGACACACCTATAATATCAGCAGTGTATTGATGTACATCTACTCCATTAATAATATCTTCCATACCTTGTTTATCTTGTGCAAGAAACACAGCAGTTCTAAATTCTAATTGAGCAAAATCCATTTCCATTATTTTGCCATTTTTAAATCTAGACACAACAGCTTTACGAATAGGAAAAGTTGCACCTCGTGGTTGGTTTTGAAAATTAGGGTCTCTACTTGACAGTCTACCTGTTGCTGTAACACATTGCATAAATTTAGGATGTAAAAATCCCTTATTGTTTGTATGCTGTTGTATTCCGGCTACAAAAGTATTTAAGTATGTATCAATAGAATTATATCTAATAATATCTTTTAAGAATTGTCTTAACTCTTCATTATCAGAAGATAACAAATAGTTTAAAGTAAATTTATCTGTACGAAATCCTCCTTCTGATACATCAGATACACTTCTAGGTTCTTGACCAAATCCTGCAATTTCATTGATGTCAGTATATATTACACCCTCACCAAAACATTGTTCGCATTTACTTGTATTTTTAAATGGCTCACCATCTTTTTTATACTTTCTATAAGTGCCTCTACCTTTACAGCTAGGGCATTGCTCTGATTGTGTTTTCATAATACCCATAGTATTTTCTTTAACTAATCTAGAAAACATTACACGAGAAAACTTAGGTCTACGCTTTGATTTTTTAGTTGTTTTATCTATACCAATATTAAATAATTGTGTCCACGTTTTTTTATCTTGTATTTTTTTACCATATATAAGCCACGATAATTGCTCTGGACTTGATGGATTAATGCTTGTATCACCCATCTTTTCCCATATTGTCTGGTCTATAGTTTCTTTTAAGCTGTTAAATTCTAAAAGAAATTCTGTGCGTACATCTTCTAATGCCTGTGTGTCTATTTTAATACCATTTATTTCCATATCTGTTAGTACAGGAAGAAACTCATTCATCATTTTTATTGTTGTAAGTAATCCTTTATTACGAGGAAGTTTTAAATCTGCCATTTGTGAATTAAACACTTCTTTTGTTGATACAATATCTTGTCTACCATATTGTTCAATAATACGCCAAGGAATGTTTTCAAAACTAATTTTATTATCCATATAATGGTCAATAATATCTGATTTTAATGATACTTTACGGCGTTTGCATACTTCTTTTAATGATAATGGCTTTCTAAATCCACGGCCAATAACGTATTCTCCTACCATTGTATCATATACTCTATTAGTATATTTAAATCCACATTCTAATAGCCAAGCTAAATCAAATTTTAAATTATGGCCAACAAGTAATGTTGTCTTATCTAAAATATCTTGAACTATTTTATGATTATTTTTTACATTATATTCTGTGTGTTCTTTATGATAAAAACATACGTACTCATCATTAATTCCTACACTCACTAATTGATTATGGGAATTAAAAGGTGATGGGTCTGGTCTTTTACTATCTACTTGAAAAGTAGTCTCTACATCTACAATCGTAATCATACTACATACCTCGACAATCTATCATCTATGTTGCAATGGATTGTTCCATGCCAACCTGTTATTTTATTTTTAGATATGCACAGACTTCTCTCCGATGCTTCACCTAAATCACTTCTCTTACCTACACCAATAATTACATCAGCTTCAGCCGCCTTACCTGTTTTACTATTTTCCATCATATCAAATGATAACTCTAATTTGTTATGAGCGTCAGCAGACGCTTGAGAAACAGCAATAACAGAACAGTTTCTTCGTTTAGCTAATTCCCTTGCACCTGTGTATATAGCTCGTAGTTTTTCATCGTTTCGTGCAAAGTTACCACCAACATTAACTTTATCTAATTGGTCAATAATTAAAATATCTGGTTTGTGTGTAGCTAAATGCGAATCTATATCATCAATAGTCCAATCTACTGTGTCAAATAACTTAACATTTGGTCTTATTTCGGCCCATTTTTTAGTAGCCATGTCCATGTTTTCTTGTATTTCATCTCTATCAAGCCCTGTCCACGCATTGATTAGTCTCATTTGTGTACGAACTGCAGGCTCTTCATTGATAAGAGCATGTACTTTAGCACCTTGAGAAGCAAAACCACCCTCACTAGCAACTAAACTAATCCAAAAAGCAGTTTTGCCTGTTTCTGGTCTAGCAAATATAATACTTAAGTTTCCTTCTCCAATACCTGTTATGCGTTCTGTAAGTGTTGGCAGATTAAATTTCCATTTAGTTGTTACATTAACTAACTTCATTAACTCACCAATGTCTTTTGTAACAGAATTATCATCAGTAGGCTCTTCTTCTTGAGCGTCAAGTAAATTTTTAATGTCATTAAATCCATCATCTTTACCATTGTATACATCAGTTGCAATTAAAGCAATCTTATGTGCAATGTTTCTTTTATGTATAGCAGTTACAATGTCAGATATAATTTCATCTTTAGGCTCTGGCTCATTGCGTATATCTTCTAACAATAATTCAAAATTATTTTTAGCAGTACGAGTTAAGGCAGGATTATATTTATCAATATGTAATGTTTCTAATTCATCAAGTGTTAAATCAGTATCATATTCGTTGTGGGCTTTTTCAATAGAATTGTAAAAACTACCTGTACCATTAGTGAACATAGCTTTAGATACTTTACCTTTATGTTTCTCATAAAAGTTTTTGCGTAGCAGTAATTTTATTATTTGTTTTTCAATCATAAGTAGTGTTATAGCATAAAGATATGCTTAGGTCAAGTCGTATCGTTTATTTAAAATATTTTTTATTCTATTCCAATTAACTCTATCTCTCCATTGAGGGCCTGTTCTTGGGTCACGCAATGTTTTTTTGTCAAGATGTTTTTTTATTTTAAGTAATCTTTTTTTTAATTTAGACACACTGTCTCTTTATCAAATAATTTTTTTATAGGAAGTATAACACATTTAGACCTACCACCATCTCCAACCATACGAGTATGTGTATCTTTATATTTTTTAACAATTTTTTTTAATCGTGATACTTCAAACACTAACATACAATGATTTTTTTTATCTTTAGCAAGTATATGTATCCAATAATCAGATTTAGTTGCTGTAATGCCACTAGGTTTACCATTACATTCATACTCTAACGCAATATTACCTGTTTTAGCCCACCAATCTCTTTCTGTTTTAACTTCTATTTTTTTATTGGCAAATATATTAGATACTTGTTTTTCTCTTACCTGTCCATATTTTAAATCAATGTCAAATTTTTTATTTGCTTTTGTTTTTATCATTAGTATCCTGTGTTACATATGTGTTAATAAAATGATTAAGGTCGTGCTTATGCCAATACCAAGTATTTTTATTTAAAGTACGCCATCTGCTCTTTAGCAAAGATACAATAAATACATCATTTATCAATACTAATCCATCACCATAGTCTTCAATTTTAACGCCTGTATTAATTAGCTCTATTAATTTTTCTAATCTACTGCATTGCCTTTTATCGGCATTACTATAGGAAAGCTTATGGTCGTTATCCTCATCAGTTTTTTTTGCCGCTATTTTATATTTTTTTAATTCTTCCTTTAAAAAATAAATGTCCTCCTTGTTATAGTATTTTTTATTCTCTTCTGTTTGTATCATAATGCCCACCATTCTGGTGCAGGTCTACCTTTAATCCATTTTGCAAAGTATTCTTTTTCACCTTTGTAGTAATCACGATATGCATTTACATACAAGTCACTACGTAATTTATATTGGTCTGGCATGCATTGAGGTGGTGGTGTAAAACCTTGTTCTGGTATTATATTATGTGGTAAGTTATAATTTAATTCTCTTACTATTCTTCCAGATTTGTGAATTTTATTAAATCTTAATTCATATTCTTCTTCTATTTTTGTTGCATGTTCTAATGCCCAATTAAAATTAGAAAGACTATTTCCAACCCAAATTGTCATAGGATGTTTTTCATAGGCAGGTTTGTATAATTTTTC
>Ga0209634_1002331_pt1 | contig 13341 bp, 6 predicted proteins | sample LinPmetageLP40_FD_184043 | JGI IMG/M metagenome (GOLD analysis project Ga0209634, IMG submission 184043) | Marine viral communities from the Pacific Ocean - LP-40 (SPAdes) (version 2) | ecosystem: Environmental > Aquatic > Marine > Oceanic | place: Pacific Ocean | collected 2010-08-26
TAAAGTTTTAGTTGACAACATAGCTATGCTGTATGACAGAGGCGCTATTAGAGCTGCGCTAATCGTGGCACCCAAAGGTGTGTACAAAAACTGGAATGATATAGAAATGCCAGTACATTTACCTGATCACGTAGAGCATACTAAAGTTATGTGGGAAGCAAACATCACCAAGAAAAAACAACTAGAACTTGACACTTTATTTGATGGAGGAACTGATCTTAAGATACTGATAATGAATGTAGAAGCATTTTCTACAAATAAAGGACTGGACTTTGCCCACAGTTTCCTTAACATATTCATGGGGAAAGCTCTTATAGGAATTGACGAATCAACGACAATCAAGAATCCTACAGCTAAACGCACAAAAAATATTTTAAAAATAGGGAATCTAGCGTCGTATCGAAGAATCTTAACTGGCTCACCTGTTACCAAATCACCTCTTGACTTGTTTAGTCAATGTCTTTTCCTGGACCCTTATCATTTAGGCTATGACTCTTACTATGCATATCGTTCTCGCTATGCTCTTATGTTAGATAGAAATTTTGGTGGGCGTAAGGTACAAATTGTTGATAGTTACAGAAGACTTGGAGAGCTTGCTGAAAAACTTGATTCGTTTTCTTATCGTGTATTAAAAGAAGATTGTTTAGACTTACCACCTAAAGTATTTACAAAACGTGTTGTAGAATTAACTGATGAACAAGATAAAATATATGCGCAGATGAAACAAATGGCTCTTGCATTGTTAAATGATAAAGTTATGTCAACTGTAAATGTTATGACACAACTTATGCGTTTGCATCAAGTGACTTGTGGTACGTTTAAAGCTGATGATGGTACAATTACACCTCTTAAAAATAATAGACTCACTGCTTTGTTGGATTGTTTAGAAGAAGTTGAAGGCAAAGTAATTATATGGGCAACATACCGTGAAGACATAAAAAAAATAGTTGAAACTTTAAAAAAAGCTTACGGAGAAGCCTCTACAGTTGAATATCACGGCGGAGTGGACACCGCATATCGCCAGGACCACATTGCTCAGTTTCAGGATAAAACTAGCCCTACACGCTATTTCGTAGGAAACCCACAGACAGGCGGCTATGGAATCACTCTTACTGCTGCCAACACAGTAATTTATTATTCAAACAGTTATGATCTAGAAAAAAGATTACAATCTGAAGATCGAGCACATCGTATCGGCCAAACTGGCAGTGTAACTTATGTTGACTTGATAGCAGAAGGGACTATAGATGAGAACATTGTTAAAGCACTAAGAAGTAAAATAAATATAGCTAATGAAATTATGGGGGAAGATATTAAAGACTGGATCTAAAGTAGAATGGGTTCATACACTGTTTTACCTTCTATCTTTTTTGCTTGTAATATTTGTTTTCGTCCTTCTTCAGGAGGTGTCTTCGCAGAGCAATGTACCCATCCTGAGTTGGGATCATTCTCAATATAAAACTCTAATATTAACTGATCAAATTCTGTATTAGCCACGATCCAAGCCGCAAGCTCCTTGTTATCTATACCAGGAATCTCAAAGTCTGCTGCCTCACCCTTGGCATGTTGTGACTTAGCTGAAGAACCGATAGCCTCGCACAACTCTGGGCTTCTATAGCCTGAGGATATCATAACCGGCTCGTCAAAGTATTCTCTGACGGGTTGAAGGATAGTTCTTGCTAGGTGAATGAGATTGTTAATGTGTTCCGTTGATGGTTCATTTCTAATTCCTTTGCGCACAGCTGTCTGTGATTTTGTTAGCTCTGCTAGTGTAAAATTGTCTGATAAATTCATTATAACATTCCTATTAAACCTTCGATAACTATTAAACCAACGGCCCCCACCGTAGTTAAAACAACCCAATAGATTTTGTCTATCTTACCACCCAATTTTTCAATGTCACGATGTAAATATAAAACATCCTCCTTCAGATGCTTCAAATGATTGTCTTTAATACTATCCAGTTCTCGCTTCACACCTGTGATGTGTCCTTGGATAGATATAATATGTTCGCGTTCTGTTTCAGGTTCCATTTCCATTATACAGTCCTGTTTCTTTGGTAATATAGTTTTTCCGTCGGCGACAAGTATACACTTTGAGAATCAGTAAGTCCAGTCTGAGGATTAATCGCGGGTCCAGATACATTAGCCATTTGGTTTGGATTAACTACTGGTGGTCCTGTGTCAGGGAGCTGTGCTACTTGTATATCATCAGGCGTAGTTACTTGTGAAAGTTCTGGTTTTTCTTTATACACTGGTTTTTCTGGAACCGTGTCTGGGTCTAGGAAATTTTTAAATTTTAGGTATTTGTAATCATAGATAACATCTTTTAATTTATATTTTGGATATAGATCATCTGTTTTAATAAACACACCAGGATAAGCATCTTTAATATTTTTTGCTCGTTTTTTCATAGCTGAGTCACTAAGAGTAACAGGCATAAATTCACCACTAAGTAATTTTCTTATTTGGGCGCCACTAAAACCACGTTCTCTTAAAACTTTTTCAACATGCCTTTTTTTCAACAACCCAGACTCTATTGATTGATTAAACATACGCCACACTTCAAATTGTTCTTTAAATGCTTGTTCTTGAATATTCCTAAACTCTTCAACCAAAACACTAGCTGGTCTGTTTTGCCAATTTTTTTCACTATAGAAATTTTCCGTGCTAAAAGCTTCACTTCTGATTTTTCTAATATCTGAAATTTTATAGTCTAGAGCTTTTACTGGGTTAACAATAATAACTGAGCCCCCCATAAGTTTAAACAATTGATCCCCTAGATTTATTTGTTGGCCTTGAGATATGTCCGCTTGTAATGATCCATATAGTTTTTTACCTGTCGAATATACACCAGGTAATATAGAACTTAAAATATGAGCAATCGATTTATTAAATTTTACATCTTTTTCGTCTTCTGAATTATAAACTTTAGAACCAGATTTTGTTACACCACTACGTCCACCTACTGCATAGCCTGCAGGCAATACATCAAAGAAAGGCTCTAGTCCAATTGTTTCAGCAACGAACGGAGATATTAAAGATGCTAATGGTCCATCAACTGCAAACATTGCATTGAACATATCTTGATCAACTTTATTTGGGGTAGTACCCAGTTTTATCATTCCTAGGTTTTGTATTATTCCTTGTATTGGTGCAATCATATAATCGTATGGGTTGTATGCTGACATATCAAAAGCTTTAAAACTTCCGTTTTTTTGTTTAGTTGTGATAGGTATTAGTTGGTGGAATCGCATATATTCAGGCCCCAAAGTATTTGTGTAAGCATCTGTTTGTTTTTTATCAATCCCAGTCATAGCCGAACTAATTGCTTGTGTAGTAGCCCCAACACCATACAGAGTTGTAAGTTGTCCTAACAAACCTTTGTAACCCATAGCTCTTAAGGTTGGATTATCTGAAGCAATATGTTTTAAAGATAAACCAGCTGCAGCAAACGTTGTTCTCATAATTTCAGCAGGGAAAGATATAAAGTTACCAAAAGGGAACTTTCTTAATGCTTGTATAACTGGTGGAACTCTACTGTATGTTGGGTATGTTTCACGAATTATATATGCAGCCATTTCTTCAATACCTTCAGCAACAGTTTTTATGTTACCTGTAAATTCATCTACTCTTTTAAACTCTCTACCAACTACATTTTTAAAATAGTCACTAATCTCATCTATGCTTCTAATTTTACCAGTTAACTGTGATTTTACATATTCGTGACCATGCCATTTCCAAACATTATCACCACCTGCATACAGTCTTTGTACAAGTTTAGTAAGTTGTGTATCTCCAATTTTATTTGTGAGACCGGTCATACTATATAAACCTTTTTGACCTTTTAGTTCTCGCAGCACTGCACCTAACTCTTCAGCTACTACATTTTCATCCAATACACCCAGTCTAATTTTTCTTTGTATATTTTGTACAACTCTAATAGGATCAGCGTTTTTACCTGCACCAAAAATATCATCCATAATCATTTTAAATGATTCACCAACAGTAACTTTACCCCCAATGTGTCCTTGATTTAAAGCAAATAAACTAGCTGAACCAAAGTTACGTGCTTGCGTTGCTGGAGAGTAAAGTGTTTTACCTCCTTGAACTGTTGCTTTAAATGCTATTAAATTATGGTAGATTTTATTTTTTAATATGCTGTCAAACATATTAAAGCCATTTAATTGTCCAACTATTTCTGGTGCACCATATAAACCAACAGTATCTGTGTGTAATAGTCCTGTTCCAGTTTCTTTAACCTGTTGTGCATTTAATATTTTACCTTGTTGGGATGCTTCTGATGCTGTTCTAAATAACCATCCACCTTTTAAACCAAGTTCGCCAATTTTATCTAAGGCAATTTTTTGAGCTGCCTGATGAGTTAAACTACCTGCTGTTTGTAATACAGAAGACTTTAAATTGTTTTCTTCACCTAAAAGTTTTCTTAATACTGAAGGTAGCTCTTCGCCACTACGTATAACAAGATCATCTAAACCAAGATTTTTCTTGGCTGCTATTTCCATAGCAATTAAAGGATCATCCATTTCATAGCGTAGTGTTTCCATAAAATCAGCAATCCTTAGCTCAGCAGATTCTGCAATTGCTTTTCCAATAGGCATGTTTGGAAAACTTTCTTTAGCCTGCATTCTTAATAAAGGATCTTTTTCAATCATTTCGGCCATATATTTACGAGCAGCTGCGATAGAAGCTTTGCTTGGATAAAAATTTGGATTGGTAAACATAGAAAAAGATTTTCTCATATACTCACGTAAATTAGTTTCCATATAATCTTTCATTGCGCTTCCTTTTGGTAATAAGTCAGCATATTTTTTTCTTAAATTAGTTAAATGGTTGTTTAACATTTCAGTTGATTTTTTTAACTCTGGAGCTATGTCTTTAAGTTTTACTTTACCTCTTAAGTATCCAAGAACTTGGTCCATATAATGGTTTTGAATGTGTTTTGACTCACCATATCTATTGTATCTTTTTTGAAAATTTTGAGCTAAATTATACGCTTCATTTTCTATTAGTTTTAAATAATCTTGTGTAGCTCTCATATTACTTTTAATAAATAACTTAGCTTCAGTAGATAAGAAAAAAGCATCACTTGTTAATTTACCTATATCTCTAAACACACCCATAACATTATCTATTCTAGCTAAGTTTTGTTTTAAAGGATCATACGTGTTAACTGAAAACATAGACCATTCTTTTCTTTCAGGTAGTTGTCTTGTTAAAAAAGTTAACTGTGAAACACCTTTAGGTTCCATGTTTATGCCTCTACCGTATAAATTTTTGGTAACAATTTGTGTTAAGTCTTGCGCACCAAGCAATGCTCTTGTTACAATTTGTTTTCCTACAAAATTATTAACAGCCTGTATAGTTTCAGATACTACTTGACCTGTTTTACCTATTGGTCCAGTTAACTCAGGTCTCATACCAGTCACAACTGCTATAGCATCTTCAGCTGCTCTTGTTAATACCGTGCTTTTACCCGCTAGTGTGTTTGCAATAGAAGTCATAGGTGGATTAATAAAAGTTCTAACCCCACCACCTATTGTTGATCCCACACCCTTAGCAAATACTTTTGTCACAGCCCAAGCCGGTGGACCTACCAATGGAAACAAACCACCAATCATTGCACCATCTGCACCAAATCTTACTCTGTTTCTAAGATTAGCTAAAGCTAATTCACGACCAGATAAACCTTCTATGCTTTCTTTGTCTGTTAATAATAAAGGGTCGTGATCAAATAGTTTATTAACTGTGCTAAAACGACTCATTGTTGTAGCATCTGACACACCAAATAGCGTTGCACCAACACCGACACGTTTTGCTATATTACTTACTTTTTGTAAAGCATAAGCAGTTCCATAAGCATCGGTAGACTTATCTACAAAAGTGTTTACACCTTTTACACGCAACCATTTTCTAGCACGGTTCATTACTTTAAGCCAGCCTCCAACAGGAGCTCCTATCTCAACACCTAATGCACCTAGTTTGCCTAAAAATGTTTCAGGCTCTGCAATATCTGCTTCGTCATATAAATCTGCAACTTTCTGTTGTGTGTTTGTGTCAGCCATAAAATCAATACCCATGGATATAGCGTCTACAAAACTAAACGCTAAGTTATTAATACCCGCGTCCATCATCTTGTTTATCTCATCAATAACAGAAATATATTCGTCCTCGCTTGCAAACTCAGGTTGCAAACTTCTAGAAACTTTGTAAAGGTTTGGTATAATATTTTTTGTTCTTTCAAAACCTTCTCCTTTTCCTTCCATCATTCCTACGATATCATCAGCAAAAGACTTTAAGGCAATTATTGAGGTTGAACCAACGCTAAGTACGTTTCCTAGCGCTTGTCTAAGTAATGGGTTTTGTGTAACAAGTCTTGGGGTTTCGCTAAATTTAAATTTTGATGGTTTACCTGGATTTAATAGTTCTTTGGTTTCTTCTATCACAGAATCAAGTTTTTTTTCTGTTGATAATAAACTAAAAGCAGTTTCTGCTCGTTTTTTTATTCGATCTTTAAGTTCTTGTCCTATTGGTTTGTAACCTAATTCTCTTTTCTTTTGTAAGTATTCATCTTCAAGATCAATAATTTTTGCAAAAGCATAAGGATCAAATTTTCCTTCAGGAACTTCAGTACGTTCTTCTTCATACAACCCTTTGTCTATTAATTTTTGTTTTTCTATAATTTCATCAATGTTAAAACCATACAGATTAGTTTTGTCTAGTAATTCATATCCTAAACCTTTTCCTCCTTTAACTCGTCCGCCTTCTGCACCTCCATCTGATTCCGCTATGGTTCCTTCAGTTTTCTCTCCTTCAAGTTCCTCTGCAGATAGTTGGGTAGATAACATCCCTGAAGTAAGTGTTCCAGCAGCAAAAGCGGCATATAATTCTTTTCTATTATACCCAAATTGTTTATCTTTTTTATTTATCTCAATTAAAGCTTTAAAAAAGGGACTGTTTTTGTTGTTTTCATAGTATTTTATAAATTCTTTTTGGGTTTTAAAATCTTTTATATCATCATAAACTTTGGCAAGATCTTTGTGTAACTGAAATTTTTCAGTTCTTAATGTTCCGTAGATTTTATCTTTTTTATTTACTTTCCAGTTTTTATACAAAGCATTATTATGTTTTATATTTTTAAAAAAATTAATTATAGCTGTTGTCTGTGGACCAAATTCACCTACCCCTTCTAAAGCTGATTTTTGTGTAGTAACCGGAATAGGTTTTCCATCTACAAATTTCATATATCCTATTTCATATCCTCCGGTTACTTTTCCATTTGTCATTTTTCCGCCTGTTGCTAATTGTACTGTGTCTCTAATTTTATTTACTTCTTTCATATATTCAGCTTGAGTTATGTTTCCTTTAAAACGTTTTTCAGCTAGCTTTACAAGTTGACCATCAAACTGCATTTTAAAAGTATTTAAAGCATTAGACGTTCTTACACCCATTTCATAATATTTTTTTAAAGCTTCGTCTGTCTGACCTGTTACTTTATATCCCGGATTAAAAACTTTTGATTTTAAAAACCCTTGAGCAAATGCATGTTCAAAATTAGAAAAATTCATTAACTTTTTTACTGCTTGATTTACTTCTATAATGTTACTTGCTGCGCCAGCACTGAATCCTTGAGAGACTAGAATCTCATCCATATAAGGAGATGAAGGAAGTAGATTTAGTTTAGACAAAAGATTTTCTGGCAAAACTAACCCTCTTGTTGCACCACTACCAGAGCGTTGCGCTTTAACTTCTTTAGTTAAATCTTTTATATATTGTCTTAATGTCGCTGAATTTAGTCCTAAATCTTCCTGCATTTTCTTAAAGGCCTTACTATTAAAACCAATTGATTTGTCTATTTGTATGTTATCCAAATATTTTGCTACTTTCATCATAGCCTCATTTTTATTTGCAATTTGCAAGGCCTTTGAACCAAAACCAAAACCTTTAAATCTAAGAATCTCCTGAACCTTATGTTCTGAAAATCCCAACTTACTTATTATTTCTTGAGCCGTATAATCTTTATTTTTTAAAGCAACAACATCATCTATTTCTTTTTGACTAGCATAGCTTTTATAAGTAGTACCATCTGTATTTTTTCTGGTATTAATTACTATAAGATCTTTTTTGTCTAACCTTGCTCGTTTAGTTATGCTTGGTCCTTTTCTAGATTCCGCATACAGAACTTTTACCTTGCCTTGTCTTTTAATCGTTTGTAATTCTTTAAGTGTCAACTGCCCTGCTTTATAAGCACTTTGTAAAGCATTTAAGGAAGCGCTCGTAAGTTCCCCTGTCTTAGTAAAACCTATTGTTAATCCTTTGCCCGCACTTCTAACGATTCCTGAATATATGCCACTTACAGGCATTATAGCAATATCAACAAGAGCCACAGCTTGACCTGCTATTTGAGAAGGATCTTCTATTGAAACTAAATTTTTAAAACGAGCTTCTTTTCCTGGATCTAAATGTTCCAGTGCCACATAAAATTTACCATCCCCACCTTCTTCAATATTATTGTTTATATATGATTTAGCAGCATCTACTTTTATACCCCTTGGTCCAGTTCTTGCATCTCCAAATTCAAAATAATCTTTAAAAAATTGTTTGTCAGCATACACATCTTCTTTTGAATCGTATTGTGTATAAAAAACAGAAGTGTTGTTATCAAAAATAAATTCACCGGTTTTAGTTTGATAGTCAAAAGTTTCAACAATGTCAGGATCAACTGTAACAACATCTTTTTTGTAGTTACCATCCATAAATATCATAGCTCTACCAAAATTAGCCAAACTTGGGTCAGCGTACGTTTGTGCTATTTGTTGGTCTAATTGTTCGTATAAATCTTTTTTAATTTTTAAATCTCTAAAGGTTTCATTGCCTTGACCAAGCATATCTTTGTTAAATTTATAAGTATTTCTTTTATTGTAAACATCTTCCCGAAGCTTTTGTGCACCTCCACCTCCATCAAATTCAGATAAATATAATGACCCACGATCAGCTAAAATATTGTTTTGCATTTGTTTAAAATCAGCTATCGCTTCGTCACCAAAAAAGCCTTTTCGTACCAAATGAAAAAAATCAGTTTGATTTAAGTTATTAATGTTTTCCTCTATAGTTTCACCGGGAGTATTAAGCCAAGTTTGAAAACTTGTTTCTGGAGTTGTATCAAACAAACGACGAACTCGGTTTGATGTATCTGTCAAAGAACCAGCAGAAGTATCTAGTTGACTTGTATCTAGAGTATTTTGATATAAATCTTCATAGTTTCTTACTCTAGGATTTCCTGTAACTGAATCACGTAAACCTAAAGAACCTATTCCGTATTCTGGCATATTAAGCCACCTGTGTTGGTAATGTTAAATCCGTGCCGTATTTCTGGTTAAATTTGTTGATGTCTTCTGGAACCTGTATACGAGTAAAGTCAAGCAATGCTTCTTCGCTCTGTACCAATAGTCTAATAACTTTATCTGTTACTTCCTGTGGAAGTCTAGCGCGTAGTTCTTCAAAGGTAAGTTGTGCTGCTTGTTTTGGTTCATTCATAGGGACAGTTTGTGTTGCAGCGGGGCCCGCCATCTGTTCCATCATTGGGTCCCCTCCGTTTTGTAATCCAACACGTCCGCCTTGAGCAAGTCCTACTCCAGAAAAGTCTACTGAAATTACGGCATCAGTTATACCACTCATCCAAGTAGATACCATTTGATCATATACAGATTTTATTGCTGCGTAATATTCCTCTGAACCAAGTGCATATTTGTTATTTGCAACACCCTGTTCTGCTATAGTTAGTGCTACACCTTGCCATCTTTCTACAGTTTCCTTAGTTAAAGAATTCTCTACTGTACTTATTAAAACTGATGATGCAATTGACCCTTTTTGTAGCATAGAAATAGTTCCAATAGCTTTTTGAAGTCGATCGTTAATATCTTGATATTTTGGATCATTAGAGTCCAAGTCTTTTAATTGGTTTTGATAAAGTAATTTGTTAGCAAAAGCTTCATTGTATGCGTCTAATTTTGCTTCAAATTCAAATGGTTGGTCTCTTTTCTCCGTTGCTATTAACTCAGCACTTGCACGATCAAGTCTTCCTTCTTTCGCTAATGCTGTAGCTGCATTGTTTGCCATTTCTGTTTCATAAGCTATTGTGTCTTGAAAACGTTGCTCCTCTTGCGCAGCTTTAAGAGCTGCGGCTTTTTCTTTTTCAAATCTTTCTATATCAGATAATTGAATGCCTAGCCGTGCTCTGTTAGCTGCGTCTAGTTTAGCTTGATATGCTGCTTCTTTAGCAGCGGCGCTCGTTGCAAGATCTTTACCAAGACCACCAAGAGATGGGCTTGCTGCTTGCAATGCACCAATAAATCCACCACGATCTGATGTTGGTTGTGCTCCCATAATATCAGCACCTGCTGATGCAATTCTTAACCAATCAGAAGTTGATAAACCTTTTTGTCTTACAGGATCTTGAACATATTGATCCATTAGTGCTTGTCTCTTTGGATCCGTTGCATATGCTGGTGTAGTTGGTGTAGTTGGTGTAGTTGATGTATATGGTGTAGTGTCTTCATCATAATCACCACCAAATTGTAGTTCAACTCTACCACCATTCTCAAAGCCTGATACAATACCATTGTTCTTAGCTGAAACACCGCCACCTCTTCTAAACATTGGTCTACTTAAAGTTTTCATTAGTTTCCTTGATTTTTATTAAAATATCCACTTGCTCCTAGTATACCTAGAATTCCGGTCCCCGCTCCCAAAAGAGTTTGCATAGTAGAAGGGTCCGGTGTTGTTTGGAAAGTTGTGCCGCCTGGCATACCTTGTGCAGCACCTATCATTTGACCCATAAAGCCCAATCCTTGTTGTGGTGCGTATGCAGATGCTTGTAGTCCTTGACGTTGTGCATCAAGTCTTGCTTGTTCAAGAGCTTGGTTTTGTGCTCCCATTTGTGACAATGCATTAATTTGATTTCCCAATCCTGACATTGCATAGTTGCCTAATCCCATTGATGAAGCACCTAAACCACCGTATTGAGCTAAAGTGTTTGCTAATTGTTGTTGTGATTGTTGAGCCATACCTTGTTGACCGGCTGCTGCTGAACCATACATTTGTTGATTTTGTAATGCTTGAGCGTTTGCTTGTTGGAATGCTCGAGCCGCTGCTTGATTTGCTTGTTGAAAACCTTGGCTTAGTAAACCTGCTTGTAAATTAGCTCCACCCAATGCAGCGTCTGCTCCAAGTTGTCCTTGTGCAACTCCAAACCGTCCACCACCAAATGCTGAACCAGCACTTGATCCAAGTTTTGCTTGTTGTTCTTGTACTTGTTGATTATAGGCTGCCATTGATGCATCAATAACTTGTTGTTGATACGGCGACATAAATTGTTTGTAAGCATCTGGGCCCATGTATTGAGCACCTGCATCTTGACCTGCTGCGGCTGCTTGGCCCATTAGATCAGTATATTGACCCGCACTTGTCATAAACGGATCAGCTACATCACGTCTATCTGTGAAATAATCAGCAGCGCCAGTTTGAAAACCTTGTGCGTCTGTTAAATATTGTTGATATCCACCAAGACCTTGACCAAGAGTTTGTGCTTGTGAAGTAAGTGGGTCTTGACCAGCTACAAACCCTTTACCTGTAAATGAAGAAGGATCTACGTAAAAATCTGATTCCCTTATATCCTTATAACCTGCAGCAGAAGGGTCTGCCATATAACCTGCAAATTGTTCACCTAGTGCGGTGACATAAGGAGGAGGTAAAGTTTGTTGTGTTTGTGTTACCATTATGCCATTGCTTCCATTTGATTCATCATTTGATACATTTTTTGTGCTGCTGCTCTAGGGTCTCCATTTCCACCACTCATTTTATCAAACCCTTTCATAGCGTCTGCCGTTAATACGAATTCATTTTTTGACAACATTGCAGGGACATCGTCAGCTTTTTCTTCAACACCTTGTGATATAAACATACCGTCACGGCCATCTATTTGCATACCTTCTGGCATACCTGGAGCCGCTGCAATAATACCTGTAGCACCACCCATATTATAGCCTACTCTGCCACCAGTTGCCATCATAAATCTTTTATATTTTTGTATTAAATTTGCATCTGGGTACGGGCTATCTATATAAGCTATACCTGATATATTTTCATAACCATCAAACCATTTTTTCCATATAGCTGCTTGTTTTTTTTCGTCTTCTATTTTTTCCCTTTTAAGTTTTTCAGCTAAAGGAAGCATTTGAGATAAAGTAGTAGCCATACCAATGGTTGTCAGGGCTTTAGTAAAATCAAACCCTGTTGCTTTGCCTGTCATAGGATCAAAAGAATCACTAAAACCAGGAAACAATGATCCAGCAACACCTTCCGTAGCACCACTAAAAAATCCTTGGTCCCCACCTAAAACTATGTTTCCTTCTGCGTCTACAGTTCTTCTACTTAAAGATGCCAAATAAGCGTCTTTGTCTTTTGCTTTTAAATAACCTTTAAACTCTTCGTCTGTTAGATTTCCTTTAGTTGTTTTTGTTTTTGTAGCACCAATGTCTCCAGTACTTGGATCAAAGTCTTCATCAAACTCATACCCTCCTCCCGGTTCTACTGCCGCTTTTTTTCCGTAATAACTTTCATAATCTGCTTTCATGGCTTCATCAAAAGTAGGCATTTCTTTTTCTGGTAAAATATATTCGCTTCCTAAACCAATACCAGAACCTTCTCCAGCTAAAGCTTTAGCCATGGCATTACTTTCAAAATAATTACCATATTCATTTTTTAACATAGATTGTGTAGGATCAAGCGCTCTAGTAAAAATTTGACCTGCATTAGTTTGTCCCATTCCAGTTCCACCAAAAGCGTCTGCAATACCTCCTGATAGTTTTTGTCCTATTGTACCTTGACTTGGATCAATACGTCCTCTCATTCTCATAGCTCTTGCCTCAGGTGTCATACCTGCACCAAAAACAGCAAGCGCATTAAACGGATCAAGTTTACCAGAATGCATTTTAGCTGAAGCAAGTTGGCCTAGACCTAAACCTAAACCCATTCCTAAATTACCAAAACCAGGTCCAACCAACATAGGGGCAAGAATACTGGCAAAAGGAGCTAACTCCTTAGGCATAAACATGTCACCAGCTCTATCTAAAAGTTTGCTAAGTTTACCCATTATTCTCCTGACTCTGCACCCATAGGTGGCATCTCCAATACTTTAACTTTAATATCTATGGCTTTGGTATCGGACCAGAGTTGGCCGCAATTTGAGCAGGTGCCTATTGCCTGTTCTTCTGAATCTATCTCATTCTCGCAGCCTTTGCAATAGATTCTCTGATAAACT
>Ga0209634_1002333_pt1 | contig 13328 bp, 10 predicted proteins | sample LinPmetageLP40_FD_184043 | JGI IMG/M metagenome (GOLD analysis project Ga0209634, IMG submission 184043) | Marine viral communities from the Pacific Ocean - LP-40 (SPAdes) (version 2) | ecosystem: Environmental > Aquatic > Marine > Oceanic | place: Pacific Ocean | collected 2010-08-26
ATTATTATGGATTAAAAATTGATGATATCACTAATGAATTATTTACTCCTATTAGAGAAATACTTTATAAAAATATTAATGATAAAATTACTCAATCTATTAAAAATGATGCTAAATTTAAATCATTTTTAAAAAAACCATCCAATAATGTATTGAAAAATTTTCAATTTATTTCGAATCGTATGCTAAAACAATATGAAAATGTATATGGTGAATATCCATATTATAAAATGGATATTGATAGCGAATTAAAGCGTTTAGAATGGTTAAAATCAAGACCTGATTATGGAGAATTCTTTTTTAAAAATATTATTAAAACAATTAATGATAAAATAGATATTAATATAGATGATATAATTACAAATATACAATCTTCATTAACTAAATTATTACAAGATAAAATTATATTAGAACAAGATATAGAAAAAGAGAAAAATAGAATACTATCAAGTAAAAATAAATGTGTTGACAATTATATTTCCAAAGAATATCAAAGTATTAATGATATGAAGCGTGATAATAATCGGGAAATATATGTTGACAAAGATAAACAACGTGTTGGTGATTCAAACTTGGTACCATTAAATAGTTATGCTATTGTTTATTTAGATAATGGTAAAAAACAAATATATAAGCGTATTGAATTAGATACTGGTGGTAATATGTGGACTTTAGAAGGTGGTATAAATATTGAACATATAGTTATATCTAATAAAGATTTTTGTGACCAACAATTTAAAAATATTAATGAATTAAATGAAGCAGTTAAAGAATTGGATGTATGTAAATTTTCAAATTTAGAAAATTCATGCGTAACAAAAGAACTACAACAAAAATTACATGACTTAAATGAATTAACAAAGGTCATAATTGATAAAGAATATTATTTAAAACAAAGTGATGATTTATTAAATTTTAATAGTAATTTAACTAATGAATTAGAATATTATAATTACTATTTAAATTTAATAAAAGATCAACAAAAAAGAATTTTTGAAACTACACAACAAGAAATTGTTGCCGATGAAAAAGACGAAATAGACCCTACATATGAAACATTATATTTAAAAATAGATTTATATTTAGAAAAAATCGCAGAATTAAATGATAGACAAAAATATGAACTATTAGATGAATTAATTAAAAAATATGGAAGAGAACCTAATACACGAAGTGGTGAAAATCATAAAAATATTTATTGTAAATATGGAAATAAGGTATTATGTTGTAAACACTACACAAATATGATAGAAATGTTTGAAAATCCATCTAATTATAATATATTATTAGAAGAAACAATTAATATATATGGAATTGAAGATTCTGGAAAATATTGGTGTAATAATTGTGGAAAAGAAATATTTATGGCAGAATATGAAACTATGGAAGGATTTCAAAAAAATGGTGCTAGAGATATTACCCATGAAATAATAGATTCTGATGATGAAGATACGCAAGATAATACTGAATTGATTGAAATGTTAAAACAAAATTTAAATGAGGCAGATAGTTCATCTAATTCTAATATTATAGAAATATATACTATTCTAAAAACTTTATTAACTATTATGGGTATTAAGTTAAATTCTATAGATGAATTAAAAGTAATTAAAGATTCAAAAGCTCTTGTTAAAACATATATTAAAAATAAAGAAATATGGAAACAATCATATAGAGGAAAACCTAAATCAATTGATAAAAATTATAATACATATGTTAACATCAATACTATTATTTATACAGTATCTAATTTATTTATTATGTTACAAGTAGCAATACCACATTATTCTATTATAATTCCACATAGTAAATGTAAAACAAGTTTAGAAGGATTTCCATTAGATAAAAATGATAAAAATATTAATGGTATAAAATATTTTTCTTGCATACTCGAACAATTACGAAATACTGAAAGCATATGGAAATGTTTAAAAAAGATGAAATTGACCGATGTATTATTAGATATTATTAAAAAATTGTGTAATGATGATTTAATAGTACATAAATATAATTTAAAACGAACATATATTAATGATACAATTAAAACACAAGAAATAGATGTATATAATAATTGGATTAAATTCAAACCCCCATTAAATTTATTTAAAATTAATAATGATAGTTTAAATAGTATTACATTAACTAAAAAACCTAATAATTTAGAAGAACTAACACATTATTATTCTTTAAAATATATATCTGAATTAGACAATATAGTTAATAAACAACCAGTTGAAAATAATATATTTTTACCCGCTTTAGTTCAACAATCATGTTGCTTAACACCATTAAATAATGAATATAAAATATTAGATTCTATATATAAACAAAATAGACCTTTTGAAAAAATTGTTAACAATGTTACTATTTTAGAAAGTTTTACAAATATTATAGAGAGTAAATCCTTCACTATTAATACATTAGATATATATGATATTCCAAGTTTTTCATCTATTTTATTACCATTAGAAGATGATTTAGATCAAGAAATAATAACCGAACTTTTTGAACATTATATTTCTGAAGGTGATTTTATTGGACAAAAACATATATATGATGATAATATTTGTATTCTTACTGGTTCTAATAGAGATGTAATAAAACAAAAAATATATAGAAATGATGACTATTATTCATTATTACAATCTATATTTAAAATAAAATTAGTTGAAAATAAAATATTAAATGATAATTTAAATATTATAACCAGTTTTAATAATGTTATAAAAGAAAATCCATTATTAAATAAAAATATTTATCTTAATAATTTTATTGAATATTTAACTAATAATAATACTAAACAAACTATAACAAAAGGTTGGACTGATTTTAATGCTCAATTAGAAGTTGAAAAAGATGAATTAATTGATTTATATGATGAATCTAAAAAATCATCATTAAAAGAAATCTTATCTAATATTGGAACTTTAACAAATATATATGAAGAAAATAAAGAATTATATGATGAAGTAAAAGCTACTAGAATGTTTTATGAATCAAAATTAAATTTATTATACAAATACATTTATTCTTATTTAGGAGTAAATATTTCTAAAATTAAAAATAATAAAACAGATGAATTTATAAAAGTACCACCTAATTGGAGAATAAATAAATCATATGTAACTAATTTAACAAGTAATGTATTATCAGATAATGATTTAGTAGAGAAATATATCAAAATAAAACAAAAAAATAATTCAGATGCAAATTATTATAAATTATTATCTATAATCAATAAGACAACAAAAAATATTAAATATATTTTTAGTGAAGACCATACATTTAATTGTAGTAATATTGAGAAATTTAGTAAAATAACAATTGAAAACTTATGCTCTATTATAGAATTTATTTTTATATTATTAATAAAAGAACTATTAACATATAAATCATCGCCAATGGTTCCATTAAAAACACAAACATTCGAATCTATGGACATAAATCCAGTTTTAGATGATTCTTATGAAACTAAATCAAAATCAAAGAAAAAATCTTCTGCGAATAATACTAATGTCTCTACTGGAGCTGGGGCTAATCAAGATGATCAAATTGATGATATAAGTGATGGACTAACTATAATGGATGAATCTATTGAAACATTTACAAATGAAACTTATGAGTTAATATATGATATACTAGTTAAAACAAATATTCACACAGTTAAATCAGATTCGTATACCCAATATAATATTAAAGAAAATATAGAAAAAAAAAGTGATATTGAAAAAGAATCTAATCTTAAATTTATTGAAGATTTAGATAAAGAATCACGACAAGCATTAAAAACTATGATTTCGTTAGGAATTGATTCTTGGAAAGATTTATCTAAAAAAACAAATAAAAATTTATATTTTGATGAACCAGAAGAACCATCATTAGATGATAATTTAGAACCAACCGAAGATGAACGAAATGAACAATTAGCACAAGATGCTATTTCGAGATTTGGGGAAAATTATACAAGAGAACAATATGATGAAATGGTAGATGATAATAATAGAAGTCAATTAGAAGATAATATGATTAGACAAGAGCAACAAAGTGAATTAATGGCAGATGATGATGGTGATGATTATGGTGTTGATGATTATGATGGGGAATTTTAATTTATTCAATTTAATTATTTTCATAAAATTGATTATTAATGTTTATTAAACATTTATTATAATGTTTGTTAATCAAAATTTATTATATATTAAAATTAAAAATTATTTACATAAATTACATAATTTAGAAAAGATTAATTATAATAAAACAACTATATTTTATAATAGTATTGATGCCTTTTTACCAGCATCTAAAAAATTAAATGATAAAAATAATAAAATTAGAGAAAATATTATAGGTGCTATTGTTAATAAAAAAATACCTGATTCATACCTTATATCTAATAGATGGAATAACTTAATTACCAATGTTAATTTATATATTTCATCATTGATAGATTATAAAATAAATGATATTAAATTAATTAATCTTGGAGGGAGAAAATATAACTATGATTATAAAATAATAGTTAATAATATAAATGAATATAATATTGAACTAAAATTTAATTCAAGAAGAATTGTAGATACACCACAATTTGTTTCACCTATGTTTCCAAGTCAATATATGGATAATTCATACGAAGAATTCTATTATAATAACTATTTAAAAGATATTTGCAATATAATTAATTTACCAATTCCAGATATAAATATATATTTAAAACAAATACATTCTAATAATCCAGAGTGTGTAAAAGAACTACAAACTAAATATTATAATGGATGTAAAAGTAGTAGTAAATTTACAAATAATGTGGATGATATTAATTTTTATAATTATTGTAAAAAAAAGGATTGCGAAAGTCGTAAATTATTTATAAAAAATAATAATTTAAATATTGAAAAAATAAATGACTATCTATATAAATCACAACAAAATAAAATTTATATGCTTTATTATAATGGAAAATTTTATAAAGAATATCCTAATATGGAAGATTATAAAATAACGTCGGTTATTCCTAATAATTATAGTTATATATGCACAACAATGTCTAATAAAAAAATGAAGATTTTATTAAGATGGAAAAATGGTAATGGTATTGCCTTTCCAGCATTTCAAATATCATAAATAGGTAGAATAAATTTTAATTCAGTTGTATTTATAGCATTATTTCCAAAATAAAGTTTAATAAAGTCAACAGTTTTTTTATTTTCAAAAGATTTAATAATTGTTTTATATTTATCGATTAATTCACTATTAGATATTGGTTTAGAATATTTTATACAAATCAAATGATTTTCACATAAATACTCTTCAAATCCATCAAGTAAACAATAATTAAATTTATATTCTCCTCCGATCATTCCCCTATTTAATACTAATAATGGATTAGATAAACCTGATGCATCTATATAATTACATTTTTTTTTATTGGGATATATTTTTTTTATTAATTTATTGTCTACAATATCTGTATTATATATTAATCGTGTTTTACTACTATCATTTGTTAAAATATTAGGATAATATAATACCTCTTTATTTTCTTCTCCTAATATTTTTAAAATATGGTTTGTTTCTCTATCACATCGTATATCGTAGTCTTTTTTTTTCTCTCCGCGTTTTTTTTTAATAGGCAATCTAACTTCTGTATTATTATTTAATTTATATTTAGTAGGTTTATATCCTCCAGTGCATTGATTCCAAACTTTTGAACCAATATTTATATTAAATCCTAAATCATTTAATGTAGTAGAATTTGTGTATAATTTATTTAATGATTTAATATTTTCAGATGTTCCAAAAATAATTATATATTTAGTGATGTTATATGTTTTTTTTTGTTTAGGAATTTTTTTTTTTATTTTATAACTTTTAGTAATTACAAACTTACTATTATTTTTTTTAGTATTTTGAATAATTAATAAAATAGTATTTTGTTCTGTATCTTCATAACCCTTTTTATTATCATTTTTACTACTATTACCAATATCACTAAAATCAATAATATCTATAATATTATAATTATCTGATATATATTTTCTTGTTTTATTATAATACATACAATTTATAAAATTTTTAGGTAAAACAAAGCTTAAAATACCACCATCATTTAATTGTTCTAATGATTTTATTATAAATAGTATAAATAAATTTGGACGATTATCATAATAAGACACATATTTATCATCAACGATTTTGTTATCTATTACAACAAATGGAGGATTTCCTATAATTAAATCATATTTATTAGATGTTTCATACTTTAAATAATCACCATGTTTAATTTCAATATTTGTGTTAGATAATTCTTTAATTGAATTATATATAGTTTCATTATTTTCTATTCCTATAATTGTTAAATCTGGATATTGTTTATTAATTTCTAAAATATAAGCACATGAACCACATGATGGTTCTAAAACAGATTTAATATTTTTAAAATATGGTTCTAAAACTTTAATGTTTTTTTCTATAATAGAATTTGGTGTAAAAAATATACCTTCATTATTTTTTGTTATTTTTTCAATATTTTTTGTTAATTCTAATGATTTTGTAGAAAATTCTATCGATTTTTTAGACAACATTATTATAATAATAATAATAAATTATAAATCAATTTTAAATAATTATTTTAAAAATTGATATTAAATAATAAATATTTATATATAAAATTAATGTTGTTTAATTTTTATAAAACACTATATTATTTTTACAATAACAATAATATTAATTGTAACTATTTTAAATATCATGAAAATGAAACACAGATATTAATACATTTATATAATTTGTATTTAATATTTAAATTATGGGATTTACCACATTACAGAAATAAAACATATGGTGATGATATTAATAAAAATTTATATAATTTATATATTCCAAATACATTTATTTCAATGTATTATTTATCATATAATAAATATATAGCATTAATTAACATATTATTTATTTATCCAGTATATTGTTTTATTACAAAAAATGAACAATTATTATTATATCCAGATAATTGGTTTTGGATATGGAGATATAATTGTAATTTAGTGCAATTGGATTATTATAAAACAGTTTCTAAATCTTATAAAAATGAAAATAAAAAAATATTCTTAGAAAAATGCGAATCTTTTAATATTCCAGTATCTCCTTCTATTAAATCTAATATAATTGTTAAAAATATAGAAATTGAAGGTGGAATGGGAATTGATACATTTAATCAAAATAAATGGATTATACAAAAAATATTATCTAATAATAAATTTTTGAAAGATATATTACCAAATAAAGCACCATTATCAACACTTAGAATAATAACATACAAAACACAACATAATAAACCATCGGTTTTAAGTGGATGTTTACGTGCTGGAATGAATAATGCTATTACTGATCATGATTCAATTTTATTTAGTATTAATATAAATAATGGTGTATTAGAATGCGGGTGTATTAACAACGAATGGTATAATAAACATTATAACAATAAACATATTATTTATAATAAGCACCCACAACATACTAAAAAAATAACTGGATTAACTATTCCAGATTTTAATAATATTAAAAATATTTGTATAAATGCTCATTCAACATTATTAGATGATATACCAATTGCTGGATGGGATGTAGCATTAACACATGAATATGACATATGCTTATTAGAAGTAAATTTATCATGTAATTTATTTTGTGCTAATTATAATAAATTAGATTACCATAATTTTTTAAAAAGTTATTACTAGTTTATTTAGTCTTAGTCTTACGTCTTAGTCTTACGTCTTTTTTTCAATTTAGATTTTTTTTTTCTTTTTAGTACGGCCTTTACCAGATTCATGGATTGTTGATGCTGGATTTGGAGGTATTAATTTTAAACATTTTTATTCCATTTCCATTTTTCATTTGTTTTTTTAGATATTATTTTAATTAAAATAGTATAAATATATTTAAATGCTTCATCTTTATATAAATCAAGTATCATTTCTGGAAGACTATCTTTTCAATATAATTAAATCCTAATTTTGTATAAAAATTATGTATTCACAATATAATTTACATTCGAAAAATTAATATTAGAATTTGGACGCGAGTTACTCATTAAATAATTAATATGTTGTTTTTTTTACATTAATTGTTGGACCACGTTTTCTTGGTGCGACAAATTCACCTGTTTCATCAGAATCATAATTATCATTAAAATTAGAATTATGATGTTCCCAGAACTCCTGTGCCCCAATTCTAAAATCAGGATGTCCATCTGCTTTATACCAAAATACTTGATCTTCTAATTTATTACTTTTAGCATTATTATTTATAACTAAACAATTATAATCTTCTGTACATTGGTCCATTACTTGACAAAATATTTCAAATGTAGGAAACATACCTGCATAATGTTCATATAATCTTTTTCTATTAGACATATAATTCTCTCGTAAAATAAACACAAAATCTATATTTGTTCGTAAACTGGGTGGTATTCCTAAAGCATATTGCATTGTAATTATAAAAAGAATTTTATAATGTCTACCATTCATAAATAAACTTCTAATATTAGGATCGCGTATCCAACTTTGGTCATATAAACAATCATCTAATATTAAAAATGCTCTTGGATCAATATTTGATTTACCATAATTTGTATTTTCTTTATTAATTTTTTTAATTACCATTTTTTGTCGCTTTAATGTATTATTAATAATTTCAGGTGTATAGATATCATGAATAAATAAGTTTGGAACTATTTTACCATAGAATGAATTAGCAGCTTCTGTCCCAGATATAACAGTTCCAATAGGAACATTTTTATGATAATATAATAAATCTTTAACTAAAAAACTTTTACCAGTTTCACGTTTACCTATAAATACACATACTTTATCTGACGAAATTTGATCTAAGTTAAATTTTTTTAATGCTAAATTCATTATTATATTAAAGTTTTTTTTTAGATATAAATATACGCAAAAATAGTATTTAAAGATTTTTATTCTATATAAAAATATAAAATGGTTAATACAAAGTGTATTAAAATTAATGATAAAACTCTAAAAGAACTAAAAAATGATTTTAATAATTATTTAAATGTAAAAGAAGTGCAGACTTATTTTCCAATATTATCATTATTTTTTGAATATTATAATGATTCAGATACTAGTTTTATATTAAATTCTAATTTTTTAGTAACATCATTAAATGAATCAATTAATCAAGCAAAAATGGATAGTTATATTAAACATTTTTTTAAAGCTTCTATATTAAATCAAAATAATAATGAAACATTCGAAAAAAACCTGTTTGTTAAAATATTACCTATTTTAAATGTTTCTCAATCAATGATGAATGAATATAATGTAAATCATAGTTCAAGATTACCTAATATTCATTCATCATTAACAAGTAAAAAAATTAATAATTATAATAATAGCGCATATATTGATTCATTTTTTTCATATTTAGGAAGTATTCTTACTGAACAAGGTAAATGTCCCACTTTTCCATTATTTTTTGGAACTTATAGTGGTGTAGTTGATGAATTTAAATATGATATTACTGAAGAGTATAATTCCATAAAACATACATCATGGTATAAAAAGTATAACAATAAATTGTTTAGATTAGAAAGTATCGACTTAGATCCATTTGAAACAAATTCATTATATAATTTATCTCCTAATAGTGTAGAATGTGATAATTTAAATGAATTAATTAATGACAATGATATTCACATTGATAGTGATCAGAATAGTGATGTTGATAGTGTAAAGAATAGTGATGTTGATAGTGTAAAGAATAGTGATGGTGATAGTGAAAAGAATAGTGATGTTGATAGTGTAAAGAATAGTGATGGTGATAGTGAAAAGAATAGTGATGGTGATAGTGAAAAGAATAGTGATGGTGATAGTGTAAAGAATAGTGATGGTGATAGTGATGGTGATAGTGTAAAGAATAGTGATGGTGATAGTGATGGTGATAGTGAAAAGAATAGTGATGTTGATAGTGATAGTGATAGTGAAGGCGTAAAGAATAGTGATGGGTATATTTCGGGAGATTCAATAAATTTAGATGATGTAAATTTATGTGATAGTATTTCATTAAATTCTGAATCAAACTTTTCATTATCTAGTAGTGATATGTATGAAATAAATTATTGTTGCTTTAAGGATTATCCAGTTCAGATTAATTGTATAGAAATGTTAGAATATACATTAGATAACTACATAGAAAAAACAAATAATAATATACCTGAGATAGAATGGAAATCTATATTATTCCAAATATGTTTTGGATTATCTGTTGCTCAAAAAAATTATAATTTTGTTCATAATGATTTACATTCAAGTAATATTATGTTTAAAGAAAGTAAATTAGAGTATATATATTTTAGTTTTAAAGGAACATATTTTAAAATACCAACATTTGGTAAAATTACAAAAATAATTGATTTTGGTAGAGCAACATTTAACTATAAAAATAAATTATTTTTTAGTGATGTATTTAAAAAAAATGGAGAAGCAGAAGGACAATATAATTATCCATATTACAATAATTTAAATAATTGTAAAATTAAACCAAATAATAGTTTTGATTTATCGCGGCTTGCAACAACTATAATAGAACATTTTGAAGAGGATACACATATATATAAATTATTAAAATTGTGGTGTATGGATAAATATGGTAATTTTTTAATGGATTTAAATGATGATTTTAATTTATACCGAATTATAGCAAAAAATGTAAAATCGGCTGTTCCAAAAAATCAAATAAATAAATTAATATTTAAAGAATTTATTGTAGAAAAAGATAGTATAATAAATGAATTTATATATAATTATTAAATTATATTTAAAAATGTTATACCTAAAAATGTTCCTATATATAAATTATAATTAGATATTACTAACATACATAGTAAAAATATAATCTTAAATATTATTGATTTTGTATATGTTGGAATATTATTTTTACTATAAATAATACAATTAATAATAATTAGTATAAAACATACAATATAAACAATATCTTTATTTATCATATAATAATTAAAAATATTTTTTAAAAGTCTGGTTCTCCTATTTTAACATTACTTTCAGGAATGGGCATTTTTTTATTTTTAATAAATAATACAAAAAATATTGATATAGCTATTAAAACTATTAATTTAATATACGAAATATTTTCATATTTATGTTTTGCTCGTTTATTTTCAAAATAGAATATTATAGTACATATAATCGCAACAACAGCACTTAATAATAAATTATTTTCAATTATTTTATTTATATTTTCGCTAATCATATAAATTTTTTAATAAATTTTTTTGTATTTTTATACTTACTTAAAAAAAGAAAATTCATTTTTAGAATATTTTCTATTTTTATAATTATCTTCGTCACTTTCATCATAATTTATTTCAATATCAGTGCTATTGAATGAATTATTTTTAGGTTTTTCACTCGTTTCAATATATACAGTTTTAATTTTATTGTCTGTTTCTTTATAATCATTTAATTTTACTGGTTCAATAATTTCACTTTTAGAATTATTATCTATATATATTTCCTCTAAATTAGATAGATCATCTTCTAAATTTAAATTTAATGTATCTATTTTTAATCCATTATCTATATTATCAAATGAATCGATTTTTAATTTATTTATTTCGCTATCAATAACATTATTAACATCTATTTCTTCATCACTTAATTGATTATGCTTAGTTTCATTTTCATTTTTTAATGAGATTTCCTTTTTATCTAAAGGTGCCGCTTCTGTAGAAAGTATATCTATTTCTTCTTTTTTATCTAAAGGTGCCGCTTCTGTAGAAAGTATATCTATTTCTTCTTTTTTATCTAAAGGTGCAGCTTCTGTAGAAACTATATCTATTTCTTCCTTTTTATCTAAAGGTGCAGCTTTGGTAGAAACTATAGTTTCCGCATCCACATCAACTTTCGCTTTATCTAAAGAATCAGTTTCGGTATCAATATTATGTTCATCATTGTCATTTTTATTTTCATTTGATTCGTCTGATGTTATATTTAATTTTTGTAATTTTTCTTTAGAACAATTTTCAATTTCGGCTTTAACCATTTTTCTTAAATTTTCATGTTCATTAATAGATTCATCATTTAAGCTTTCAATATTTGTTTCTTTAAAATCATTTCCTAAATATTCTTTAAGAATATGTTTAACTGGTAATTGTTTTCTTATAGTTTCATTTATAGTTTTTTCTATTATTATTTCTGCATCACGTCTATTTCGTTGATATTCAAATTTAGATATATTTTCATCAAATAAATATGGATTTTTCCAAAAATTACGTGCTACTTCAATATAACATAAATGAATAAAATGATCAACTTTTGGAATTTTTAAGTTTATTTTATTTTTATTTTTATTAATATTTATTGAAGTTAAAATTCTTGTATGACTAACAAACACCGCAGTAATTAAATCTTCTAACCAATCACAATTTGACGATTCTATTAACATACTATATTGTTCATTAATTATTTCTTGATTCCATTTAGGTATTTCACTTAAATCTTGTTGGAATTGATATAATACATCATATTTATTACAATTATTTTTACATTTATTATAAATAGTTTTAATTCCAATAAATATATTAGGACTTATAATATTAACTAATTGTTTAGTATACTCTGTTTTTGCATCAACTAAAATTGCTAAATTACCATCATCCATTTTAAAGGTTATTGAGAAAAATATTATAATTGATATACGCACTATTCTATATATTTAATAACATAATATCGTTCTAATATTTTTCGTTTATTTACTGTATCATAACCTTTTGTTACAATATATGGTTCTAATTTATATTTATTGCATTTTAATATTTGTCGTATCATATTAATAGTTGGAAATTTTTGTTTATCTAAAGAATTTTTATGCAGACATGTTAAAACATGCGATTTATATTTTTTTTTTAATTTAGGAATCATGTTAATCATTTCATCTTTAAATTCGTCTGATCTTAAATATTGATGATTTAATGTTATATTTAATAAATCATCTGGTTCATTAATCTCTTGTTTTATAATACTAAATATTTCTTTAATTAATTCAAAATTTGATTCATTCATTATAATTATTACAAATAACTAATATTTAAATAATTTTACTATCTTTTAAAGTTGCTTAAAAAATATTAACTATAATATATAATGGATTATGAAAAAGAAATAAATGATATATTAAATAATATATCAAATGATGAATGTGTCCCATTAAATTTAATACAAAATAATAGAGAAAAAGCAGTATCTATCATTTACGATAAATTTATGAATTTACCTAAAAATAAA
>Ga0209634_1002335_pt1 | contig 13320 bp, 27 predicted proteins | sample LinPmetageLP40_FD_184043 | JGI IMG/M metagenome (GOLD analysis project Ga0209634, IMG submission 184043) | Marine viral communities from the Pacific Ocean - LP-40 (SPAdes) (version 2) | ecosystem: Environmental > Aquatic > Marine > Oceanic | place: Pacific Ocean | collected 2010-08-26
TGCTTTGATACAATGCGTTGCACATCATGCTCTAGGTCTATAGATTCCTGAGAGAACCCTTTTAACTTTAAGCTCATGTTGTCTCTTAGCTCGTAACGTACCTCTTGTAAGACTCTCTTGTTAACCGAAACGTCCTGTTGACAGTACAACAGCATCTCAGGCGTAAACGTATCCCAATCGCTATGGTCGCCTTTAGGAAACCTTAGACGTTCTCCCCATGCCTTAAGAGAGTGACCGCCCTCTCTGGAAGGATTAGCTAACCTAGACAGCACTAGGGTGTCCACTATCTCGCAACCACTAAAGTCTATGTTCCACAGCTTCTCAAGCACTGGTATGTCATAGCCTATGATGTTGTGGCCCACTAAGCGGCAGTGTCCCTCAGTAATGTAGGCTTGGAACTCAATGGGGTCTTTAGTCCAAAAAGAAACCTCGCCCTCTAAAGCACAAACACAATGCACTACGTCTGGGTCAAGACCATTAGTTTCTATGTCAAATATTATCTCTCTGACCTGAGCGTCTGAAGAAACCATTAAAACTCACCCCCATCATCCAGAGGACAGGTTGTCTCCTCCATACGTCCGGTGTCCTTATTGTAATGTAGGTAGCAAGCAGGGCCAGTAAGCCCAGCAAAGCGATTCTTCAATACTCTCACCGTAGTTGTGTTTCGTATCCTAGGGTCGCCGTTCTGTTGGTCACGTTCTAAACCAATAACCATGTCGGACAACTGAGCGATAGCGGCAGATCCCCTCAGTTCAGCAAGGGATATTTGTCCACCGTCTTCGTGTGCTTTACCTTGTGGCCTACGCAAGTGTGAAACAAGGAATAAACCTACGCCTGTCTCCTGTACCAGTTTACGGAGGTTGGTCATTATGCTGTCAATGGCCTTACGTTCGTCTGCTATGTCTTGGTCGCTAACTACGATACTCAGATGATCTAAGATTATCCACTTGCAATCAAGACCCTTAGCCATGTAGCGTATTCTGGCTAACAGATTGTCTTCTGATGTAGAACCCCAGTGATCGAATAGATACACCCTACCAGTACCTAAAGTACGCTCCCAGAAACCACGTTTAGCTTCAATGTCAAAGTCATCCCTGAGATGCAAGGGTGCGTTAGCTTCGATGGACATAAGACCCAGAGCAGTTCTAGGTACATCTTCCTCTAACGCTAAAATACCAATGTTATCCTCTGTAGCATCTAGGATGTAATGCTCTAGCTCTCTCACTAACTGACTCTTACCCATACCTGAGCCACTAGTTATCGTCACTAGCTCACGCTCCCTAAAGCCAAATGTAAGGTCATTAAGACAAGACCAAGGGTAAGGGTATACCAGTACGTCTTCTCTGGCAGTTATCATGTCCCATGTGTCCACACCTGAGATAATACCATCAGGTTGATAGGTCTTAGCGTTCCACCACTCCTTAACGAACTCAGTCACCTTGTTAGCCACTAGCATCTCTGCTGCGTCCTTCATGGGTAACACGACATTCTTTGCCTTGTTAGGAGTGAACAGGTCTAGCACTGAATTAGCTGCGTCCTGTCCCGCCTTATCATTATCAAAACAGATAACAACATTGTCAAAAGACTCTAGGTACTCTAGGTTCTCTTTAATGTCCTTAGCAGCGTTAGGTGCGCCTGATCTTATGGACACCACGGGCCACTTGTTATCGAACATCTCCGATACTGCAAGACAATCCTTCTCACCCTCAGTTATCGTTATGTACCTACCGCCACCTTTAAACTTCTGTTGACCAAAAAGACCCACATTTTGGAAACCACCTGTAGCAAAGAATTGCTTTGAGTCACATACTCGCACCTTGGTGCCTGTGGTTTCATTAGTGCCTTTATCAACGTAAGGGTAGTGGTGCTTAACTATCTTACCCACTGAATCGTATTCTATGGTCACACCATACAACTGCATGGTGGCCTTAGATAAACGAAGCTCAGGTATAGCTGCTACAACACCTGTCATCTCTAATCCTCGATGTAGTATGCCTACTGACAATATATCTCTCTTATCGTCATCAGCAAATTCATAGTATTGACAGCCATAGCAAAAAGCATGACCGTCATCGTATCTACCTAGATTGTCCTTAGAGCCACACTTAGGGCATGGCTCATGTCCGACAAATTTAGACTCAGTTTTATGTTTATGCTTCATGGTTAAAAGTCACCATCATCCTCTGATGCTTCTGCTACTTCCAACACCTTGATTTTATTCAAGTAAGGTGCGACACCGTGTACAGGATGGGGCTTACCCAAGGTATACGCTATGCGTACCTTAGACCCACGACCAATAACATTGGACGCAAAAGGTGTACCGTCTACATCAAAAACAGGTACATCGAATTTAGACGCAAACTTGCGCTGTGGCGTACCTTCATACTCGCGCATCTTAACGCCTTCCGTTTTAAGAGACTCTGCTACATCTGAATCTAAGGACAATACAACAGAGTATTTCCCCGTGGATTGACCGTTGTACTCTTCATGTGAATTGAGGTTCTCAAATGCTAACGTGCCTTCTAATGTTGCCATAGTAGTATCTCCAAATGTATACTAGTGATTAATAAGTGGTTGGTCTTTAGGTTAAACTTTTAAGATAAATATAAAACATAACTAAAGATACTGAAAGAGTATACCATATAAAATCGTATCCTTCAAGTTCATCCATTATACTTATCCTCCTCTTCTAACAAGCGAAAACAAAAGGCCGGTGTGCCGTCGCCTACCCAAGCACCGATAATGTTATGCTCGTAATACTCTACAGCCTCTTCGTAATCCATACCGTTATCCATAAGAATCTTAATAACTTTGTCTTCGTCGTAAAGAATGACATTTTCTTGTCCATATCGACGGCATATACCGACAATAGCGTCTTTTAAACCATCTGCCTTCATCATGTCGAATACCCCACTATCAGTATCCATATTCATCCCCATAATCATCTGACAATATGTCTTCTAATGATTCTCTGGCATATCCAGACGCTATATAACAGGGCGTACACAATTCTATGTACAGGTTAGTACTTGGGTCAGACCTGCTTGCCTCTCCAGAGTCTAAAAGCACATTACAAGCCTTACAGCGGCTACTCATTGTCGCCACCCATTTCCAAGGTTTCTATGCACCAATCGTCCCATAAGTACAATAGGTCTTTTTTGTCCATAGCGACATAATGATCACGCTTTGCGTTTGTAACAATGTGATACATTTCAGTTAGCGACATATAATGTACGTCATACTCGACTAGCTCATTAATCGCTCTAGTGTACAGCGGGTCATTAGACTCAAACTTTAGACCGTCGTAACCCATAAAATTTTCTTTTATTCTACTCATCGTCTAGCACCTCGTAATCGTCGTAAATTGAACCCAGAGTAATAATTACAAAAGGCAGCAGCAGTATCATACCATTAAAAAGCATAGTCGTTAAGTTACCTGTGTTATTATTCATCACCCAGACTAGTCTACTGTCAGTAGCCTCAATGTCTAGCCCTATGCCATTGCGTAATTCTATCGTGAACAATAGCTCTCCAAACCAAAAATTCATTTGATATCTCCCAGAGTGACAATGTTAAACTGTCGATGCTTAACGTCCTTAAACAAGTGATTTAAAGCGTCAAATGCTTCATCCCATGTTTCGTATATAATGTCTTCTAGATAGGGATCTAAATTACCCTGTATGATTTTATGGTGGTAACCGTTAGAACCGTCTACTATCTCAATTATTGTCATAATTCACCTCTCTTTTCTCGTCCTCCTCATCACTTAAGTAAACATTAAGAGATAAGATGCCCATGTGTGTCCCGTAATAATCAACATCACCCAGAGCGTACTGGCTGTAACCATCAGAAATCAGATCTACTAAGACGACAGCATTTGGATCGTACCCTAACTCCATTGAGTATTGCAGTTCGTTAATTAATTCTTGAATTGTCATAATTCACCTCTCTTTTTATAAACTCAAAAGTAATATAGCTAGTATATAGAATAACAAAGCACCACACAAGCCTAGCATAACGACGCTAAACCAACCTATTGTTGATACTAAAAAGCTCATATATCGCTGTTTGCGGTCTTTATACCATAAGCCTGTTTTAGTGTGTTTAGTAGCGCCTCTAGTTATTCTTTTGTCTATTACGGGAAACAGGTTCACAGTCTATCACCTCCAATGTTCGACCAAGGTTTGCTTAAGTACCACGACGAGAGCTTATGATCTGGCCTTTCAAACTGGGGCCATATGTCGCCGTGTTTAGCCATAGTCAGTGATTTGATGTGCTTGGGTAATATCCAATCTGTTTTAGATAGACGAGAGTACAGCGTCTTTCTTGGGATATCTTCAAAACACTCAAAGCCCATTAGTTCAGTAATGGAATACTCTCGCCCTTTTCGTAGATCCATATGGTTAACCATGGATAGCCATCGTCGCTCAATCATCGTCGTTGACCTCTAGGCTTCCGTTACAAAACTTATGCGCGTCAGATAGCTTTGTGAAGTAATTTTCTAAAATATCACTATTTTGGTCGTGACTATGCCGTAACACTAGATACCCTTTCATTGTTCGGATTATCTCATAAATAAAACCATGCTCATCATAATCCAGGGGGTGATATGGTAACCCCACGCCGTGGCTATCGTCGTATTGTTGGCCGTCTGTAATGCTACATGGCATTGTGATTGCGTTATTCATATTAGTTCTCCCAATGATCCTAGTTGGTATTCTGGCAGCACTCTATCACGCATTGCTGCGTCGCGCCATACATCTAAGGCGGTGCGTTCTGTTGCGTCTTCTAGTGTACCTGCGTCGGACATAGGTAATTCTAAAGTAGTACACGGCGCGTCGCAATCAAAACAATATGCGGTAAAACCACGCTTACTACTTACATCGCCACAAGCTCCCAAACAGTCGCCGTTGCACCAGTTACACACAATAACGCCGCCGGTCATTCCGTAGAATTTATTAATGTTCATGCTATCGCCTCCTCTGGCATTGTCTTGTCTAACAACTCTAGCAATCGTACTGTGTCCTCTGATTTTGGCACAACACCATCAAATCTATCATAATTGATCTGAAGGGCAATTTTGTACATTTCCATCCAAAGTTTAATGTTCATCATTTCACCTCCAGTTGAGCGTCGCATTCAGATGTTGAAGTAAGCAAACAATCAATGCGGTACTGTGACACTGTAAGCGCATCACAGCCCCGTAGCCATTTGTTTATATGTTTCGTTGTTGTCACGCTGTAACGCTCTGCTGTGCGTACCAGTGAGCCATCAGTCAAACGTGCGGCTACTGGTGTGTTATAGCTGAAGAATACAGTACAAAAGCCAAGGTCAAGCTCAGTTTGATTTGCTGCTATTTGATTAAGTCTCATATTGTCACCTGTCGGTTAGTTAGTTAGTTAGTATCCAAGCCATTCAAGCACTTCGGCTGCATCATATATAGCACAATCACCGCATTCTTCGAGAAAATACTGTATATCATCTATACAGTGCTTTTTTAGCTCTAATAGTGCGCGCTCTTTAGTAATAGTTAAACCTTCTGCTGATTCTAAGTAAGTCATTAAGAAATGCCCCCGAAGTTATTTAATAGTGTTAGGAACCCATAACCTGCAATTATTACCAAATTGTAGCAAAGGTAAGCCCCAGTAACAGTTATCAGAGTCAAGCCTGTGGCAGCTAAAAGTTTGTTTAATATTCGCATAATGTGTCACCTTTCGGTTGGTTAGTTACGCTGCGCGTTTAGCATCTCGCGCAATTGCCCAATCGCGTGTTTTTATTTGTGAATCAGTAAGCGGCGTTCCGTCATAATTACAGATTCGCTTCTTGTACCAAAGCGTTTCAGTAAGAAGCAGACGTTTTTCTTTAAATTCTTGATACATCTTGTCACTTAACAATAATTTTGCTGTTTCTAAGATAGCGTATTGCATTGCTGAACGATCATTTGATGCTTTTTCGCGCTTGGCGTTACCGCCGCGATAACGATAGTCTCGATAATACAGAATATGCGCTTTTACAATCGTTACATCGTCGTGCTGTTCTAATAAGATTTTGAATATCTCTGATTTAGTCATTTTATTCACCTGTTGGTTATGCCCTCGAAAGGGCGGTTTGATTTGCTACAGTCGGTTTGTGTTGGGGTTTGGCTCTCTGGCAAGGTCTTTTTTATCTTCGTCGCTCAAATGTGTAGCATGAAACCAATCTAACGGAAAATATAAGTCATCTACACAAACTTCTTCACCTCCGCCAAGAATGGCTCCTTGTACCCTTGGCTTTGGGAATGTTTCAGCTAACAAATCTATTGCTGATTCAAGGTCTGGCCCAAGCCAACATGCTGTAATCTCATCTGCCGTTGGGAATCTTTTTAAAGTTACTAATGCCATGTTTGTATTTCCTTATGTGTCGGTTAATGTTGGGCGCGTGTCCCCATGTCTTAGGTACATAATAGGCATAGATGATATTATTGTCTAATGATTTAAACTAATATAAATATTATTATGCATTACATTTTGATATGTAAGTAAACATTACGCTATATAAAGACCGGGCGGGTGCGCGAGTAACACAATAGTCTACCTATGTCAACAATTATTTAAACTATATAGGCGCTAATGGATAGCTTGGTGTACTTTAGTGGGTACCATATAGATGCACACACTTAACCTGTGGATAACTAATGTTCCACGTGGAACCTTGGATAACTTATGTTCCCTATGTATAACTCTGGGGATAACTAATGTATATCCTGTGTATATCCTGTGGATAAGTATAACCTGTGTATATCCTGTGGATAACTTCTGTATATCCTGTGGATAACTTCTGTATATCCTGTGTATAACTAGGGGAGGGAGGGGACGGTGGGCCTTGTGTTACTGTGGGTACCCACCTGTATACAAAGGAGAGCAAAAGTGAACATTAAATGACAATAAATCTAACATAAGTAAAAGCTATAAGTGTATGACACTAGTATAACTTTTGGTTATATTGGCCCCTTAGTAATATAGAATCATAAGTATTTCTTAAATGTATGACAATAACCACATAGGTAGTATATATAGGGCCTTATACACACGTTTCTTAACAATATAAAATAAGACAAGAAAAGACTTGACTTTTGCTTAAAAATATGTTAGTATAAATAAGTAATCTTAGATAGCTTGGTATTGCTAAGTAATATTTTAATAATTCATTAAAGATATTCTTAAAGGTTTATCATAAAAGTTATTCTAAGGCAACTTACTAGTAACTACATAAGTATACATATGATAACAGAAGAAAAACCTAAGAGGAAGCGTGGGCGACCTAAAAAGTCAGAGGTGGTGTCTAGAAAGAGAGGAGCCACAGGCTTACCTAGAGGCCGACCTAAAGGTGACGCTGCTATCATTAACGAATACAAGGGTCGTATGCTTACGTCGCCTAAGTCTAAGTTGGTTTTAGAGTCTATCTTTGATGCAGCTTTGAATGACGAACATAAGCATCAAGCTGCCGCTTGGAAGCTCTTAGCTGATCGTATAGTCCCCCTAAGTTACTTTGAGAAAGATAAGGTAGCTGGGGGGAAAAGTGCTATTAATATATCTATTACTGGTGTCGGTGGAGAGCAGACAATAATCTCTTCTGGTACTAATGATACTAATGACACTCAAGATGATGCTTTAGACGCTGAGTATACAGAGGACTATACAAATGTCTAATTATGAAGAAAGATTCTGTGTTGATAGTTTATCTCAATACAAATACTTTAAAATAGAAGACTTTGATTGTTCTCATACAGGTCTTAACAAAATCCAACCAAAACTAGTTGAGAAACTAGACGAACTAAGGGAGAGATGTGGTTTTCCATTTATTATCACTAGCGGCTATAGAGATCCTAGCCACCCAGAAGAAATTAAAAAGAAAAAAGCAGGTACTCATTCTCAAGGCATTGCGGCTGACATTAAAGTTGCAAACGGCGCACAAAGGTATGCTATTGTTAAACACGCCATCGCGTTGGGGTTCAACGGCATTGGAGTGGCTAATAGTTTCATCCATGTTGATCTCCGTGAGTCTGACGCTAATGCCCCTAGTGTAATGTGGAAGTACTAGAGTGTACTTAGCTATCCCTAAGTATTCTTTAGTAAACCATGACTGACTTAAACGTACAGTTGCTCCCTTGGCAGCAAGAGGTGTTTAGCGACCCTACACGCTTCAAAGTAATTGCAGCAGGTCGGCGTACAGGTAAGTCAAGACTAGCCGCATGGCTTTTGATAATTAACGGTCTTAGCGAAAAATCAGGTCAGGTGTTTTATGTTGCTCCTACTCAAGGACAAGCTAGAGATATTATGTGGACGCTTTTATTGGAGCTTGGACACGGTGTTATTGCTACTAGTCATGTTAATAATCTTCAGATTAAGTTGGTCAACGGTTGCACAATAGCCCTAAAGGGTGCCGATAGACCTGAGACTATGCGGGGTGTCTCCCTAAAGTTCTTATGTATGGACGAGTATGCAGACATGAAACCTGCGGTCTGGGAGCAGATCCTAAGACCTGCACTAGCTGACCAAAAAGGCCATGCGTTGTTCATAGGTACTCCTATGGGTCGCAATCATTTCTATGAGCTATACAACTACTCTAAGTTAGCAGAAGACGAAGACTTTAACGGTTGGCACTTTACAAGCTACGATAACCCATTGTTAGACCCAGAAGAAATACAGTCAGCAGAAAAGTCAATGTCTAGATACTCTTTTCGACAAGAGTTCTTAGCGTCCTTTGAAGCTCAAGGTAGCGAGTTGTTCAAAGAAGAAGACGTTAAGTTTTTAGAAGAAGAACCAGATGAAGGAGAGTTTTATGTTGCCATTGACCTTGCTGGCTTTACAGACGTAAACAAAGTTAAAACTAAAACACGACACTTAGACGAATCAGCAATATCTATTGTTAAAGTTAGCACACTAGGTTGGTGGGTCGCAGACATAGTACATGGACGATGGGGCGTAGAAGACACAGCTAGGCGAATCTTTGAAGCAGTTAGAGACTATAAGCCTATTTCAGTAGGAATAGAAAAAGGAATAGCTAAGAACGCGGTCTTACCCTACATAACTACTTTAATGAAAGAAAAAAATAGATTTTTTAGAATAGAAGAACTAACACACGGTAACAAAAAGAAAGTTGATCGTATTGTGTGGGCTTTACAAGGCAGATTTGAACATGGTAAGATTTCTTTAGCTAAAGGTTCTTGGAACGCTCTTTTTTTAGATCAGTTATTTCAATTTCCTAACCCCCTAGTACATGACGATCTTATAGATTCTTTAGCTTATATAGACCAATTAGCTGAAGTAGCCTACAACATGGACATGGACATAGACGAATTTGAACCAATGGACGCTTACGCAGGGTATTAAAATGGACGAACTACGAGAAGAAGATTTTAGAGAGCAAAACATTGAAGAATGGGTAATAACTAAGTGTGGCGAGTGGCGTGAACACTTTGAATCTAATTACCAACAAGATTTTGACGAGTATTATCGTTTATTTAGAGGCATTTGGTCTACTGAAGATAAAACAAGAGCTTCAGAGCGTTCCAGAATTGTTGCTCCTGCGTTACAACAGGCCGTAGAGTCTACTGTAGCAGAGATTGAAGAGGCTACGTTTGGCAGAGGACGTTTCTTTGACATTAAAGATGACATTGCTGACCAAAACCCTATGGATATTGCACTCCTTAGAGAAAAACTTAACGAAGACTTTACAAAAAACAAAGTACGCAAGGCTATTGGAGAGTGTATACTTAATTCTGCTATCTTTGGTACAGGAATTGCAGAGATTACTCTTTCTAATGAAAAAGAAATGGCTCCTGCTACAGAACCCGTTATGGGTGGTGATCTAACAGCCGTTGGTGTTACTATACAAGACCGTACAGTCTGCAAACTACGCCCTATCCTACCACAAAACTTTCTTATAGACCCTGTAGCTACCTCTGTAGATGAAGCACTAGGCGTTGCTATTGACGAGTTTGTACCTAAACACTCAATAGAAATGCTACAAGAAGAGGGTGTCTATTATGATTCAGATTTAGAAACTGCTGCTCACGACCAAGACCTAGAGGCTGACCCTAACTTATCTAACGTCTATGATGAAAACAAAGTTAGAAAAACGACTTACTATGGTTTAGTCCCTCGTTATCTTTTAGAAAAAGCTAGGATGGAAGCAGATGACGAAGTAGAAATTGTAGAGCCATTAGTAGATACAGAAGAAGAAGATAACAGCAGCTATTATGTCGAAGCTATTGTAGTTATAGGTAACGGCGGGGTTCTTTTAAAAGCAGAAGAAAATCCCTACATGATGCAGGATCGTCCTATAGTTGCTTTTGCTTTTGATACGGTTCCTAGCCGTTTCTGGGGCAGAGGTGTATGTGAGAAAGGATACAACTCACAAAAGGCGTTAGATGCTGAAATACGAGCCAGAATAGACGCTTTGGCTCTTACCGTACACCCAATGTTGGCTATGGATGCATCCAGAATGCCAAGAGGATCTAGGCCAGAAGTTAGGTCAGGTAAAATTATTTTAACTAATGGTAATCCTGCTGAAGTATTACAACCCTTTAACTTTGGTCAAGTATCCCAGATTACGTTTGAACAGGCAAACGCTTTACAACAAATGGTACAAGCAGCTACAGGAGCTATTGACCCTAACGGCACAAACGCCGGTTCCGATACACGCTCTGCTGCCGGTTTTTCTATGGGCATGGGTGCTATAATTAAACGACACAAAAGAACTTTAGTAAATTTCCAAGATAGTTTTCTAGTACCTTTTGTTACCAAAGCCGCACACAGGTATATGCAGTTTGAGCCAGAAATCTACCCTGTGTCAGATTATAAGTTTACAGCCTCTAGTTCTTTAGGTGTTGTTGCCAGAGAGTACGAAATAGCCCAGCTAACTCAACTACTAACAACGATGGGCGACTCTCCCATAAAGAATGTGTTGTTAGAGGCTATACTTGACAACATGAGCCTAAGCAACAGAGAAAAACTTATTGAGCAAATGCGTCAAGCTATGCAACCTGATCCACAAGCTGCTGAAGCACAACAAGCAGTACAGCAGACTCAGCTTGCTTTCCAAGCGTCACAATCTGCTGCGCTTAATGGTCAAGCACAAGAGTCACAAGCTAGAGCCGCTAAGTTGTCTATGGAAACTCAAGTTATACCTCAAGAAGTTGAGATTGATAGGATCAAAGCCATTACTACTAATCTTAAAGCAGGTACCGAAGATGACAAAGAGTTTGAGCGTAGAATTAAAATGTCTGAGCAGCTACTTAAGGAAAGGGCCATTGCAGTACAAGAAAAGGCCCCTAATGCCCCTGTAAGGCCGCCCACTCCTCCGCAAGCACCTACGCAACAACCACAAGCTCAAAGGCCGTTACAAGCAATTCCTCGTCCTCCTACGGCTCCTACGAGAACAGGTACTCCCTAATGCCAGCCAAAAAAGACCCTAGATTAGCCAGAGCAGGAGTAAGTCGCTATAACCAATGCAAACGTACACCGAATCACCCGAAGAAAAGTCATGTGGTTGTGGCGAAAGAAGGAGACAAGGTTAAAACTATTAGATTTGGTGAGCAAGGAGCGAAAACTGCTGGAAAACCAAAGGACGGAGAGTCAGACAAAATGAAAGCTAAACGTAAATCTTTTAAAGCGAGACATGGCAAAAATATAGCCAAAGGAAAAATGTCAGCAGCTTACTGGGCTGATCGCTGTAAGTGGTAATTTTATGATTTTACAGTTTCCTATAAAAAAAGAACCTAATGATCCTATTGAGTATTTGAATATTCGTGTTACTTCTCAAAAAGAAGAAATAGAAACACAAGCTGAACAAATAGCTGCTCTTGCAAAGCGTTTAGAGCTTCAACTAAAAGATCAGAAAAAATAGAGTAATTTAATATGAAAGGTGTAAAGCACTACAAAAAAGATGGAACTTTGTTTACAGGAAATACTCACAAAATGCCTAACGGGAGTTTACACTCTGGAAAAACACATGGAAAAACGAGTGTAAAACTCTTTCATTTTAAGGATCTTTCAAAGAAAGCACAAAGAAACGCTAAATAAGGAAATAACTCATGGCAGGTCTTTACGATAATATACACGCTAAACGCAAACGAATAGCCGCAGGTAGCAAAGAAAAAATGAGGAAAGCAGGGGCTAAAGGCGCACCTACTGCTAAACAATTTAAAAAAGCCGCCAAAACTGCTAAAAAGAGGAAATAGTTATGCCAATGGGAAAAGGAACATACGGAAGTACAAAAGGACGGCCGCCTAAGAAAAAAAAGGCACCCTCTACTGCTGTTAGAAAAACTAAGGTTAAAAAAGTAAAAAGCGCATACTAATGAATTATTTAGTTCTTTATCATTTTAAAAATTGTCCTTTTTGTATTAAAGTTTGCCGTTTTTTAAATGAAAACAATATGAATATAGAACTAAAAGATATAAAAGAAGATCCAGACAGCAAACAAAAACTAATAAATCAAGGAGGAAGTTCTCAAGTTCCTTGTTTACACGTTACGTTTTCTAACGGTTCTGATAATTGGATTTACGAATCAAATGAAATAATAAAATATCTTACTTTTATTTATTCTTTAAAAAGTAAAAAAATAGCTTGACATTTAGTTAAAAATGTGTTAGTCTAGGGCCAGAGCTATTATTAGTTTAATCACTAACTGTCCTATTATAGGAGAAACAGGAAATGAGACATGAAGAGAATACAACTGCTTTGGAAGAATACTACGGATCTCTTAGAGAACTGTTTAACATGGTTGGTTGGAAGACTCTGTGTGAAGACTTGTCTGATAGTTATGAACTTATCAATAGCGTGGAAACAGCTAAAGACGAAAACGATCTCTATTATAGAAAAGGTCAACTTGCGGTTATCAATAATATTCTTAACCTTCCAGATCAAGTTAAAACTTTGGAAGACGAATTTTATAATAACAGTCAAGAAGGTTAGAGGTAGAAAATAATGGCTGTTTTGTTTGACTTTAAATGTCCCAATGGACACATACATGAAAGAATTACTGATTCGTCTTTAGTTTCTATTCAGTGTCCAATGTGCAATGAACAAGCGTTTAAAATTATTAGTGCAGTAAACTTTTCTCTTGATCCTATATCTGGTCACTTTCCTAGTGCAACTGACAAATGGGCTAAACACAGAGAAATAAAAATTAAAGAAGAAAAAAAACAGGCAAACTCTTAGAGTCCTGATAACACAATACCCTGTTCCATAATCATAAGACGGAGTTAATAATGGGTCAATTAGTAGACGAGCGTTCACCCGAAACTGACGAAGAAATTTCTTCAATAAACGAAGAA
>Ga0209634_1002336_pt1 | contig 13317 bp, 11 predicted proteins | sample LinPmetageLP40_FD_184043 | JGI IMG/M metagenome (GOLD analysis project Ga0209634, IMG submission 184043) | Marine viral communities from the Pacific Ocean - LP-40 (SPAdes) (version 2) | ecosystem: Environmental > Aquatic > Marine > Oceanic | place: Pacific Ocean | collected 2010-08-26
ATGTTTATCTGGTCCAGTCTGGCTGGATGTATTCCTACGCCCTTCTTGCCAACGGGCAACGCCAAATTCTGTTCCTGCATCAGCCTGGCGACATGGCAGGGTTTGCTGATATGGGCGGGCACCACTCGATTTGCGCGTTGCGCAGCCTGAGTGACTGTGTGCTCCATCCCATTCCAATGGCCGCGTTCACTTCGCCGCAATTCTTGACGCCCGCGATTGCGACCTTTTTTCTGCACAAGGCAGGGGAGATGCAATCGGTCCTCATTCGAACCCTCATGGCGGTTGGGCGCATGGGCGCGCGAGATCGGATCATCTGGCTCCTATTGATGTTGCACGACCGGTTGGGCGATTCTGCGCAGGGCGATGAAATGCGGCTGCCATTTAATCAGTCCGAACTGGGAGATCTGATCGGCCTGACCAATGTCTCGGTCAGCAAATATATGACCCAACTTTCCACCGAGGGGTTTATCGAGCGCAAGGGGCAGAGGATTGTTCTGCGCCGCCGGGCCGAGTTACAGCGTATGATCAGCTATGAGCCTTTGGGGTTTCCCTCCGACATTCTTCTTCATGACACGCCGCCTGCCAACTGGGCTGACTCATCCAGACAGTACAGCTGTACCAAACCTGCCGCAGTTTCGCGCAGTGTGCCGTTAATGAAAATGGATGAACAGGACGGCTGGGACGGAAACTGAAAAAGGCCGCGCCAGGCAGGCGCGGCCAGATAGTTATTAGTCTAGGGATAGCCGTCAAACCTCACTTGCTGTCGTCGCGTCTTCCGTGGCGGCGTTAGATTGGGATTTCCGCACACGCAGATTGTTTTGCACATGCTCAACTCCAGAACAGCCATCAGCGCAATCTTCGGCATGCCGTTTGGCCTGCTTTGAATCGACTTCGCCCGACAACGTGACTTCTCGGTCGGAGACTGAGACCTCGATATCTGACGCATCCACATGATCATCATCCGAAAGCCGGTCGCAGACGTCCTCATAGATGCGGTCGTCCGAGCGTTGGTAGTTCTTGGGGCCACGTCCCCGATGCGATCGGCCCGAACGTTGGTTATCCCCGCCGACTGAGCCGCCCTGCCAGCCTTGATTGTTGCGAAAACTGTCCTGTTGCCGACCATCTCCCCAATCTGAACCATAGCCCCCTCGGCCCTGCGCAAAACCACTCTGATATCCACCCTGAGGGCGCATGTCTTGCATTTGGCCGCGCCGTTCATACCCGTAGTCGCCCTGCGTGGATTGGCCGCCGTATTGGTCCATATCCTGGCCCAGCTGATCGCCTTGGCCCCAACGCCCGCTTTGCCATCCGCCGCGGCGCGATTGGTCGTCATCATGATTGGCGTAGGGTTGTTCGCCCTGGCCCCGGCGATAGCGCGCATCGGGGCCTTCGGCATATTGCTGCGTTTGCAGCCCGTCGCGGCCCACATAGCCTTGATTGCGATCTTGGTATTCCGCGCGGTCCCAGTCCGCGTTCCGGTCGCGCCGGCGCGCTTGATCATAGGATCCTTGAGATTGGTAATTTCGGTCAGCCATCTTCGTTCCTCCATTGAAGTTGTCTCAGTCTGCGCGGTTCACGCAGGCTGCTGAGGCCAAGATTTCTGCGATTTGCGACGCGCTACATTAAAGCGGTTTAAAAAACCGAAGCTCAGGATGGGCTATGGCATATTTGGGCGCCAATCTGCCTATGCTCTATAACGAAACCCTATGGATATTCTGTGTTCGCCTCCGTACCCTTTGCCCATGAATAATGACCTTCCGTTTATTGTCGGTATCGGCGCCTCTGCAGGGGGGATCGATGCTTTGTCGCAGTTTTTCAAAGGCGTGCCAGCACAAGCTGACATGGCCTTTGTGGTGGTGACGCATCTCAACCCAGAGCGCGAAAGCCAGCTGCATAAAGTGCTGGAGCACAAGACGGACATGACCGTTCGGGTCCCTGATGACAATGAGAGGGTTCGCGCGGGAACTGTCTATGTGATGCCGCAAAAGACCTATTTGTTGATCAAAGACGGCAGGCTGCAGCTACATACTCTCACTACCGGCGTGCGGGAGTACCAACCTGTCGATCTGTTTTTCAGTGCTCTGGCCGAAGACCAAAAAGACAATGCGGCAGGCGTTGTGCTCTCCGGCGGGGATGGCGACGGAACCCTTGGGGTCAAGGTCATCAAGGAACAGGGCGGCGTTACTTTCGCTCAAGTTGCCGACGGCGGCCCGCCTCTCAACTCAGAAATGCCCCAAAGCGCCATCTCGACCGGCTTCGTGGATTTTGCACTTCCCGCCGGTGACATGGGAGAAAAGCTCCTTGAGGTGCGCGATGGCCGGGCGGCACTCGAGGCGCTGGCTTTTGATTCTGATACGGACAAGCAGTCGTCTCCAAAGCAGGTCCAGTCGGTGATCGCTACTATTCTGCGCGAGGTGACCGGCCATGATTTTGCAGGCTATAAGAGCAAGACATTTTTTCGTCGCGTGTCCAGACGGATGCAGGTGCGGGGGTGCGAGGATCTGCAAAGCTATTGTGACTTGATTAAGCAGGACAATGAGGAAGTGAATGCGCTTTTCCGCGACCTGTTGATCAGCGTCACAAACTTCTTTCGCGATGCCGATGCCTTTGAGGCGTTGGAAAAACAAGTCATCCCAAAGATCTGCCGCGAGCGAGACGACAAGTCCCCGGTGCGGATTTGGGTGCCCGCCTGCACCACAGGCGAAGAGGTCTATTCACTCGCCATTCTGGTAAGGGAGTATCTTGATGGCGAGGGGCTTGCGGTCCCGGTGCAGATATTTGCCACGGACATTGACGACCTTGCGCTGTCAGTGGCGCGCCATGGCAGATACCCCGAACAGTTGCTGCGCCAGGTCAGCCCGGAACGGTTGTCACGCTTGTTCGAGCGCGACGGCGCAAGCTATGTGGTGTCCAAGAAGATCCGCGAGATGTGCATCTTCTCGCCCCATAACGTGATCAGCGATCCGCCGTTCTCGCGGATGGATCTGGTGTCCTGCCGCAATCTGCTGATTTATTTTGGCGCCGATTTGCAACGGCAGGTCATTCCAACCTTTCACTATGCGCTGAAGCCCGGCTGCTACCTGTTTCTGGGCACCTCAGAGAGCATCAGCCAGTTTGGAACGCTGTTCCAGACGGTGGACAAGAAGCACCGAATTTTCCAATCAAAGGAGCAGGCAAACCGCCGCTGGAGCCCGGGCAATGCACTGCAGCAAATGAGCGCTAACAAGGTTTCGCGACCTGGCTCTTCGGAGGGGCTCACAGAGATGCAACTGCGGCACCGTGTCGAGCGGCATATCCTTGAACGCTTTGTGCCGGCGCATGCGGTGGTCCGAGAAGACGGCGAACTGGAATTTGTTTCCGCAGGCACAGGACGCTTTTTGGAAATGCCACGCGGCGTGCCCTCGCGCCAACTGCTCGAAATGGTGTCACGGGATCTGCGTCTGGAGCTTCGCGCGATCCTGCGCCAGTCCGTCGAAACCCGGCAAACCCAGCATCGCCGCAATGTCAGCATCACTTTGCCTTCGGGGGAGGTGCAATATCTCAACCTGAGGGTTGAACCGTTGCGCAGTGGCCGCGAGCAGGAACGCCTATATATCGTCTTTTTTGAGATGTCCGAGGCCGCGACGCCCCCCGCGTCAGTGCCGGTCGATACGACCCAGAACGAAGCGGCCGAGACCGAATTGCGCGAGATGCATGAGCGGCTTCAGTCCACAGTCGAAGAATACGAAACCGCATTAGAAGAGCTGAAATCGTCGAATGAAGAATTGGTCTCGGTCAACGAAGAGGCGCAATCCACCAATGAGGAACTTGAAGCCTCTAAGGAGGAGATGCAGTCCCTCAACGAAGAGCTGAACACCATCAACGCAGAGTTGAACGGCAAGATTGAGGAGCTTGATCACGCCAATGCCGACCTGCGCAACCTCTTTGATGCCACACAGATTGCGACGGTCTTTCTCGATGGCGATCTGGTTATTCGCAACTTTACGCCCGCGGCAGCAGAGCTGTTCAACCTCAGGGCCGCTGACCTTGGCCGTCCGTTGCCAGAACTGGCGAGTGTGGGCGACTATCCCGAGCTGAAAGATCATATCCGCGAGGTCTTTGAAACCGGCGGAATCTATGAGCACCGGCTTTTCCGCGAAGACGAACAAACCCATTATCTGGTGCGCATCACGCCTTATCTTTCAGGTAACGAACATGTGGAAGGGGCTGTGGTCACGCTTATAGACGTCACCACGCTGGCGCAGGCGGAAGAGCACCAAAAGGTGTTGATAGCAGAGCTGAATCACCGCGTCAAAAACATGCTCGCGGTCATAATAACCCTGGTCAAAACCTCACTGCGAAGCAAGTCGATCGAGCCGGAGGCCCTTGAGGGCCTGGTGAAGCGTCTGCACAGCATGGCACGGGCCTATAGCCTTTTGTCTGAGCGTTTCTGGACCACCGTGGGCATCCGCGACATCATAAAGGATGAAATGGCACCTTTTGACGGTGACCGGGTGCATTACAGCGGCCCAAATTTGGATCTGGAGCCCACACAGGCGTTGGCCGTAAGCATGGTCATCCATGAGCTTTCCACCAATGCCATCAAATATGGGGCTTTGGCGAACCATGAGGGCACTTTGGAGGTGCGCTGGAAGCTGGCTGGCAAGCGGCTTGTCTTGACGTGGAAAGAACGCGATGGACCAAGGCTGGAGACCCCTGAAAAGAATGGTTTTGGCTATGTCCTGATCGAAGGGCAGGTTGAGCAGCAGTTGAACGGGCAACTCGAGACCACTTTCAGCGCCGAGGGCCTCAGCGTTCAGATTGAGTTTCCCTTGGAAGAGAAAGGCCATGCGAACGCAGCCGGATGATAGACCCTGTGGCGTCTCCTGAGATCGGACAATTTGATTCCGCCTCGACCATGGTCCGTGTCTTGGCAGCCGCCTTGGACGGACAAGGGACCGTCGGGCTGGCCATGCCAAAGCGCTTTGATGTGATCGCACGCGCCAGCCAGTACATTCCGCCCCGGTTGCGCAGCCGCTTGTTCAGCCTTGGTGCTGCCAATGAGGCGGTTCGGGTGGAAAACCTAAGCCGCGACGATGGGCCATTGGCCGCCCGCTGGGTCACGTCCCAATATGAGAGCCGAAAGAGGACCAATTCGATCTTTATCGGCGCGGCCAATGGAGCAGTGACGGACCTCGCGGCAGGCTTGGGCGCGCCTTTTCTGCCGCAAACCCTGCTTTTGCTGGTCCGGCGTCAGGTAGACCCAGACGATATTGATGCCGTGATCACCCATGGGCAGCAGATAAGCGACAAGCTGGCCGCATGCTTTCCAGATATTGCGATCCATCAGATGCACGACCCTTTGAACGATCGGGGGAATGCGGCGCAGGCGGCCTATCTGCGGCTGAAATGGCGCAGATTGCCGGAAGCTTACCGTGAATTCATTCGCAGCCGACTCACCCCGGGAGGGACGATCTTTATCACGGGCTGCGATTACCACTGGCCCACCCGCCAGCTCGGGAAGAACCATTTTTTCCAGCTGGGTGGGTATGGAGCCGTCGCGCCGGAAGATCTTCTTGAACGCTTCGGCTATTCGGCCAGCGAAGACTGGCAGCCTCGGCCTGAAGCCGAGTGGGGATACGACGCCGCCCTGACAGCAGATATTCAAGAGCTCGCCAACTCACTCGGTGCCCGTGTGGTGCGTCTCACCTATGAGGCCCCACAGGACCTCAGCGGCCCGATATCGCGCCTATTTATGAGGGACAGGAAACAGCGGTTGTTCGTAACCAACTTCAACATGCTTGCCCCGGCCTTCATCCACCGCAGCGGCGCGGCACCCTATTGGGCGGTGTTCAATGACCAAAAAACGCTGGCGAAGTTGGACGGGTTTCTGAGCGCTCATGGGCCCTTTGAGCGGGTGGACTCGTTGCTTTTCCAAAATGGTGTCCAAGCCGAGGGTCAGGCCACGGCATCAGACTGGCTGGATGTTCTGTCCGCGCATGCTAGCTCGGCCAGCCTGCTTGGGCTTTTACCGGATCAACACCCTCGCGACTTTGCTGCATTCGACCGCTACCGGCGTATCTTGCGGAAGACCGAGGACGACTTAGGGTCAGGATTCATAACCAGTAGGTGACGAGGGCGGCGAGGGCGATGGCCGAAAGGAAGACCTTCGGGCACCGGTCATATCGCGTGGCCACACGCCTCCAGTCCTTGAGTCTTCCGAACATGATCTCAATGCGATTGCGTCGCTTGTATCTTCGCTTGTCGTATTTGACCGGCGTCTTGCGCTTCTTTCGGCCTGGGATGCAGGCGCGTATCCCCTTGTCCTGCAACGCTTCTCTGAACCAGTCAGCATCATAGCCGCGATCCCCGAGTAGCCATTTGACCTTTGGCAGGCCGCTCAGCAGGGCCCGCGCGCCGATGTAATCACTGACCTGTCCGGCGGTCACGAACAGGTCGATCGGTCGTCCCTGACTGTCGCAGATGGCGTGCAGCTTGGTGTTCATGCCGCCCTTGGTTCGACCGATCAGGCGACCACGCCCCCTTTTTTGGCGGCCATACTGGTCGCCGTTCGGTGGGCTTTGAGATACGTCGCGTCGATCATCACGGTCGTCTTCTCGCCGTGTTCTGCCGCCAGCCCGGCCATCATCCGCGCGAAGATGCCCTTCTCGCTCCACCGCTTCCAACGGCTGTAGAGCGTCTTGTGAGACCATAGGCAGCAGGCGCATCGCGCCACCGCAAGCCATTGCGATTGATGAAGATAATCCCGCTCAGCACCCTCTTGCCATCAACCCGGGGCTTACCGTGTGACTTGGGAAAGAAGGGAGCCAGACGGGCCATCTGCGCGTCGGTCAGCCAGAAAAGATCGCTCATATCACTGCTCCATTTTCCGAGCAGTGAATCATGCTGTGCGAGCGAAATCAATGCATCCTGACCCTAGGATCCCAAGCGCCAGATAAGCGGTATTGAAGCCGACAGCGTCGATCATTGTGCAACAATCTCCATAGGTCATTCATGAGTAAATATCATGGCACGTGGTGTTGTCACGTTAACTCGGCGAGTTTTCAAGTTGGCATGCCAGTCGTTGATCAAGTGGCATTTGCCGCGGATTTCTACGCTTTTAATGCTTCTATCCGATGGTAGCGGATGGTGAGAGCGGAACGACGGCGGGCAGGTACGGAGAAACGATTGCGGATTGTGGACTGCATAGCGACGAAGCGCTGCAATCCACCCGGTGATCGGAAGCCCTGCATTACCCGCTCTCGTTCCGTATGGGCAGGTGGCTGTTTTCTGCGCGGTTATTGAACCTCTTGTGTGACCAATGATCAATGCCGGGTGCGACCTCGCGCTTTGCGGCGCCATAGGAGCGCAGTTTAAATCTTTGATGGCGTTGAAATGATGGGCTTTGCTCCATCAGATCCTGAAGCCTGTCGGGTTCGATCACCAGGCCTTCCCCGGCGACCTGCATGAATGTCTCATTGGAAGTATATCCAGTTTGCAGTATCGCTGCGGTTCCCGACATACCTTCATAGCCGAACAACCCCGTTTCGATGCGACGACCATTGTTGCTAAAGGTCACCGTCGATCCCACCCCAGATTTCGGAAAATAAACCAATTCGATAGGCGTTTCGGGTGCCTCCAACGTCATGCCGATATGCATTTTCACTGGCCTCAGGTGCGGCTCGACCAACGCGCGATCCGACGCGGACAGAGTGGAAATAAGATTGGACTGGCCAATTGGACAGGAAAAAGCTTTGGGCATTGAGTACTCTCGCGTTTGGGGGCAAGAGCACTGCGTGCGACGTCTCTCAACCGACGCCGCCCTTAACGAATAGCACCAGTGCTTAACGCTACCACTTATCATTCAATCTGTAGAGAATGACTTTGCAAAGCGTACGTTTTAAATCAGCTTCGATAGGAATAATCGTGGTGATGCTCACGTTGCAACTCTCAAAAACTAATGACACACGAAACTCGCTAAAACTGCACGTGCGAGCACCACCATCCAAGATAATAATAGCTGAAAATTGTTCTGCCATACTGGGTGCGATTTCGTACTTTCATGCTGTCGCCTGCGGCAGAACGCACCCCTGAGTTTGATCATCCGCTACCGTTCCGAGGTCGCGATACTGCTTTCTTGCCACTCATGGAGATAATCGGTGACGCCTTTCGGTGTGATGCCGAGATCGGCGAATCCTGGCAACGCTCCCGACGCCACATTGTCGATCTGCATCAGTGCGACCTGCGCGCGGGTTAACGGCGCACCAGACAGCCGCTCGGCGATGTTGGCGAGGCATTTCCAGATAACGAACGGGACCGGAACGGGTAGGGTTCGTAGTCCCGACGCGCGGGCCACCGTTTCCACCAGTTCGCGGTAGGTTAACGTGTCTGCACCTGCCAACTCGTAGCACGGCGCACCGGTGTCGGCTTCAAGCAGTTTTCCGATTGCCCGGGCGACATCCTGTGCCCAGGCTGGTTGGAGCCGCACGTCGCCTGCCCCGAACAGGGGATAGGCCGGCGACCGCGCCACAGCCCGTATCGTCCCAAGCAGGGCATCGCCGTCACCGAACATGACCGCAGGACGAATGATCGTTGCCTCCGGCAACGCCGACTGCACAGCGGTCTCGCCATGACCGCGGGCACGAACGTAGCTATTTTCAGTATCGGGGTTCGAGCCAATCCCGGACAATTGGACGAACCTGAGCACTCCGGCCCAGTTTGCCAGCGATGCGAGCCGGGCTGCGGCCTCTACATGCACAGCGTGATAGGTCAGACTGCCCTTTTCGATGTAGAGGCTGGTGGCATTGACCGCACCATCGGCACCGTTCAGCGCGGCCAGAAGCGTCTCGGGCTCGAACAGGTCGGCGCGTACCGCCTCGGCCCGGTCGCTTTGCAAGAGCGCCGGCTGGCTGCCCGGGTGACGTGCCGCGACCCGAACCCGGTGACCGGCCGTCAACAGATGCCGGACCACACGGCTGCCAAGAAAGCCGGTGCCGCCGAAGATCGTGAAGAGCTTGCTTCCATGCATTGGAGTATCCTCCCGGCATTTCGGGTTGAGAGCGCGATTAAGTAATTTGACGAAAACCAGCCGGTCGAAAGCGTGTCGCGCATGGGTCAAACCCGGTAATGGCGCGAAAAGTTCCTTCTCGGCAAAGTTGTTCACTGACTAGAGAATTCATGAAGCAGCATTGCCAAGTTGTTCGGCAACGTGAGCATTCCAAAAGTGTGCCGCGCCTCCACGCTGCAGTCAAAAGAAGTCACCAGATGGATGACGGAAGTGACACGGTCGCTGCCAATGGTGTCAGGCGCCTTGGCCATAATTTTGTTGCGCTACGGGCAGTTTCCCAAGATCAGATCAGCAATAACTGGAAGATGGTCGGAAGCGAGCCGAGCCGCATGATCTGTCTGACAGCGGTGCAGTATCGACTTCGGGCGGCAATATATGCGGTCCAGCGGGAAAATGGGCCGATACGCAGGGAACGTCTTCATGTGGCTGTGTCCGGGGAACTGTCTGTCCAATATCCGCCGCACCGCACCTCCGGCAATCCAATCGTTCAGATCGCCCATGAGCACCGAACACTCATCACTCTTCCGGACGATCTGCACAAGCTTTTGGGCTTGTTGGCGTCTTTCACGGAAACTCAAACCAAGATGTGCTGCCACAACGTGCAGAGAGCCATGGGGTGTATCCACCACTGTTTCGATCGCCACGCGCGGCTCGCGCCGCTTGTAGGAAATGTCATGGTAGCGCGCCGCTGCCATCGGCCAGCAACTTATTACCGCATGGCCATAGTCGCCGTCCGGGGCGCGGATCAGACGGGTTGCATGGCTGTTGCCGCCAAGTTCCTTGTTTAGAAAATCAAACGCATCGGGTGCGGACGATGTCCGGCGACGCGAATCAATTTCCTGCAGCGCAATAATGTGCGGCTGATGGCTTTGGACCAAATCCACCACGCGCCGCAGATCACGGCGACGGTCCGGGCCTATGCCACCATGAATGTTCCATGTCATGACGCGGATGGTCGGTGAGAGGGCATTATCCATAAGCTTGATCACCCCCGGCGTTTCGGCCAGCAGAACGCGCGGGTCGGACCAAACCAAGATGCTTTTTGTGGATCGAAAGCTGCGCGGAGGGCGTTAAGTTGCCATAGCGCGAAAAGGAAACCCACATTTGGCAGCCGACGACCGCCCCCAAAAACAGGACCGTAAACCAGCGTACAAAAGACGCCGTTGGCTTGGCTATATTATCGCCGTCGTCGTGGCGGCGCTGGCACTTTACCTGCTCTATCAGACATTGTCCCGGTACGATTGGCCTGACCTCGTCGATGCAGTGACGGCGGTTTCTTGGGCGCGGTTGTTTGCTGCCTTGGGCTTTTCGGTGCTGAGCTACCTTGCTTTGACCAGCTTCGACTGGCTGGCGCTGCAATATGTCGGTTGTCCATTGGACTACCGCAAAGTTGCTATCGCGTCTTTTGCAAGTCTGTCGATCGGCCATTCGTTGGGGTTGGCAGCGTTGTCCAGCGGAGCGATCCGCTATCGCTATTACACCCGCTGGGGGCTTGGTCGCGCTGATGTCGCACAACTGATCGTTTTCTGTGGGGCGACAGTTGGACTCGGGCTTGCCGCCCTCGGGGGCATAGCGCTGCTCGTAGCGCCCGAAATTGCGATAAACGCCTTGGGACTTAGCCCAGGTGTTGTCATGTTGATGGCTCTGGTTACGCTCGCTTGTCCAGTTCTGTATCTCGGGATGGCCGCTTTCGCGACGGGCGCAATCCACATTCGTGGGCACAAACTCGCGATGCCAAAGCTCTGGCTGGCCGTGGCGCAGTGTGTAATCGGACCACTGAATTTCGTCTTCGTTGCTGCCGCGCTGCATCAGACTGTTCTTTCCGTTGCCGAAATCAGTTACTTTCCTGTTGTCGCCGCCTACGTCAGTGCAAATGTCGCCACAATCGTTAGCCATGTGCCGGGCGGGCTTGGCGTGATTGAGGCCGTGCTGACCTACTTGCTGCCGGGACAGGCCCTGATTGGCGCAATTCTCGTGTTCCGCTTCGTCTATTTTCTCATCCCTCTTTGTGCTGGGTTGGTGGTCTTAGGGGTTTCCGAGTTGTTTTTTTCGCGTACTGGGTCACGGCGGGCCACTCGGGACCATAGCTTGTGAAGCGCGTTGAGAAATGGAAGGGGCCGTTCGGGATCAAGTAGAAATGTGCCGGGAAACGATCGTGTCTTCCCCGGGCCTACGTTGACAGGCCGCAGGCTTTTGCCATCGCACAGCAGCCCGTCAATTATCTTACGCAGATTTCTTTTGCGCGCCGCCGATTGCTGCAGCTCCTCGCGTGCAACACCCAGATGTTCCCCTAACAGCGTGTCTCGCATACGATGGATCGTATCGCGAGCTTGCTGCGTCTGCGCGATTACGGTCACATCACATTCGGTGTCCAACCCCACCGAACGGTTGTTGAGGTTCGCCGAGCCAATGCGGAGAAAACGGTCGTCTATGATCATTACCTTGGAATGAATGAGCAGTCGGTGCTTTTCGTCGTTGTCCGTTACGGGGCAATAGACGTGAAGGCGATTGTGCCGGTCGACAGCCTTCAGTCGACGCAGCAGTCGCTCCCTGTTCGCCCCCATAATGAAGCGTTCTAGGATGCCGTTGGCGATAAGCGTGCAAATGACCACGATTTCTGGACCCTCCGGCTGCGCAAGCAACCGCTTGAGCATTCTGCCCATGCGCCGTCCAGTGAAATACTGCGCCTCAATATAGATCGTCTCGCGTGCCGCCTCCAACAAATCGTCCGTTAGCTGCGCTGCCTCTTCTATACCACGCTGAGCGCCTAATTTGGGTTTTGTCTGGGAAACCGCAACACTGATATTTTCGAAGTCAGGTTTCACCGCACAAGGCCAACGGTCTTTAGTAGCCTGGACTGACAACGCATCCCCTGTTGCATCGTACCATCGGGAATGCGCGATAGTACAAAGATCACTTACTACCGGCCCGTCCAGAACCATTTGGACATCATGGACCGGTTCATAGGGTGTCCCGTCAGTATCCTTTCGCAGCGGCTCGTCTGACGAGTGTTCAGGCTTGTCCCAGCGTGCAACCGTTAGATCCATTCCACCGACAAAAACCACCGCGTCATCAACGATAACAATCTTCTGATGATGAGATGCATAAAGTGGATGATGAGTGTCAAGATGCAGGTGGATACGCTCATGGTCTGCCCAACCGGATCCGACAAGGAGCGGCATAGCTGCACTTGGCGTATGAACGGTCGCCAGACTCCAGATTAGGACCCGAACATGGAGGTCCTCACGCTTTTCGACCAGATCGCGCAGCAGATCCCCCAGAACCGACGCATTAGGTCCGTCCTGAGGACGAAGACGAATACTCGCGTCAAAATCCCAGCCGATAATTGTAATGGATCGTTCAGCGCTTCTCAGGGTGGCGTCCAAAGCTGCGAAATAAGACGCACCATCTATCAGTACCGCCGCACGGTGTGCGATTGATATGGCAGAGCAGTTACGGCCGGGTGAGAGAACCGGCTGCGATTCTGCCGCAGTCGGGTTAATTAGGTCATGCGTTCGCTGCCCGTTCATCTCACCCACCTTATCGAAAGTGAACGCATCTGCCAGAACGTTGCCCGTACTGTCGGCCGAGGATTGTGGCGATACTGTTCATGCACTTCGGTTCGCAAGTTATTGTCTTACATAGAACTATTCCTGCGCGAAAAATGTTCCACCATAGCCAGATAGCGCGTCCATGAGATTACTTCTGTCTAAGCTTTGTGGCAGAACCCGGTTTTTGGCGGGTTGAAGCAGCCAAGGTGGCCGTTTTGATGGTGCCGTTGGCGATTTTGATCAGCCTTCGTACGATTGCTAAGATTGTGAGTATGGTATTTTGGTTTGATTGATCTTCGAATACATTAACGGGTTTTACAATCCGCGCCGCCGTAATCCAACATTGGAATAGAAAAGCCCTGTCGTTTTCGAACGGAAGGCGGCTTAAACGAGCACTAGTGTTCTCCACCTGACAGGAGATTCCCATCGGCAACGTGATGTGCCATATTTGAGGCATGAGACGCGATGACATCTGCCTTTACCTTGGCCCCGCCGACCGTACTGAGCTTCAAGCCCTGATCAGCAACCGCAACACTGCGCGCAAGCTTGTCTGGCGGGCCGAGATCGTCCTGGCCACAGCGGACGGTCATGGCACGTTCGAGATTATGCGACGCGCGGGCACGTCGAAACCCACGGTCTGGCGCTGGCAGCAGCGGTATCTCGATGAGGGCGTGGCCGGTCTCAAGCGTGACAAGACGCGACCCTCGCGGGTGCCGCCTT
>Ga0209634_1002337_pt1 | contig 13316 bp, 13 predicted proteins | sample LinPmetageLP40_FD_184043 | JGI IMG/M metagenome (GOLD analysis project Ga0209634, IMG submission 184043) | Marine viral communities from the Pacific Ocean - LP-40 (SPAdes) (version 2) | ecosystem: Environmental > Aquatic > Marine > Oceanic | place: Pacific Ocean | collected 2010-08-26
CAAACCTAAACGCAGACAATGGGTGTGGGACTACTTCCAACAGTTAGCTGCTTACGCACTTGCACACAACGAGCTGTACGGCACAGACATACAGAAAGGCGTAATCATGATGTGTTCTGTAGACTGTTTATACCAGGAGTTTATTCTTGAAGGTGACGAGTTTAAGAAAGCTGCCGAAGCTTGGATGGAACGCGTAGAAAAGTTTAGTCTTCCAGATCTAGAATCCCAAGATTCTCTTCAAGATTCCTAGATAACTCTGGGTTTCCTGTAAGAGAAACTTTTTGTCTTTCAATAAGATCGTACTTACGATCAAGTTCTGATTCAGGCCATCTTCTAGAAAGTCTAAAGTCTTCTGCTTTTTTCTCAAAGTTTTTAACTGTACTTTTTGGAACAGGCCAAGCAGTAAAGATGCCTCTTTCAATATTATCGTAAAAGTCTTTTCCCGCTCCTGTTCTTTGCACAAAACTTTTTAGTCTATCTTCGTATACGTTTTGATTTACGTCCCATGTTTTTAAAGCTTGCAGCTCAAAATATAAACCTTGTTGTATTTGGAACCAAGAACGTTGTGCATCTTCCCAGTCCTTTATAACATCTTCTTCGGTTAACTGTTCAGCTGATGCGTATTCTCGGTTTAAGTTTTGTTTAGTATATTGATTAAATTCTTTTACTCTATTAGATATAATAAAAGGCATTGATACATCAGGGTTTACTTCTGAATTTGAAAATCCCATTAGTTTCGCTGCTGCTCTTACAAATGGCATAGTTTTACCATAACGATTTAAAGCTGCATCTCCCTCTTGCAAAGACCATATTACATCATTAACTTGCCTATAAGCTCCAGGTCCAGCTTTGTTAAACGCATACTCTAACCCTGTAGTAAATTGATCTGAAAAATCATCTTGTTCGTTCCAAATAGGTTTTATATTTAAAGGATTATCATCGTTTTGATTGTTTATTAAATCTAAAGCTAACTTAGCAGAAATACTTTCTTGCATGTACGTTTCGGTGTACTCAGCAATAAATTGACCCATAGCTTTTCTTATAGCTGCTGGATCTCCTTTGCCACGAGTTTCTCTTAAAGTGCCTCCTATAATGTTATAGAATTTACCTATTGCTTCATAAGGGAAAAAATAATTTGTGTTTAAGTAAGGAGTTTCTTTTCCTTTTGGACCCAACCAAATTATTCTATCTCTATCTTGATAAGGTGCTATAAGCTCATTCGCAGCATAAGTATCATCGTCGTCTATATTAAAGACTGTCTGACTTGCTTTAGCTAACGCTGCAACTAATCCATGTGTTGCTACGTATCCACCAATTGCTCGTTCTTGAGCACGTTGTAAAAATGGATTAGATGGTAGCTCTACGCCTTGAGCACCAGCTATAGCTTGTATTTCTGGATTAGGTGAGTAAGTTCCCATTCTGTAAACTAATTGAGCAGAGTTAGCAGTCGTTCTAGCTATTTCTGTAGGGAAAGCTATAAAGTTACCAATCGGGAGATTTGCGTAATACTCTCTAAATTTACCTACATAATCATAGTTAGGCATAGTATTTCTAACCATGTAAGCTGATACATGATCTATGTATTTATCTAAGTCCGTAACATTTCTTAAAACTGTTCCTTGGTCTTGAACATAGTTAGAAAGTTTTTCTGTAATACCACTTTTTGTTTTTAAACTTTTAGAAAAGTCTCTTAGCACTCTAAATTTTAAATCGTCAGAACCTCCTATGTTGTCTACCATATCTTTAAATTTTCGTCTTTCAGATAAGAACGCAAGTATTTTAAAGAAATCATCTGATGCAGCATAAGCTCGTCTAGCCCCTCTATTTAAACTTAACACGTAATTATCAAATGCTTTACCTGGACCTGTTTGGCCTAAACCATATAAAAGATTACTTATTTGTTCAATAGATTTAAAATTTGTAGGAGAGTTTGCTACACGAGTAAATACACCTAAAGCATCGTTTGCCCTAACTTCTGTGTTAACAATTCCAAGTTGTTGCATGTATCCCCAAGCTGAATTGTATTCATCAACGTTACCTGAGACTTCTCCTGTTTCAGGGTTGTATTGCACATTGCCGAATAAATCATTACCAATTAACTGTATTGCGTTTTGTATTTCACCTTCTTTACCAAACATTCCTCTAAAATGTCCGTTGAAACCATACATAATTGCAGCTCCATACAGGTTTCTCATTTGTGTACCAGGACTCAATACAATAATTCCGTATTGAGTTATAGCTTTTGCTGTGCCAAACGTATTTGCAAGAGCGTTAAGGATTGCGTCTTCAGAACCAATTGTGCTTCCCCCTGACAAAGCTTCAGCCATAGTTTTTGTAGTGTAAAATCCTTCTAAAGGATTAAACTCGTCTCCTGTTTCTATCTTAATAGGGTATTCTTTGGTAGCCACTGGAGAAAACCATTGCTCTCCTGGTAATTCACTAAGTCTTTTAACCTCTTGAAAAAACGTAGCATTCTCTACAGTCCTAGCCATTCGTGCAAAAGAAGTTGCAGCAATCAGTTCAGGTTCTTTTATCTCTCCCAACAATTGTCTTACAGCGTAAGGTATTTCGCCACGTTGAGTTAACAACTTGTTGATTTTAATATCTGCTTTTTCGCCTTTATTTTTGCCTTTTAATAAAGCAGCCATTTTTGAAACGTCTGTTGCACTTTCGTACAAAGATCTATCTATCCATTCGTTTACTGCTTCTTCGGCTCTTTCTTTTCTTATTTCAAGAGCACGACTTTCTACTTGTTCATTAGTTGCAACTGAACCTAACTCACGTCTTGCATCAGATCTATAATCAGGCATTCTAGATCTAAACTTATACTCCATAGAAATTACTGCTTTATTATACAAATCTGTCATTGTCCTATTAGGCACAGTAGTTTTAGCTCCTACTTTTTCTGCAACTTTAAAAGGCAAGTTTTGTATAGATTCAACCATCATCTGGCCTTTTGGATTCCAGCCTAAATTTGGAGAAAAGAATTTATATGATCTTGTTACATAAGTGTTTAAATTATGTTCTACCACAGCGCTTAAATTTGGATCTAAACTTTCTGGAGGTATTTCTTTTAAAAGTCTTCCACTAATAGCATCAATACCTTTTCTAATTTTAAGTGCAGGTTTTCTTAATGAATCAGGCAATTGCCTTGCAGCTACTTTAGTTGTTTGTATGTCTTGCAATTGTCCTTCTATAAATTCTATTTCATCGTTTATAGAATCTACTTCATTTTGCGACAATTCGTCTCGTCCCTCTACTTTTTGAGTTTCGAGATCAGCTAAGTTTTTCTCAGCTACTTTTCGTTCTTCGGCTGTAAGTTCTATACGCGCGCCTGTTTGTTGTAGAAAAGCCATAATTAATTTATCAGCTTCTGCTTTAGTTTTGATATCGCCTCGTCTAACTGCTTCCGCTATAGCTTGCTCTACTTCTAAACCTAAGTTCTGCGCTTTTGTTTCTAGTGCTCTAATGTTTGTTATTCTTTGACGAGACCTACTGCCAATTAACAAGCCTGTAGGCATTAACGGTCTTATGTAAGAACTAAAAATCCTAGACAAAGCGTTTCCTTGAAATTGCGGTGCAGTGCCTAATGGCATTTCAAGAGAAATTAATCTTGGGCTTGAATACACACTATCTATTTGGCTGCCTTCAAAAACTTCGTCTATAGTTTTATTTGCAAAAGGACTATCTGGAGATACCTCAACACCATTTACTTTAAATACAGAAAGCTCAGCACCACGTTTAGTTGTTTGCTCAGCTAAACTCATACCTTCTTCTATACCTTGTCTTTGAAAACCTATTGTTTCTACGTTACCGTCTGGAAGTTCAACCATCATTTCTGCTCTTAGCGCAGTGCCTTCTGGTCTTATAACATCTATGTATTGTGGTGTTAATACAAAAGGAACAGGATTACCGTCTTCATCAAACGATACTTGTGTTAAATCTATATTTCTACTTCTATTTGCTCTGTCTCGAACTTGTCTTTGTAAATCAACAACAGCTTGTTGTTCTGCTAATTTATTAGCTAACTCAGACTTAGATAAACGTTTAGTCATTTCTGAATTTGCAGTAGGAACAGCTTCTGCTACCGCTATTCTTAACTCTTCTATTGTATAAGTTTGTTCAATATCACTTACATAATCTCTAAACTCGTTGATACCTAATTTCCATGCAGGGCCTTGTCGTTCTCTTAACAAAATATTTGCACTCGCATTTGCTAAAGCTACACGATCTTCTTGCCTAGTTTCTGTAGTACCAGGTGTAAAACTTAATTCGCCTTGTCTGTTTGCCCATATTGAATATGCTTCTTGTGTACCAAATTCTTCTAAAATGTAAGCGTCTAATTCTTCATCCGTCATTTGATCTAAAGTAGCTTTCTGTTCATCAAAAACTTTTTCAGGATTATAGTTAGAAAGTACATTGTCTATCATGTAGTCTCTAATAACTTTTTCTTGGTTTTTAGCTCTTACCGCTTCTACAAGTTTATTACGTAAAGACTCTCTACTTTCTCCTGGTATCACTACACCTAGTTCTAAATCAGGACTATTAACTATTATCTCTCTAAGTTGATTTGCATCTAATTCATTTAAATCTGGGGCAAGAGAAGTAAGTTCTGCTTGCGTTAGAGCTTCTGTTTTTTCATCATTTACATTACGTTCTTCTTCGGTAAGTTGTTTTTGAAATTCAGTAAACTTAGGGGTAGACATTCTCCCTGCTGTAGCAAAAATAGTTCCTTCGCCAATAGCTTCACCCATTACACTTTTTGCTAAACCTGTACTTACATCTAAGTTAGGATCAATATTATTTTTGACCATTAAGTTTTGTGTGACTGTATCTACTCCACCTATGCCACCTTGCAATATAGCCTGTGTTATATAGTGTTTTAATATGGGTTGGTTTAAACCTACCAATCCAGCAGGGACACTAGCTGCATTTATAATTGCACTTATTCCTGATTTTTTTAATGCGTACTTATCTGCTCCTGCTTCATCATCAGGATTTTTTTCGAGATACTCGTAGTAAGCGTCTCCGTAAGTTTGAGCAAAAACAACAGAACCACCGCCTACAGCTGCTGCTGCTAATGCAGCGTAAGGATTACCTGTAGCCATAAGTGTAGCTCCACCTGCCGCTCCTGCCCCTGCTAAAAAAGGAGCTGAGCCAGGAATTACTTCTCCTACTGTTGCTGCCCACCATTGTATATCACTTACGTTTTTAAATTGTTCTAGTCCTTCTTGGCCATACTTAGCTTCGTACGCATATTCACTAGCTTGTTGTTCGTTTATGTCGGCCCTTTGTTGTAATTCTTTAGAATAGTCGTCATGGCCTTTGCCTTCTTGTACTACAGCTCTAGTTTCTTGCCAATCTCCTATACTCGCTTGTGTACTGCCGTACAAACTGTCGTAAAACCTTTCTGCAAGTAAAGCTGTTTTAGCAGCTAAAGGTAAAGGTAGTTCATCTGCAACGTCAAAAAGAGTCTTTTGTTTTGGTTGATCGTCTTGATCTATTTTTTCAATTTCAGAAGCTTCTTCAGGAGTGATCTCTAGAAGCCCAAGTCTTGTTTTCTCTTCTTCTGTAAGTGGACGCAAAGCCATAACTTATACTACTGGAAATGTAATCCATTTATTAAGTTCGTCTGGTAAATAAAATGACTTGTCATTGGCTTCTCTAGCTTCTTTTTCTTTTCCAAGAAGAATTTTATAGTAGTCTAATAAGTTTCCTGCTCCACCTGTATCAGGTATAGCTCTTTCTTGGTCTTGGTATGCAGGAGGAAGTTTGCCGCCTGTTTGATTTATAAAAAGTTGTAGAGCTTTACCAAACTTTCCGTCTTGAGCTTTAACTGCTTCATCCCATTGGTTTTGTAAAAGTTCTCTTTCTTCTTTTTGTTTTGTTATTTCTTCTAAAGAAAAAGCTTCTGCTTCTTTAGCTGAAAAACCAATATCTAAACCACTAGGAATATCTCCATTAGCTTGTGCAGTAACTAATGCTTTTGCAACAGCTATCTCGTCTGCTAGAGCTGTGTCCATTGTACTTAACTCTGCGGCTCTTCCAGCGGCTCTCTTACCTAAAAATTCTCCCGCATCAGATCCAGTTGTCGAAAATGCAGAACTAGCTGCACTGCCAGCTTCTTTAGCTAGTCCTCTTCTTTCTGCTTGTAAAGCTTCTAACTTAGATAGATCTACTTGAGGTGTTGCACTAGCAGCATCTTGTTCTAGTTTTGCTATTTGAGATTTACGTAACAAAAATTCTTGTATGTCTGGACTGTATTTATTCCATTCATCTAAAGGAAATCTACCTTCTCCAAAAAGCTCATCTAATTGTGCTTGATCTAAATGCACTCCGCCATGCTTGTACGCAGGAACGTCTGTCATAAACTCAGCAAGGAACTGTTCAGTAAACAGTTGGTCCTCAGGATCTACTTTGTCTACTTTAAATTGTTTGCGTAAATTGTTTAGTTGATTGTTATAGGCTACGCTCATGCTTTTTAAATACTTGCCAATATTTTCTACACCCGCTTTTGATATATAGTTATCTATCTCAGATTTAAAGGTCGCTTTTAAATCATCTACGGCCATTCTAAAACCATCAGGTCCTTGGTCCATCGTTGCTTCTTCTCTGACTTCTACCTTTTCGTCCATCATAGGCATTGGCATATCAGGGACATCTGGATTAGTAACAGAAGCCATCATGTTTAAGGACTCATTTAATTCATTATCACCTTCTTCAAATAACTGTGTTTTAGGTACGACACCGCCTGTTTCCATGCCAGGGTAAGGTACAGAACCGCCAGCCATCATAGGTACAGGATCAAGACCTGACATAATACCTTGCTCTCTATTAGAGAACATCTGTCTGTTCTTCCAATTAGGCATTAGTTCCTCCAGTAGTAGTATCTACTCCAGGGAAATTAATGTTTCCTGTTCCCAAAAGATCTAAAAGACCTTGTAAAGGATTGTAAGGATTACCTTGAGGATTATATGTAGTAGTCGATCTAGTAGTAGGCAACAGTCCTAACATGCTTTGTAAATTTTTCAAACGTTGCGTAGGTTCTGCCGATAATCTATTAGCCGCATCAAACTGAGATTTATACATATTATCTTGTATACCTCTGCCTGTTCTACCTAGTCCTTCAAAAGCTTTTATTTGATTTAATAAATTAGCCTGTCCAGTTGTTCCTAGACCAGCAAAGTTAGTACCTAAAGCACCAATGCCTTTTCCTAAGTTGCCGTATTGACTAGCAACATTAGTTAGCCCTGAGCCAAACTGTCCGTATTGTCCGCCTAGAGTTCCTAGCCCTGAACCAAATTGTCCGTACTGTCCGCCTAGAGTTCCTAGTCCTGAACCAAAACTGCCGTATTGTCCGCCTAAAGTTCCTAGTCCTGAACCAAATCGTCCAAGTTGTCCGCCTAAAGCACCAAGACCTTGACCTGCTGTCATAGCAGCGCTTCTTGCACCTTCAAAACCTTTTCTTCTAATATCGCCGACAGCTTCCGCAGCACCTCTTGCTAATTGCCTTGATCTTTCACCTTCCATTAAACGACCACGAGAACCACCAAATGAACCTGATCCTACTTGTCCTGCTCTGTCTGTAACACCTTGTCCAATGCCCGCTTCTTTTAAATCAGATAAAGTTTGTTGTACAACAGAATCTTCATAAGGATTGTAAAAAGAACTAGCAGCTCCTGGTCTAAAATAATTAGAGGCTTCGCCAGTCATTTGTGTTCCTAGCCCGTACAAACCTGCGCCTTGGTTAACTAATCCTGCACCTCTTCCATACATGCCTGCGCCTTGATCTACTAAACCTGCACCTCTTCCATACATGCCTGCGCCTTGGTTTACTAATCCTGCACCTTGTCCATACATGCCTTGTGCTCCAGCAAGAGCTCCTTGTCCTTGACGCGTAACGTCTAGCCCTTCTTGCATCATTTGTCCGCCTTGTTGTATGTATGGGGTAAACCCACCAAGACCGCCAGCTAATGCTCTAGCTTGCATTTCAAACGGATCTAATCCTGCAAATTGTTGAACAGGTACAGGTGTTGGTGTTTTACCTAATCCAAATGCGGATTCCAAGAACCCACGACGCATAGCTTGAGCATACGGTTCTTCATACGTAGCTCTTGTTGTATCTCCATCGCCGCTGCTGCCTGAAAAGCTGTCTAGAAAGTCTTGATAATCAATTGACATTAGCTCATCCTCTCTGCTTGTTTCATTAGACTGTATAAGTTTTTAGCGCCTATATTATCAGTAGCTTTTCTTGTCATAACAAACTCACCTGGTTCTAGTCTTGCTAGTGTTATGTCTCCAGGCCCATCATCTTTGCCCCCACCATGTATGCCACCCTGTTTCATTTCAGGTGGTGGTGCATTAGCGTAACCTACACCTGGCATTAATGCAGGCTGTAAATTAAATACTCTATAATCAGGCATACTGCCTAATCCTTGGTCGCCATAAGCCTCTGCCCCTAAAGGTATCTTTCGGTCTTCTTTATCTTTTTTATTTAAATAATTAGCAAGAAGTAATTGTCCTATAGGTGAGTTGGCAAAGTCTGTAATGCCTCCGCCTATTGTACTCATAATTCCTTCAGTTTTGTTTTTGCCTTTTTTACCACCAAAAAAACCTAGAATAGTATCTAAAATACCAGCTCCTTCAGAACCTTCTGTTTGAAAAGGTAAATCATCAAACGTAGGACTTAAATCTGTAGCATAGTCAAATAAGTTACTATAGTCGGTATCGTCATTAAATAAATTATCATAAACATCGCTAAAATCTACGCCAGGTTTGTAGTCAAAGTCTAAATCAGTAGTGTTATCAAACAAATAACTGTAATCATCATCATCACCAAACAAACTTGAATAGTCAAAAGAACCTATACCAGAGTTGCTAGGATCGTAATCAAAATCTAAATTAACTGCACCATCACCAGAATCGTCAAACAGGTAGCTATAATCTGTTGTATCGTCGTCTTTAAAAAGATCGTCTAAAAAATCAAAATTGTATGACATAACATTACCTATATTATCGTTTTTTCTATTCGTTGTCTTGCTTGTTTGAAGCGCCAAAGTAAAAAGATATAATGGCACTTGCTAAACCACCAAGGTAGCCTAGTACAAGGTTTATCAATGCTTCTGAGTTTTGCTCTGGAGGTTGCAGAGTCACTAGAAATATATAGCCCATAAACCCTCCTACAACAAATATACCTATTATCCTAGCTGTCCAGTCTTTACTAAACCTTCCTCTAGCATCCTGTACATCTGCAGTTTCTAGTGCAAACAGATCTATCTCAAGCTCTTTCATCTTGATTTCAAAGTCTGTTTCTACTTTCTTTAATTTAGCTAATTGTTCAGGAGTAGCTGTCTCCATAGCTTTCTGTATTTTCTTTGGCTCAGGATCGCATCCTAATACTTCGGAAATCATATTTGCAGCCATACCGCCCATAGGCCCACCTAATGCGGTTCCTATTGTTGGAGCTACTGTACTTACTAACGTTTTTAATAAACCTAATTTCATTAACACTTCCACCTTCTGCGCGCTTGTCTTATCCTTGAATTAGGATCATTTTTAGTTTTAGCAGAGCTCTTTTTGAGCTGGCCCGCAGATCTTGCGCAATAAGATTTACGTCGTTTGGCTGCCTTACTACCTTTCTTTACTTTACCTGTTACCGCAGTTTTTAACTTTGATCCAGGGTTGGCTTTCCTATAGGCTTTTACACCTTTCTTAGTCATGCCAGCGCCAGACTTAGTAGGACGGTAGTTACCGCCTTTACCAGTCGTTTTGCGTATTGGCTTAGCTTTTCTTGCCGCCACGTTTCTTTAATTTCTTAAAGTCCGCACCTGTAATTTTATTACGAGGTTTAGCAACTCTAGCTAGTTTCTTTTGTTTTGGAGATAACTTCTTAGCCATTATTTTTTCTTTTTCTTTTTAGGAAATCCAGCCTGCATATTCTTATATGCTTTTTTGCTTATAGTAGATTTCTTTTTAGTTCTACTTGTACCAGCTTTCTTTCTAGCGTTTATATTTGCGTATAGCCCTTTTTTTGCTGCCATTATGGTCTCCTTAATGATTTCTTATAGTTTGACACAGTTTGTGTTTTCTTCTTAGTTTTTTTAGCCATTCAACATCTTCTCCCTAAGCCTTACAGCTCGGTCTCCAACCTGGGTTGCCCATTTGCTGTCCATCATTTCATCAGCAGCGGTTTCCCAATCTTGATCTTTTGCAGCGGCTAAAAACTTTTTAAATTTGCTCAGTCTAGGATAACCTAGATTAAAACACATGTTAGCTAGTACGCGCTGTCTTGTATCGTTAAGACCGCGCCACCATTGCATGTTTTTATCTAGTTCTTTACATACGATGTCTACGTCTGCATTTAGACAATCCTTAACTCTTTCTTCTGATACAGGTGTTCCTAAAGGTTGGTCGTGTTCTTTGTCTCTTTCTGTAATTAAATGGCCTACACCAAATGTAGCGTATCCAAGATGATCATTATAAATCTCATGAATAACACCTTCATCTAACATAAGCTCTTCTAATAATCTAACTCTGTCCATCATGTGTAATACGCCTCTACGCCCCAACCACTTGTAGGACCAGCAACATTGATAGATACGTTCCCTGCTAAAGTTACAGTCACTTCTCCTACAGAAGCTTTTGCAGAAAACCCTATTTCTTCTTCTACAGATAAATTCCTCCAACCAACGCCATCATAATATTGCAAAGTATTTAATGTAAGATTCCATATAATATCTCCAGCATCAAATTGATTTTGATTACGAGTAGCTTGGGTGTATTGAGGAGTAGCTGTTGGATCAAAACTGTTTAAACTTAACTCAACGGTACGTATCATACGGTTGTACACGTCTGGGTTTACTTCTCCAAACGCAATAGGTAATTTAGTGTTTAATAGCTTAGCCATTACCTTCTGCCACTAGGTTTAACGTCCATACGAACATCTCCTAGTCTCCATCCAACACCTAACTGCGTTCCTGAATCTGAGTTATCATCATCTGATTCTATTCTAAGAACAACTTGTCTTGCTCTTAGACGTGTATCTAAACGTGTTGTTGAACTCGTTACATTTTGTGTTGTATTAGTTGTTAATGACTCTCCTGGGAAATTACGGCTTTTTAAAACAAAGTTAATTGTTTGAGTTGATCCACTACTTCCTAAAAATTTAACATCTGGAATAAGTTTATTAACAGAAGAAAAAAGTTCTCCGTCTTGTATATCCATATCGCTAGATTCAATAAAAACATTGGTCATTGGAGAACCATCATCATCGTTACCTGTTTCTTGTTGGTATAAATAATTTACAGAAGTATCTTTTCCTGTTGCTCTAGGATAAGAAACAATACCTTCATCTAACCATGCAAAACGAGCCAGCTCTCCAATGCTCCAACTCCCTTCTTCATAATTATAAATAACGTATTTATCAATTTCTCCACTAGAGTTTGATGGATAGAACCATCCAACTTCATTAAATTGTTTATTTAAAAATCCAAATACTTTATATGATTGTCCTTCATTAAGATCACTAAATACATAATTATGAACACTACAAGGGACAGGTTGCACAGTTCCTGAATAATTGTAAAACCCTTTTCTATCCATCCAAAAAATTCCTTTTGCAGTATTTACTGCAGCTTTTGGACTAATTAATCCAACGCCTTCATTTAATAGTGTTGTACCAAAAACATAAGGTGGACCTATAAATTGTAAGTTGTACAGTGAAGTATCTGTCCAAACTAATGTTTCTTGGCCTGCTCTCATTGCTCCAACAATTAAAGAACCTGCAGATAAACGAAGAGATCCAGCTGTATTAGTAAAAAGCGGTTCCCACTCTAAAACGTTTTCTTGGTCACTCCAAGCAATAAGCATTGGGTCTACTGCACTTGTTCTTGCTACTCCAGCATCGTCAATTGGATCTGCACCGAAACAAAGAACGTGTCTATCAATATCACTAACCAACACTTGTAAAGCTACTGTCGGCGCTAAATTAGACCCAGCTAAATCTGAAATAGCTTTAGCTCTTACAGTAGAGCCTCCACTTTCATCCCAATAATAAATTCCGCCTCCGCGCACATTCATAAGTAGATCTTCACCAAAATTATCGTGTGACCATAAACGTAGTTGATTAGAAGAGGTTATTGCAGAAGAACTTCCAAACGTGCCTTCGCCCCAAGTGTTTGCTCCCCAACCTGTAGATTGAACATAAGTGTCTAAACCTACATTAATTTGATATACACCATCTACACCAGAACCACCATTTCCAGAATCACTTGAGTTTGCTGTTACTGTAGCCCCAGAAGTATCTTTCGCTGTAAAAGTGTATGTGTTAGTTGTAACAGATGTAATTTGATATTCTTGGTTTAATACAGCTGCTGTAATTAACCCACCTAAACTTGCTGCTCCTGCAATAGTAACAAAATCATTAGTTACGCAACCGTGACCATTATCGGTGGCTGTTATAGTAGAGCTGCTATTAGTAGCCGCAAAAAGAATTCCATTTGTTGTTGTTTTACGAACAGGAGTAATATCATCAAAATTCTCTCCCGTAGATACATAGTATTTAAACGTAGTACCAAGGCCTAAATATTTAGTTCCTTGAACGTCTACCCAACCGTGTAAAGCTCTTCCAGTTCCTAAATAAGAAGTAGATGTTTCTTTAACCCACCCGCCAATTTTTTCAGGTCTTCCTTGTCGGAATCTTACTAGATTAGCGTTAAACCAACCGCCTTCGTTACTATAGTCAGTACCTTCTCGATTGATTCCTGGAGCAAATGTAAGTTTGGTGTACGGCATATCATTTTAAAAAATTTGACTACTAAGTATACTAGCCATTCCAATAATTAAAGAAGCTAAAGTAGTAACAATTAACACTTCTAAACGTTTTATTCTATAGATAGTTTCACGCCATCTTTCAGCGCAAACTGCTTCATGTTTATCTAAATCTGCTGCCACTTCTAAAGTTGTTCTCTTAGCCATTATTTTTTCTTAGGCCTACCTCTTTTCTTTTTTTTAACTTTAACAGTTGTGTAAGCCTCATTAACGTCAGGAGTAGATTTATCGTCAGCAACAAACTGTCCTTCTTCTGTTCTAGCTCTAACAGTTTTTTCTTCTACGTTTCTAACTTTGTTCCAAAGATTTTTCAACCATTTCATCTTCTTCTCCTTTTCCATTTAAAACAGGTTCTTCAATTACTTCTAAGGTACTTTGATAGCCAACTAAAGCTGTAACTCTAATATCTAATTGATATTGTAGTTGAGCCATTTGCTCTCTAAGGTTTTGAATCTCTTGTTGCAAAGTTTCGGTATAAGCAATTCTTT
>Ga0209634_1002339_pt1 | contig 13307 bp, 17 predicted proteins | sample LinPmetageLP40_FD_184043 | JGI IMG/M metagenome (GOLD analysis project Ga0209634, IMG submission 184043) | Marine viral communities from the Pacific Ocean - LP-40 (SPAdes) (version 2) | ecosystem: Environmental > Aquatic > Marine > Oceanic | place: Pacific Ocean | collected 2010-08-26
AATAAAATAATCTAAATCGCATAAAACCAAAGGTTTATGCTTATTTTTCTTCGCTACTACTATTGGCTCAAAACCATTAGCATTAGCAATCGCTTGATCGTAAGCGTTCCAAAAATTAAGTTTCTCTACGTTCTTACACTCAATAGAACATGGAAACTTCTTTCGAGCTGAACTTGACATAGTGACATCTTCACCACCTGCACCCATTGATGTACTCTTAACATCTTCTGGATGTATGTCTAACATCTCAATTAATTTATCTCTAACTAATTGTTGTAGTTTTCTACCCTTCGCTTTGGCACTTTGTGTTTTCATTTAATATCTATACCTCCTATTCCGTCTGCTTTTAACATGTTAATCCCAATTTATACCTCCACTAGCATTTTCTATTGGCTCTAATACTGCGTTCTTTCTAAATAGTGTTTGTACTGAATAATCAACATCACCACTATTACTTTTGACAACTCCTGCTTTTACGACACTCATTCTATTAAATGGTATGCCTTTATCCAAGCATATTTGTGTGCAAGTTTGCTCATCTGAAAGCCATAAATTAATACACCACCTAGCTCCATTAACAATGGAACTAGCTCCCAGGACTTCTTGTCTATGAGATAACACATTATCCGAATCATTTGATAAAGAACTTTTATTTAAATGATGACAAGTAATACACGTTGCATTTAGTTTTGCTGATATTTGTGATGTATAGGACGACCACATCTGTCCAGCTTCATTTGATTGACTAATATTAGCTGTAGTGAAGGCTTGTAAAGGATCAAAACAAACCATTTTTAAATTAGGAATAGTTTTTAATTCTTCAACTAACTCTTGTGCCTGAGTAGTAATACCTTCTTCTCTTAATAAAATTAATGGCTCTAGCTGTTCAGGAATTGGAAAAATAAAAATTTCATTATGGTAATCAAATCTTTTACCTTCTGGATCTAACATAGCTATTCGTCTATGTATTTCATCTTGACTATCTTCAGCACAAAATATAACTGAACTGCCTTGCTCTTTTATTTCTTTACCCCACCATTTGCCACCTGTAGCAATAGCCACTGCTAATTGAATCATAGAGTACGATTTACCTACACCACCAATAGAAGCTAATATGCCTGGCACTCCTAAAGGTATAAATTTATCTACTAAAAATTTAACTTCTGGTGGCTCACCAACTATTTTTTTTATAGAGTATTGTTTGATATTAAATTTACTTTCAATTAACTCAGCACGAACTCTATCCAAACCATACTTTTGATGTAAGTCATTGTAATCACCTTGCTCACTTGGAATTCTTACTACGCAATTTGGTATGGCTTTGTGTATTTCTTCTGCCTTCTTTAAACCAATCCCAGTTTTGTCATTATCATAGGCCAAGATTAATTGAGCGTTACAAAACTTTCTTATATTTAATAAGGCTTTCATGCCGAAGTTAGCTGAAAAGACTACTAACACTGGTAGTTGCGTTGCTTCGTATATAGAAACTCCAGTTGCGTAGCCTTCGCAAATAATTAACTTTTCTAATTGACCAAACTGCTCCCAATCAAACCCAATATGAAAAACACTACCCGATACTTCTGAAGCAGAAACAAAGCGTTTAATAAAATCTTCAGTGCTTTTTTTAGACTTAGGAGTTATATATTGTAGAGAGCGAATCTCAGGCTTGACAGCAATGTTAGAATTATACAAAGGCACAACAAGACTATCTTTTATGCCTTTTAATCCATAACTTTTAATTTTTTTGTAGGTAAGATACTTATGTTCACTAATTTCTTCAGCGTTGCTAAATCTATTAGCACAGTCATCGGCTACTTCGTTTTGCCGTTTAATCTTTTCATCGTTAGCCCGTTCTTGAGCTTCTTGAATTTGTGCCTTTAATTGGTTTTGTTCTGTACTAGATAATTTATTAACATCAGTATTAACCCATTTATAAGTTATATTTTCTCGCCAATTAGAATAAGTACATGATTGATATGTGCCATTTGTACCATTCATTTGAAAAAACGAATACCAACCACTACGCTCACCAGAGTTAGGCTTATCTGGCCTAGCCAGTCCCGTCCCTTTAACAGCAACTCTTATTACATCACCACTCATATCAATTACAGAAACCAACAAACCGTTATCGTTCATTTCTCTAATTAAATCTGAAATATCTTTGCTGCTACTGGTAAATCCTAAAACTGGATCTATTACTAAACCATCTTCGCCATAATATTTATTAAGTTCCATCTCTGGTTATTTTCCCTACGTTTCCTGTCTGTGCTGCCCAGTCCAGATAATTTTTAATTGCTTCGCCAAATAATTTTTGACGATCTTCTCCTGTCCATTCGTGAATCACATAAGATTCATTTTTCTTTGCTAAAGCTAAATACTTTTCTTTACTTTTTATTGTCGCATAAGCTATGCCTTCTTCATTTAAGTAAGCCATCTTATTTAATCGTTCTCCTAATTTTATTTTTGCTAAATGCTCCATTGAGCAAGCACCGAAATACTTATCGTCCTCTCTGTATAAAAAACCTTTAGCTGGATTTTTGCAATAAGCACATAGAGAGGGACGATTAGTAGTAATTAACTCAAAAAGGGATTTCGTCATCGGTGAATGTCGATTCCGCTTTTGGTTTCTCAGCCTTTACTTCTGGTTTAGCAGTAGCTTGTTCTACCTTACTAAAGTTTTTACCGAAGCCACTATCGATTTCACTATAGCCCTTGTCATTGAGTTTAACCATGCCATTAAAAGGGTTACCTCTAAAATCTTCAGTATTTTTTAAAGAAGTTAAACCACAAGCAGAAGCTAGGGCAGACAATTCAGTCTTACCTATTTCTACTGACTTACTAGAGTTAGCATTTGCAACTGTAAACAAACCAGATACTAAGCGACCTTTGTGTTTAGGGCCTAAAATTTGGAATAAAATTTTAATTCCTACCCAACCATTATTATTTTCTAATTGAGTTTCGTCTTGATATTGCATCATATACTGACCAGGCTCAATCTGTTCATCTTCAGAGTTTATTTCAACTCCATCATAATATTCTTCTAAATCCATTTTTATTCTCCTTTATAGATTTATTAAAATTAAGATTCGTTTTCTATATAAGATTGCGAATCCAACCAATCTTTCCCCTCTTCAACTACTTCATTAATTTCATCAATTAAATTAATAGTGCCATGAGGGGTAAGTTCTTCATCTTGATCTACTTTTTTAGCGTGTTTTAAAACAACTTGCACTAATTCAAGTAGTTCAATTATTTCTTCTGTTTCTTTTGATAAAGGAACAAAACTCATTTCAGCATTTCCGCCCTGATTTGATTCCAGTCCAATGGCAATTCATCTGGTAAAGCATATCTATTTTTTGCTTGACAAAAAATTTGCTCATTACACCAAACAATTCTTTCATCTTTAGATTGTTTGACTTTAGTTTCCACTTTTCCATTGGATTGTATCTTGACTGTACCTTTTTTCTTTTGAGCAAAAAATAAACAATCAAGCCATTGAATAATTTCTGGTCTGGCTTTTTTATGCACATCTAAAACATATCTGCGATAAGGTACTTCTACAGAAGGATCATCTACAGTTTCAGTATCAGAGTGACCAATTAAACAAATTGTGTAATTTTTTTCTCTCAACTCATCTAATTTTTTTAGATATGCAATCCAAAGATTAACTGCTTTTGCATAACCTTGATGCCAGTTTGCTTCCAAACTATCTAATTTATATTTTTGCAATGTTGCTTCCCAGATTAATAATTCCAAACCTGAAAGAGAATCTAAAACATAACTTTTATATTCATTAGGTTCATCTAAAAGTAATTGCAAATTTTCCATTACCTCATCATAAGATTTAGCTTTTTCAAAGTGATGTGGGTCATTGCCTTCAGCATCTTTTACTTTAACCAATCCTTCTTCTGTAGGTTGCGTTATGCTATTAAGCATCTTGACCATTGCATAAGTCTTTCCAACTCCCATTTCTCCATAAATGCCAACTCGGGGAGATTTCTGTTTGGTTTTAGTTCTGATGTTATTCAGCAGACTCATCTTTAACCTCTTTGGTTTCTGTGGTAATAATAGTAGCTTCTTCACTACCGCCATTTAGGGCTTGACTAAGATCAGCAATTAATTTTTGTTTGTGATCTTGTGCCATAGCCAATCTATCATTTAAGTTTCTGATTTGTGTTTCAGCAAATTTAGTCATGTTTAATAACTTCATTGAATCTTCATTAAAATCAGCTTCAAAATAATCCTTATTATCTAAAGTTAATAAGGGTTCTTGTTTTACTTCATCAGACATTTTTATCCTCCTGTGTTGTATTGTTGAAATGTTGTGCAAATTGTCTTGCCAGGACAAAATCTACACGCTTCTTTGTCATAGACAAAAACTGGGTTTTCCGAATCTGCTAAATCTAAAGCAGGTTTTAAAACATCATAAGCATAATTACTTAGTTGTTCTGCGGTTGTGGTATATGATCTTATTGGATTTTTTGCTCTTGGTTGCACAATAGTCATTATGACTTCTGTGTTTGGATCTTCTTTATTATGTTTAATCAATGCTCCTAAAGCATAAATACTCATCTGAGAATTTCTTTCTGGACTAACGGGCCATGTACCTGTTTTTAAATCAATAATTTCAATTAAATCATCACACACTAAAATTATATCTGCTGTCCCCCATAAATCAGGATTAATCTCTTTAATGTCTACTCTTTGTTCTATAAACTTTTTAGCATTTAATTCTTTTTCTCTACCAAAAACATAATCTGTATATATTTTTGACCAATCACAATGTTTTTGCTCTATAACTATTGCATCACCTTCTACTTGCATTTCCTGTCCTAACCAATGATCTTCTGTTGATAAATTGTTTATTTGTTCTTTTAAAATAGTTTCTGATATTTCGTGTATAGCTGTACCCAATGAAGCTGCATAGTTGCCTTTTTGATAAGGTAAATTTTCTGTAAAGCTTACCCAAGCAGAACATATTAATGTTCTAAAAACTGAGGAGGGTGCGTGCCTTGCGTGCTTAGATGGCATCGTTGGAAATTTTAGATTGGTTTTCGTAAGCAATGATTGTTTCTATATCATAAAGCACCTTACCATCAACTTTTAAGTAATCAGGCCCTTGCTTCTTACCTCTTTGATTTTCTAATGTTCTTTTTGATTTGCGCCAACGATCAGCTAATTCTTTAGTTGTTAAAAACTGTTTATCTAAATTTTCCATAAATTCTCCTTTATGTATCTGTTTGCCATTCTTTGTACTATACTATACCTGTAAGTATTTTTAATCAACCCATAGGATGAAAATATGAGTGAAGGAAAACTACTAAGTGACTTCGATGACCAAATCAAAGAAGTCCAATGTAATAGAAAGCCTGTATATATAAATAGGTTTTTGGCTAAGTGCTTGAAAGATTTTGCGAAAGCAAATGACAAAGATCCAATTGCTATAGCTGAATACTTAATTACTTTAGGCATCAACTCTGTAGAAAATAACATAAAAGAACCTATCAATTTCGATATAAAGAATCTTTAGTTAGCAGAGTTTCTAAATGCTCTCCCACCTGGTTAGCTGCTGCGATAGCTTTGTCTTGATGAACATGTGCATAACGCTGTGTCGTAGCCTGATCTTGATGTCCAAGCAAATTACCCACCTGACTTAAATTAAGCGTTTGTAAGCCAAAACTTGCATAAGAATGTCTTAGGTCATGCAAAGTAATATCTTTAAGCTCTAACACGTCTTTAATGCGCTCCCAGACCCTTCTTGGATTGTTTATGTTAAACAGGTATTCAGAAGTTTTATCTAGGCTGTTTATGATGTTTAAAGCACGAGTTGTTAAATGGATAATTCTATCCTCACCTGACTTGTCTGTTTTGTGTTCTTTAAGAATTAACATATTGTCATGCAAGTCTGTCCACTTGGCTTTACTTAGCTCACCTTTACGACAGCCTGTTAATATTAATAACCAAATAAAATTACAGCTTTCAGTACGTAATGGATTAACTGCTAATTGATCTAACAAATCAGTAACTTTAATTAATTCTTCGTTGGTTAAATATCTTTTTCTTTTGTTGTCTCTATTCTTAGGTATGTGTGTAGCAGGATTGTTTTCTATATAAGATAAAGTGATAGCCAAATTAAACATTGCTTTTAAGACACCCAGACATTTGTTAGCGGTGGCTTTGGATCTATCACTAATATTAAAGTGTGTTTCTGCTATCTCACCTCTAACTATTTTAGTAATTAATTTATCGCCTAAAGGCCCTTGTAAATTAAATTCATAAAGCTTAGTTATCTGTTTAATAGTTTTGGCATTGCGCCTGGTCAAATCTTTTGTATAAAGATTAAACAAATCATTTACTGTTTTAGCCATACATTCTCCTGTAGGTTTTTTGTGTGCTAATGAGTATATAATTATTTTTTATGTTTTTGCAAATCTTTTATCGCTTCTTTAAAACTTTTGTGTGAATCAATCGCTTGAATTTCTTCATCGGTAAAAGTTATTTTGGTAAATTTTCTAGTTGCTGGTAAGAAAACTATGGTTTGATGTGGTACACAATACAGAGCGTAAAGATCAATTGAACCTGCTTTGTACTTTCTATCTTTTACTGCCTTACCTCTACGCAAATCAAACTGCCAGCCTTTATCGTACTTACGACCAGTGTGCCTAGAAATGTTAGCGCGTTCTTTGGTTTTAGTTTTAACTTGGCATTTGTAAATAACATTATTTATTTCAAAAACAATGTCAGAAGTAGAGCCATGTGGAATAATTGAAACCGTATCAGATTCTAAGGACAGTAAAGCTGCGGTCATGTATTCGCCTGATTTGCCAATCCTTTCGCTGGTACGAGCCATGGTTTTTATTCGTTAATATTATCTAATAATCTTTGCATTTCTTCGTTTTGGGATATTATTCCAGAATATGCTGGTAAAGGCTTTGTTACTAAAGTGTTTGGTGATTCAATTAAAAGCTGTAGAGGGTTTACGCCTAATGGTTTTGAGTATGCTACATCTGCAATTAAACCAGGTATTGAAAATTTTTGTGTAATTGTTCTGGCTGGACTTTGTATTATATCCTGCATTAAAAGTCTTGTAGCTGTTCCAGAATCTCCTAATGTTGGGCCAATAACTTTTTCTGACAAATTTAATAATTCAGATGTAGGTCTGTTACCAGTTATAGTTCTTAGTTTGTTTGGAGTAATATCGCTTTGTAATAATGCTTGTCTATATTGTGCTGGAGTAAATGTTTGATCTACTCTTGCAGTTCCTCTGCTTATAGCTTTATAAATAGGTTTGATATTACTGTAAACTTTATTAACTTTACTTAATTCTGTTTTTGGATTTTGTAAATTAATTTCTGATCTTACTCTGTCCAAAACTTCTTCTAATGTTTCTTTAGCGTTAATTTGTGTTCCAACAGCATTTTTAAATTTTACAACCTCTCCGTTTATTGTGGATTCAAGTCTTTTTAAATCTTGTCCATCTAGATTTTCCCCAACATTTAAAAACGGTAATACTTTTTTATTAACAGTTCTAGTTATAGATGTTAAGTCAACTTCATTTGCTGTTGAGTTTTGTAAGATTTTATTAATATCATCATTTAATGTTTGATTACTTTTTAAGGTTAGGTTTCCTAAAACATCATCATATTTATTGTCCATTGTTTCTTTTATAAATATAGCAAGCTCATCTCCACTATTTATGGTTGCTGGAACTTTTACATTTAATGGTTTCAAAACTGTGTTTACAACACCCTTGTTAAAATCTTTCATGCTTTGTAATCTTGCATTTTGTATTGGGCCTGCAACACCAGGTAATGTTGTAAGTCCTTCCTCCATCTGCCCCATAACATCACCAATAACATTAGATCCTTTAACTCTTTGTCCTGGCGTTACATCAACGCCAAGTTCTTTTAATCTTTTAGCTTCTTTTGATACTGTAGGTAATAGTTTTTCTGCTACTTTAGAAACTGATCCACCAATCCCCGCGCCCAACGCTGCGCTTTTTGCTCTGCTTTCTGCATCATCTCCAACACCAGCTCCATAAACCCCGCCTTGTATAGCACCAACCTTTCCAAGACCTTTGATACCAAGTTTTCCCAACAACCCAGTTCCACCCGTAAGTATTGTTGATGGTATTGCGCCAACAATTTCTGAACCATAAGCTGCGCCTGGAGCTTCTTTTCTGAACTGGTCTATTTCACCTCTTACTTCAGATAAAATATCTGTATAGCTTTTGTCTTGAACCAAAGACCTTGTAAAAGCCTCAACCTCATCTCCAAATCCAAATAATAGACCTTGTCCTAAAGTTGTTCTAGCTAAATTAGCGCCTATGTTTGTAGGTGCTTTTTGTGTGTAATTTCTTTTTTCTGGTAATGCCATTATTGATTAGCTGCTGCAATGTCATCTTTGTTTAAAATAATAAATTGATTATTAACCGCATCAAAAACAAAATCTCCTTCTTTTAAAGTTCCGTTTTTAACTTGATTTACATATTCGCCTTCATTAGTAAATGTTTTATATATAGGGCCTAAATTGTTATCTGCATATTGACCAAATCCCAAAAGATTCTTATTTTCTTTCAAATAATCTTCCATTAGTTTTAATCTATTTTTATTGTATTGTGTAATAGAACGCAAACCACCTATGAGAAGTTTATTACCCTCAATGGTATTTCCAATGTTTGGAACTGCAAGTTTAAATAATTCTATTTCTCTGTCAGATGTTGCGCCAGAACCAACCACTCTCATTCTTGGAATAATATATCCAGAAAAACTTTGAAATAACTCTTGTTGAGTAAGCTGATCTAGTTGATCTTGTGGAAGTATATTTAATGCTGCTGCAACTTTTTTAAATGGTATTTTTAATTCTTCTAAAGCGCCAGTTTTTACTGGATCTAAATTATTAACTTGTTTTTCTAAAACTACTAACCTGCTGTCAATGTCTGAAGAACCCTCAACAACTTCACCAGCCTTTTCAAGTCGTTTAAAACCAGCCTCAGCCGCAGATTTTTCAAAATCATCTTGTCCTTGGTCTATATTAACAAGAGGTGCTTTTTTATCTTTCATGTAATCCATAAAAGTACCTTTATAACCTTGTTGAACTGCTAAATTGTAATTTTGTTGATCTGTGGTGAAATTACCTTGTTGTAATTGCATTCTTCTTAGTTCTAATTCTTGTCTTTTCAAATCAGCAACATTTGGATCTTTACCTTGAAACGCCATCCCCATTCTTCTTATACCCTCTGCAATACCAAGACCTCTAGCTTCTTTTCTTTGCTCCTCATACGCATCTATTTCTGCTTGAGTTTTTGTTTGCAATTGTTCTCTACTTAAAGTATTAAAACCGCCTGTTCTAGCATATCTATCGCCTATACGAGTAAAATTAGGTATATCTAAAGGAACTTGATATTTAGGAATACTACCCATTAATGTTTCAAGTTCAGCTGGGTTTAATCTAGCTGGCAAAAGTCCTGCATTAACAGCATCTTGTTGGTTTAATGAATTTTGATTTAAAAGTCCTTGTATATCTTCATTAGTTATCATTTTATAAAACTCCGTAGTTTACTAAATAATATCCATTAGCATCTTCAGTAACTGCTCCAGGAATATGTTTAACTTCTTGAGCCATAACTCCAACATTGTATGGATATTTTTTATCTATATTTAATTCTTTAGCGGTTTCATTCCAATCCCAAGAATAAATGTTATAACCATTTTGCTTGCCTAATTTTTTTATGTTAGTTTTGAGTCTTTGATCTGATGCTGTGTATGCAGCAGCACCGCCAGCTAAAAACTCGCCAACATCGCCTATATTAAATCCTGAAGTTTTACCTGTTTGCGTTTGTCCAATAACAGCTGGATTAATACCACCAGCAGCTTGTCCTAATAAACCTAATTGATAAGCAGGATAACCAAGTCTTCTGTCAAACTCACCACGATCTGCTGTTAATCCAGCTTGATCTAATCTTTGTTGTTGACCACCAATACCACTTAATAAACCTAAAGCTTTGTATTGCTCGCCTAATTGTCCACCTAAAAAACCACCTTGTTGCGCTCTAAATCTTAATGCCAACTCTGGATCGGATTCAATAAGTCGTTGTCTGCGTTGTGCATCAGATTCAGCCATGCCAGCTGCTTGCGCAAAACCAGCTGAACGTAAACCTGCAATCGTTTGTGCAGCTTCTTCAGCAAATGGTCGAGTTGCTTCGCTTTCTATTAAAGCTGATCTTGAGCCACCAAAAGCACCACTTCTAATAGCGCGATCTTGCGCTCTTTGTTGTTCTAAATCTTGGCGTCTTTGTATGTCTGCTAAAGCTGGATCAATAACGCCTTGAATATATGGATTTTCATATTGTGAAATACCACCATCAAGAACGGATGCGGCAGCATTACCAGATACAGGAGAAAATGTAGGGGAGGGTGCTGCCGCAAGTTTTGCTAATTCTTGTCTTGGGTCAAGGCCCATAGTTTCACCAAACAAACCTCTAGTAGCTTGCATAGCTTGTAATTGGTCTGGACTAAATCCAGCAACCATATCACCAGTGTAAGGAGTAAATGGAGTGTCAGCCGCAGCTAAACCTCTTCTGGACATATCTTCATATATATTTTTTAAATAATCAGGTACGTTTGCTGTTTGTGTTGATGATGATTTTCCTTTACTCATAATTCTTTTCTAATTAAATATTCTTGTTCAAACCCTAGATGTTTTATTTTACGAATCCAACCTTTTCTGCCACCACCATACAATCTTTTGATTCCAGCGTTTTTAGCAAAAATTTCTATAGATTCTAATATTTCCTCTATTTCTTTATAATTACCACCACAAAACAATAAGTTCATGGCTTTATTTTGTGGATAAATAATGATTTCAGTTACAAAAGCTGATTCTTTACCTGGCCACAAATGGAATAATCCATGTCTTATTTTATCTTCTATATCGTCAATTGTATAGGAATCTTGATGTTTAACTGCTTTCTCTATAAATGGCTTGCATCTTTCCCATTCATATTCCCATTCTGCTTTGCTAATCACCTTTTGCATATTCAGTTAAACTAGCTACTACCATTATTCTATTGGCATTATTGACAGTAACTTTTAATATTTCTCCAGCTTGTAAAACTAAATCTCTGCTTAATAATTCTGAAGTAGCATTACCTGCTATTGTAAAATCATCATAAAGATTAAATACCGCAGCAGCTGAGTTAGTTAAAGTAAGATTTAAAGTAGCCGCAGAAGCATTATTATTATTAACTAAGATAGATTCAATAACAGCAAAATCAAAATCTGTACCTGATGGTGCAGTATATAAAGTTGTTGCATTGGTCGTAGTTAAACTAATTTTAGCGTTAGTAACTCTTTGTATATATTGCGTTTTACTAGCAGGATCTATCATCTTTTACCTCTAGCTTTAACGTCTAATCTAATATTACCAACTTGGAAATCTTGAGTTAATGAGCCTTCAACTTTCATTTGTACTTGTCGTGCTGAAAATCTAGCATCTATATAACCATCACTTTCAAAAGTAAAACTACCAAAATCTGTAGTTGCTCCTAATGGGGTAAATTTACCGCTAAAGTTTAAAGTTACGCCAGGCAAAGTAGTTGTTTCTTCATCAGGTAAAATTTGATTGACTTGAGCTACACGATCACCATTACTTATTTCTAATGGGCCTGTTGTACAAAAAGGTTTCCTAGAACCTATGCCTGGTGAATTAAATAATGCTCTTTTGTCGTGTTCGTAAACAAAGCCATCTACATCACACGCAATTGGATTATTAAATACACCTTGGTCTATCCAAGAACTTCTATTTAATGAACCAATTGACCATGAATTATCTAAGTAATTCCAAATAATATATTTATTAGGTGAGAACTGATCTACGTCACCAACAGGGAAAAACCACCAAATTTCATTGTAATCTATGTTATGTGCGCCAAAGGTACTTTGCTGAGTGTTTTGTTGTAAATTGTCAAAAATATAATCATGCACATCAGATTTTAATTCTTTAACAATACCATCGTATGTAAAGAAAGAATTTTCACTAATCCATGATAAAAAGTCACCAGATGAAACAATTGACCTAGAACTAATTGCTTTACAATTTGTTCCAGCATCTTGAATACCATATACAAATGGATTACCAACATAAACTAATTTATTAATTCCAACATCAGTAAATATAATAATATCGCCTTTATATTTAACAGCGTAATTAGCTTTACCACCTGTAGGTATTTGTAAATCACCAGCAGAGTTAATTGCTGAAGCTGTCCAATTCGTATTGTTTTCTCGTTCTGACCAAGCTATTTTTCTTGGATCACCGCCAGCACCAATAGCAATTAAATGTCTTTCATTACTAACGATAACTGCTTGACAACCAGTTGGTGCATTAGTAATAGCAGTAGCTATAGCATCTGGACTACCAGATCCAGCATCAGGTCGCCATTGATAAATCTTGCCATCCCCAGCAAAACAAAATACTAAGTGTTCACCCCAATTATCAAAAGAAAAAGATTTGGTATCAAAATTTAATGCGGAGGTGCTTCTTTCATCACCATAATCTTCAACACCATAATGGTAAGCACCATAACCTGTAGAAGTTATAACATCGTCACCTGAAAATCCAGCTGGTGTTATGTCATACCAAACATTATTATAAAAAACATTAACACCGCTTCTTGTCCCAATTGCTAAAATTTCTTCACCATTATTAGCTTTATAAGAATACATACCAATTGGTGTTGATGGTTGAATAACCCTAGATGATGATGAGGTTGCAGCTGATGTTCCAGAACCAGCAGTAGCGACAGTAAATGTCGTAGTTGATGGCACACTAGCAATCGTAAATGTTTCGTTTATTTCAGTAGCAGTAATGCCACCTGTTGCAGAAAAACCTTCTAACACAATAGTATTGCCAACAGCTAAACCATGTGCAACTGTGGTAGTAATTGTAATATTAGCACTTGATGATGCAGTAGTTACTGTACCAACAAAAAAAGTACCAATAGGTTTTTCACGAAAGTATGTCCAACCACCTAAAGGTTTTAAATAACCATTTTCAAAACGAACTAAATCGCCATCTACCCAACGACCTTTGTTTGCGTAATCTGTGCCATTTTTTATGATTCCTGCTGGCGGTGTTATTGGTAGTAAAGCCATAGCTTATCTCTAAAATTAAGCCGTTCTTTTCCACATATAAACGACTATGTAAGGTTGTAAAATATTGTGCGCTCCGCCACCACCTGTGTTAGCTGAACTTGAAGTAGTGCTAACTGTTATACCAGTAGTTGCAGTTACAATACGCCCAGCCTT
>Ga0209634_1002341_pt1 | contig 13306 bp, 25 predicted proteins | sample LinPmetageLP40_FD_184043 | JGI IMG/M metagenome (GOLD analysis project Ga0209634, IMG submission 184043) | Marine viral communities from the Pacific Ocean - LP-40 (SPAdes) (version 2) | ecosystem: Environmental > Aquatic > Marine > Oceanic | place: Pacific Ocean | collected 2010-08-26
TGACATATTAGTTTCAATATCATCTACGATGAATTTGAAAGCTTTAGCACTATCAACAACCAAAGAAATTTCTTGGTCTGTTAGTCTAGTTTCAGTTGTGTCGCTATTTCTTGTGTAATCTGACACAGAAATAACTGGTTCTTTGATAATCTTTACAGAGTCTCCGAAAGAGGATATTTCACCGGCATAGTCGGTGTTTGTAATAGCTTCAATTACCGAGGCTTTTCTAAAGAAGTTTAAAACCTTTTTAGAGTAAACCGAAGGTAAGAAGAAACTATTAGTTTGTCCACTTACGGAGTTTGCAAAGTTAGCATTTGTATCTGTTGAGGGTTCAAAAAATTGAGCCATGATACTTTCTCCTTGTAGTTATTATAGTTTAATCTGAGATTCTGCCTTCCTGCATAGCATCTGATATAGCAACTTCGTGCTTATCAAATTCTTGTACAGACATGGCTTCTATCTCCCTTAATGACCATACTTTCTCCTGAGCTGGTTCTATACTAGTTGTTTTAGTAGAGACCATATCTGCAGCAGATTGTCTAGTCGGTTTAGAATTTGACTTAGTCGTTTCAGTAACATCCATACCTATATCACGTTTAAATAAATCTAAAGCACGTGAAGCTAAATCGGCATCATCATCATTATCATATACCCAAGCTTGGATAGATTCATGTTGTTCTTTTGCCCATTCATGGAAATCATCACTATTTCTGATATCACCAAAATCAGGATGTTTGTCCATTAACCTTTTTTCTGCATCTTGTCTAACTAATTGTAGTTCTCTTTCTTGGAGTTTACTAAGGCGTTCTTCTAGAACTTTTGCTTTAGATTCGCTTTGTAGATGTGCTACAGTTTCGACAACTTCATAAACATCAGGATATTCACTTTTAAACTTTTCTAGTTCTTCTGCAGTTTTTGGAGCTTTATAGTCAGGTTGTTTAACTTGACTTAATAACTCTTCTTCTCTGCCTTTAAACTCATTAAGTTTAGAATCATAATGTTTTTTTAAATCATCATATCGTTTTTTGTAATCTGGTTTCTTATAAGGGCTTACCTTTTTAGATTCCAGTTCTTCTCTATTTACACTTCCTTCTTCATTGATTTCGGTTACGTCATCGCTGGTAAAAAGTTTATTTTGAGGTTCTTCAAAAAACAATCCTTCAGATGATTTAAAAGGTTTATCTTCATAGTGCCAGTCCTTTTTTGCATTATAGGGATTTGGCGTTTTTTCTTTTTCGACTTGTGTAGTCATTTTCTTTTCTCCTAATTGGGGCTTTTGTTCACAAGGTAGCTCTATGTCGACTAGAGGGCTTGTATTGTAAAGGTAGCCTTTCGGTTTGTTTTAATAGAGTGCCTATAAATAGGGTAGCTCTATTGCTTTTAGCTTCTGACGTATCTTGATTGTGTAGATGGGTCCATCATACGTTTTTTAATTTCATCGCCTACTAAGTCTTCATCTTCAGGAACAAAGCCCCTGTCGAGTACAACTGTTTTGCTTTGAACATTTGCGTTGATTTCTTCTTCTCCACTATCGGCAATTCCACCAGTAGCCATTCCTTGTCTTTGGTCTGCATTAGATTCAGCTTCCATCATTATAGCTTCTAAATTATCAGCTCCGATTTCTTCTACAGCTTTTGCAGTAAAGACAAATTCTCCATCCGATAACCTTGCAGGTATCGAATCTGAGACTCCTGTGCCCGGTCCTTCAACAGGACCTTCTCCAGAAAATTCTGAAGCAACGTCAATTACTTTGTCAAATATGACACTTAGTTTATCGTTGCTTTCTAATTGTTCGTTTAAAAATTGTATTTCTTTTTCATCTAATGCTTCTTTCATTAAGAAATCTACATAATCGTCTTCCATTTCTGAATCACTAGACATTGATTGTTCGTATTCGTTGTGTGTTGCTCCGGGCATTTCAGTACCATCTGGCATAGTATGCATAGGCATATCATCTGCTAATAGTGAGCCTCCTTCATTATAAGACATTTTTCCTCCACCCATAAAACCTACTCTATCAAAACCTTCGTCTTCACTTAATAAAGAAGGATTACTATACCCACCCATATTAGTAGGTAATATTTCAGGTCGAGAGTCTACTTCTGTTTTCATTTCTAAAATTCTATTTTTTAATTTACTAAAAAAACTCATATTTCGTCTTTCCTATTAATTGCTTCTTTAACCTGCTGCTCCAACGTCTCTAAGCGTACCAGAGAATTCACTCTCCCCTGCGACCGGCACATTTCCTGTTCCGATGTTGCCACCACCAGTACCTGTAACTCCGAGTTCTTGAGGTTGCTGAGGTGCTCCTTGAACGCCTCCCATTGTGGGCTGTTGACCAGAGGGTTGAGCCTCTTCGCTAATTGTTTGTCCAGCATTTTGCATTCCTATTATTTGTGCCATGATAGCTGCTTCTTCAGGGTCATTGAGTATTTCATCAGGGTCTAAGTCTAAGCTATAAGCAAGTTCACTTATTAGTTTAGAAATCTTAACGAATGGAGCAACAGCAGGATTTTGTGCAGTTTGTAAGAACATAGTAAGCCTCTGGCTTCGTACTTCTTTTTGCATCAGGCTATTTGTTCCAGTAGCTTTAACTTCTAAGTCACCTTTAACATCCAACTCATCTTCTAAGAATTGCATGTTCCATTGGAAATAAGATTCACCCAATGGCTTTAATAAAAAGTCGTCAAGATTTTTAACAACTGTTTTAACATTTAAACTTGCTGCTCCTAAAAGCATTGACATACCAGAAGCAGTTCTTGTCATACTCTGTACGCCTGTTTGCCCATGAGAGTAACTAGGTATTCCTGTTTGCTCATCTGCAAGTTGTCTAAACTTATCAAACATCATCATGTTTTCTGGTGCTGTATTTGGAAACTTTAAACCATGTATGGCTTGTCCGGGCATTCCTGCTTGTCTACGGAATATCTTTCCGGGATATATTTCCATTGATTGTCCACCAACTAAAGCAGACTCATCTACATCAAACACTAAAGACCCAGCCATTGCTAAGTTATCTACAGCCATTCTTGCATGACCGTTCATAATTTGTTGGCTATCATCCATGTTCTCTGCTACACCAATACCAAAAAAGTTATATGGATTTCTTTCGTATGGGAAAGCATGGTAAGGTATTCTATAAGGTGTGAATGGATTAACAACTGCTCTTAAAAGATAGTGTCCACATGTCCATACATTTACTTGTACTTCATCTAAATCATCTACAGACTTAGGAAGTTTAATACCTACTTCTCTTGCATACTCAGCATCCATAATGCCCCAGTATTCAAGAACTTCAAAGCTAGTACCTACTTCTTCATCAGCCCTTGCATCATCCTTTAACTGACTTTCAAAATCTTTTTCAACATAGTTAGCACCCATTTGAATTGCATTTCGTATTGCATCTTCATCAAAGTAAGGCATGTTACGTAGTTGTCTAAGTTGACTACGATTCATTTTATGTCTATGAATAACGTACTCACACTCGTCCATGTTAGTAGCTCCGGGGTCTGGATAGAAATCCCAGCAACTAACAAACTCAATACGTGGTACTCTAACTTCTAATGGATTATAATTTCTTTCTCCACTTTCGTCAGTTTCCCATCTATGTAATTTTTTATTAAAATTAAATGGTCCTTTTACAATCCCTGTACCAAGTAAAGCAGATTCTAAAAGAGCATTTCTTATTTCAGAAGAACCATTAGATTCTTCAATTTGGTCATGGATTAATTTTTCCATTCTCCTAGCAGCTCTTTGTGCTGGAGATAATTCTAATTCTTGTGGGTTATAGCTAACTCCATCTACTAATAAACCAGCTTCTTCTGCTTGGTCTTCAAGACTATCTTCAAAGATTCCATTATAAAGTGTAGCTCCGGGTTTTAATACTTTACCATCACCTTCATAACCAACATCATATGGACTTTGATAGTCTACTGAGTTACCATCAATTTCTTGTTCTTGAGCTTCTGAAGTTTCTATTCCGGGTACTGGGTTTTGTGAATCAAGATGAGCAAAGTCAGTTTCTCCTTCTGGTACTTTAGTTTCTCCAATACCAATAGGAAATTTACCAGTTCCAAACATTACATCTACTAACTGACCAAAAGCAGCTAGTACTTTTGTTTTTGTAATCTTTACAAAGATACGAGACTTCTCTGAGTCTCTAAATTTAACGGACTTATTGTAAAGCCCTCTATAGTTTTCATATGCTTTTAACCAACGAGTTTCGTCAGTTTGTCTAGCATCTTCTGCTTGAGCATATCTACCTTGAATAATACCAATAAGATTTCTTTGTTGGTCTTCAGGAAGTTTTAATGCTTTACCAGATTCTCCCTCTACTTCTTCGTAGAGATTGTTTGCACTTAAAAATGTATTATCTTCTGCCATTATTAATATCCAAATCCTGTATCGGATGGTTTATACGTATCTATCTTAATTCTATTCATCCTATCATATGGATGGTCCATCCTTGGTCTACTCATTATTAAATAACGTAACGCATCGTATGCGTGGTCAGAAGCATGTGTATCTACATCTTCTGGGTTCGTCTTTGATAACGGTATACCCTGTAATTCTTTAACTAAGTTTACACATGTATTTAAAATCTGCAACTTAGGTCTTCCTGTACCAGTATCTTGTCGTAAGTGCTCATGTATCTGAGTCTTACCAGCTATTCTATTTTTGTCAGCTCTTCTTAGTTTGTGTCCTTTATTAACTAAGATTTCACCAATCGTAGGACCTGTATAGCCTGTCCTTGCCCATGCTGCTGTATCAAGTATCCCAGCAATGGATTTTATCTCATCTTCTTCCATTTCAGTAATGGTGTCTCCGAGTGCTTCTCCTGTTAGACCTTTTCTGTATAGTTCTCTATATATAATAATAGTTTTATCTTCAGGGTCGATAGCAGCCCACAGACAGCAACTTTCTGCAGCGTAACCATAATCAATACTCTTAACTCTTTCCCACCAACTTGGTATTTCAAATGGTGGTACTACATGTATTGATGGGTCAAACTCTGCGAATGCTGCACCTTCTGCGATATCCCAGTTACCTTCCAACAACTGTTTACGTTGTATAGCTGGTAAGGATTGCAACATCCTTTCATATTCACCATCTTCAGCAAGATGAGGATTGTCCTGTAACCTTGCTGGTATAAACTTTCTTGTTAATCCGTCATGCCCTACAAAAGATGTATTGGGTTCTGACGATTCAACGTATCTCTTTTTAACCCAATGAGCACCTACGCCTCCGGGGTTAGCTGTACATCTTAGATAAGTTTTTATAGCTGGGTTAGTAGTTCTTAGCCTTGATGCTAAGTAGTTCCAACCAAACTCTGTAGGTAAATGAGTTATCTCATCAAAACCTATCCAACTGTACGCTTGTCCTTGATAACGATAAACATCTGCATCTCGTTCCAAGAATCCAAATTCTATTTTAGCTCCACTTGGGAACTGCCATAACTTTTCTACTTCTTTAAACTTAGCACCTTTAAAGGCTCTAGGATAAAGTTCACGAGACTTATCTATAAGTTCTCTTAGTTCTGGCATAGACCTTCTAAGTATCAAAGCTCTGTGCTCTGTTACGTGGCAATAACGCAATGGGTCTATTAACATTGCAAAACTTTTACCACCACCTGCTGCTCCACCGTATAATACGTCTTTCTCTCCAGCAGCAAGGAAATCTGTTTGAGGTCCATCATTAGGCATAAATGCCACATAAGAACCTGTTTCATCTAAATGTTGTTGTATCTGGTCAGGTAACTCTTTGGTATCTGACTCTGTTAAAACATTAGATGTTAAAACTTTTTCTTCTTGTTGTACTTCCTTCTGAACTCTAGCTAAACTTCTTGTTAACTTTTTAACCTTTTTACTTTTCTTGGTTAATTTATTTTTAGCCTGTAAAGCTAATTTTATATCTGACAGTTCAGAATTTTTAGGTCTTCCCGGTTTTAAACGTGGACTACCATCTTTCTTTAGTATATAGCTTCCATCAGGGTTTGTCAAGTATTTTTTTGATTTATTTTTATCTTCGGTCATAAATCTTATCTACATGTTTCTTTAATCCGGGTCTTGACATCTTACGACCAGTCTCTGCTTCTAGCCAGTCTACGCCTATTCCAAGACTAATTTCACCATGAAATACAGCTTCTGATACTTCTTGTAGTATACGAAGTTCTTCTTCAATAGGTTTTAAAAAAGTACTAGACTCATCATCTAGTTCATATCCAAAAGGAATTGTAGAAGAAGTTCTTCTTATATATTTGTCTGAGTCATTCATATTACTTTTTTGCTGATTTAGCCTTAGTAGTCGTTGTACTCTTCTTTGTCTTTGTCTTTGTTGGTTTTTTAGTTTTTGTTTCACTAGGCATCATTTGTTTTACAATTTTATTAAGTCTACTTGATTTCATAAAATTATGTAAAAGCTGGACCTTCTGAAAAAACCATTGTTTACAACTCAGCATTTTTTCAGAAAGCCTCTTACGCATACTCAGCCTTACAGCTTTGTTATTTCTTTTTGTTACCATTTGTTTTCTCCGATTTTTTACCAAAAATCACTTCCCAGTTATCTTTGTATTGTTGTGAGTAAACTCCGGGTCTAGGTCTTGCACCTTTACCTCCATCACTCTTTCCGTAAATACTTTTTCTAAAAGTTACTTGGTCACCACTATCGTTTCCTATTTGTTTTCCCATATTACTCAGGTCCTTTGTTATGGTTTCTATGTGCTAGTTTTTGTTCCCAGTCTTTGATAGCTTGTTTAATACTATCTTCTGCTAACACACTACAATGTAGTTTGATTGGTGGTAACTCTAAAGCCTCGGCAATATCTTTATCTTTGATAAGTTTTGCTTCAGCTATTGTTTTACCTTTTAACATATCTACAAACATAGTTGAGGATGCAATAGCACTTCCACAACCATATGTTTTAAACTTAACATCTTCTATAACGTCTTTGTTTAATTTAATTTGCAGCTTCATAACATCTCCACATGCAGGTGCTCCTGTCATGCCTGTAGCAACATTAGGGTCTTTAGGGTCAAACCTTCCAACAGCATGAGCTTCTGGATTGTTTAAAACACTTTCAAACCTATCTATTACTTTTTGAGAGTATGCCATCTACCACTTAACTTTGTCAGCCCAATAAGCTGCTGACATTTTTCCTTTTGCTATATTCTTTCCGTGCCTAGCCTTAAAAGATTTACGCTTTGCTTTCATACGAGCAGACTCACCTGCTTTAGGTTTACCTGCAGTACTAGCTCCTTTTTGTCCAAATCTAATAGTTTTAATTTTGCTTCCTTCTTTAGCTACTACTATATGTGATTTAGTTTTGTGACTTGGAGTACGTTTAGGTTTGTTAAACCCTGACACTCCTGCTCGTTTAAGTCTAGAATCTTTTTCTTTTGCCATTATCTTTTTTTACCTTTGTGTAAGCCATGCTTTGCATGTTGTTTACCTTTTGCAGTTGCTGCACGTTTCTTTTTATTAGCTGCTGCTAGTTTCTTACGACCTGCTGCAGTAGACTTTAACTTCTTAATAGTTTTAGAAGGTGCATAAACTTCTCCAGTTTCTGAAGACTTCTTACCACTAGGAGTTCTCCATTTTTCTTTAGACCACTTCTTTAAAGACTTCTGAGACTTTTTAAGTGCCATTACTTATAGCCTCCACCTGCAGCCTTATAAGCTTTAGCTAACATCTGAGCTTTACGAGCAGACCATTGACCTGCTTTACCACCTTTAGTACCGGCTTTTATTCTATTAAAGATACGCTTACGCATAGTCGGCTTGGTATAGTTACCTGCTTTATTTACTGTTGATTTCTTTTTTGCTGCCATAATTAATGTAAAATCTCCCCTGTAGATGAAGTCTGATAGTCACAACTACCTGACTTTTGTACTACAATAGTTTCTAGTTCTCCTACTAAAGTTAATCCGTTTGCTTCTGCTACTTTATCAGCTACTTCCATATTCTCTGCAACTATGTTAGGTCCGGCAAAAACCTTACCATAATAGTCTACTTCAGTCAGAAATATCTTCATACTCAGCACTTTCAATGTCAATGGGGGTTTTATCAGGCATAAGGAATATACCTCCACCCCCATTTATATTATGATTTACATCTACTCTTTCTACTCTACCCACACCAACTCTATCTAAAAGAGTCTGTGCTGCTGCTAATTTGTTATTAGCTTGTACAATAGGTTTCTTCGATTCCATAATTTCTACCAGTTTAAAGGCAGCTTTAGGTGCAGAGTTAGCAAGAACTTCTTGTGTAAGTTCTAGTATCTCAGACTTCAAGCCTTTAACTACATGATGGTAGTGACTTGAATACCCTGCAAGTTTTGCAGCTTCTTTAGCATCTCCTTGTGTTTCTACAAGGTGCTCAAGGAAAGACATTTGCTTATCAGTAAGCTGTCTTTTGGTATTTGTGTTATCTATGCTTGGAAGTATAGCCATGAATCTAGTATACATTCGTATTTTAAGATTGTCAAGTAAAATTTAAGACTTGACAAAATTGAAATCTATATGTATAATAACATTAGTGACCCCCCGGGTCCAACCAGTATATTCATACTACTATTCCACTCGGAAAACCTCCAAAAGAAAACCTCTATATAGACTATAAGATTTATAAATTTTAAAGTCGGGGCGTTAACTAGTTCTGGTTAATGGTCTATCTTCAATATTTTGTGTAACCACCCTATAGATATATAGGTGGGGTGGGGTGGTCTCCTGCCTCCCCCTCAGCTAGAACCAACAAAAAACTCAACACCACTTAGTCTCCCTAACTTAACAGCTTCTAGAGTCTTACAAGCTAGTCGTTGCTTCCTATGGTCAATGACTTGATAGACTTTGTAGTCTTCTTATGTGCAGAAGCTGTCAAGCTTACCAAGTCCTGTAAGCCTTACTCTTACAGCTTCCTAGAGCCATCTCTAGCAAATGAAAGACTTTACATTGTAAGCTGTAGAACCTGCTTGTCACTGAAGCTTACAAAGTGTTTGAGTTTTTCTCCTATGTGATTGGTAATGCCAATGGGCGTTTGTAGGCTATCAGATGCGACCACCTAATCCTATAGCTTACATCACTTCAAAAGCTAGGCAACTATGTACGAAACTGTGGATAACTGTCTCATTTCGTAGTCTATTAGCTTGTTTCATAGTCTCCTTTTTTCTAGTTTACAAAAACATGTAGATTTTAAAGTTCAAATGTTTTAAACTTTTTATTCTAAAAACTTTAAAAACTTTTCATGCTTCGCAGAAAACTCAGGCATTTGACCATATAAAATACTCCATGTTAATGTGTGTTTTTAAAAGGAGACTTATATGAAACAAGAAATACTAATAGACTTCTCAAACTCTGAGACAGTTATATTTCCCACAGTTTCTTTAGCACATAGTTACCTCTTAGCTTTGTTAAGAAGTGATGTCCGTGCTATAGGATATAGATGTAATAATGCATCTGACTTTGAACGCCTACAAGACTACATTGAAGGCATTAACCAATCCATAAAATCATAGGAGAAAAACATGGAAAACACATTTGATATAAACAGCTTCAGTAAAGAGAGACAAGCAGAACCTGCCTCTTATCCACAATGTAAAGCTTTAGGCTTTCATTTTGCTAAGAAGAGTGATGGCTCAATGGACTGGAAGCTGTCCAAAAGAGTAACTGGCTTACTTTATGGACTTTCAAAAGATGGTAAGCTTGACCTTAAAAAGGCTTCTGCACTATTTGAGAAGAAGACTTTACCAAAGGCTTTTAAAGATGCCATTGACCAGTATGTAAGTCGTAACGACTAGTCATACTTTAAAGACTCCCTAGCTTAAAGAAGTTAGGGAGTTTTTTTATGCCTTGAGTTTTTTAAGCCAATAACGCTGAGCTAATGAATACTGCTTTTTATATTGGGAGGCACAGGAGACCTATTAACTTAATTAACTTAATTAAATTTAATTAAAGAAAAGGCTCTTAAATGTTTAGAAATGGGCACGGATATTGAGGGCAGTTCTTAAATAATCTTAATATAATTTTAACATAACTATCAAGAAATTACAATATATATTTAACCTCTTAAACAGCTTGACAACAATCCGGCAAAACGATAGAATGGTCGGGCAAGGGCAATGATGCTTTTGTAAATATTGGAGATACCTATTATGAATAGTAATATACACAGAGTTAAAAAGATTGAGATAAATACAGATACTGAAAATGTATGGACAACAATCAAAGTTATTTCAGGAAAAAACAACGAGAGTTTTGAACTAACATTGTTTGCTGATGGTGATGATTTAGGAAATTTAGCTCTTAACAACACCTATACTGGTCTTAAAAATGACTAAATTTACTAGCTTTGATAAAGCTCAACAGTATATCAATGAGTTAGGCTATACTTTTAAAGCTAGAGATAACTTTAGAGAAGACAAATCTTATATATACCAGAACAGGAAATCAAAACAACACATGTTTTTAAAATCAAACTATGACTTTTTGAGTGCTGGTTCTATGGAAATGGGTGTGGTCTGGACAGTTCAAAGATTTTAATGTTAAGATAATAATGTTTAAACTCTTAAATGGCTTGACATTGACCGAGCAACCTGTCATACTTTTCAGGCATTGGTCAGCACCAGTTTAATTTTAACGGAGAAATAATATGGAAAAAGACTTTAACCTTGCAGATTTTATAAAAGATGTAGAGGTTCAGGAAGAAGTAGTTGAAGCTGAAAAAGATATAGCAGATACTATAAATCCACTAGATTTAGACGAGTAATTGTCTGATAAGTTTTGGTAGTTTCTTTCAAAAACTATCATTTTATTAACTATAATATGGAGAAAAAGTGTTATGAATAAATATACATACACAGTAAGAGGCAGTAAAACTACCACAGCTATTGCAGAAGCACCTAGAAGTGTTCAAGCAGTATGGAATGAGGCAAGTGTACTTGGTATTAACATCATTCGTGTTAGAAAAGAGAAAGAACGCTATGAAACTACAAAGGGTAGAACCTTTTTTGGTTATCATGCCGGTCTTGTGTCTCTTTATCAACAGCTTTCTAACCCAATTCAAGAGCTTTGGTTCAAGAAAAAGGTCAAGTTAGGTGGAGAAAACAAGGGAATGCAAGTATTAGAGATAGCTGATAACACAGATGTACAAGATACTCTGAAAGTTATTAGTGACTTTGAATACTACACAACCAATGGTTTCTTTACGAGACTATTTATGTCAATCAGACGACTGTTTGCATAAACAAATAGTGCTGGGTATCACTCAAAAGTGCCCATTTATATTAACAGCTATACATACAGGAGATTATTATGGCACAACAGATGAGAAAATTTGAACAAGAAGCAATAGCTTCAGAAATAATTAGTAATATTAAACAAAAACAAGTGATTTTACAGAAAGATTTTGAAAATTCTGATACTTTTCAAAAAATAAATACGCTTTGTGAAAATGTACAAGCTTTACAAAGAGAACAAACCGATATTGGTAATCAAATACATGCTGTAAAAATAAATATTGGCAATAAAATTACAGATTTTAACGATAATATCAAGTCAGATTTTAATTTATATTCAGATTATGATGCAAAATTAAGCTGGAATTACAACGAATGGCAAATTAAACAAGAAATAGAAAACAAACTAGCAATAGCCTTGCTTTCTGATGATTGGTCTGATAAACTATCACAAATAATTGAAGATATTGCTAACCAATATACTTAGGAGAACAGTATGAGTCACTATCCAAATGACCAAGAGCTTGAACGAATAGTAGAAGGTGTTTATGAGCTAGTAGATTTGCGTATTTTGAACATAAAAGACAGTCTTTTGACTGATTTAATTGATAATATTGCAGAAAACTACCATTTTTATAGTGATGAATACTCAACTGAAGACTTGATAATCAAATTTTTATCAAGCAAATGTGTAGATGCCATGTCCTCTAAAGATTTGGAGGATATGGCAGGGTTTTATAAGGAGAAAACATGATTGATAACGAAGAATTTGAAAGACGAGTAAGAAATAGTCTAGGAGATAGACTTTATTGGAATTTAAATACTCATTTTCCAGATAAAATTGACGAAGCACAGACAGTTGACGAGTTAAAAGTAGTTTTAAAGCGTATGTGTACTGTTATTTTAGAAGATTTAGAGAGTTGGGGTTAAAAAATATTAGGAGATAGAATATTATGTATAAATTATTGACAGTTAATGGCAATCCAAAGCTAATTAAAGGAGAAAAGTTGCACAGTAAATACTTGACAGCTATTTTACACCTTGCTCCGAGTGATATTTCAGGTAAAACTGTATGTCCTTATGCAAAAATTGCTAAATGTGAGGAGGGTTGTCTAAATACAGCAGGTCGAGGTGGTATTTTTAAGAAGGGAGAGGCAACAAATGTCATACAAAAAGCTAGACTTCGTAAAACTATGCTATTTCACAATGAGTATGACACTTTTATGACACAATTAGTAGCAGATATTACTAAATTTGTAGCATTTTGTGGTAGAAAAGACAAGACTCCGTGTATTAGACTCAATGGAACGAGTGATATTCAATGGGAGCACCAGAAAATTGACGACAAGAATGTATTTGAGTTGTTTTCTGATGTACAATTCTATGATTACACTAAAATTCCTACAAGAAAAGTACAAAACATACCAAATTATCACTTGACATGGAGTTATAGTGAAGCAAATGACAAGTATTCACAGTACATTAATGAGATAACAGACAATATTGCTGTAGTTTTTCGAGGTGATATGCCGGTAAGTTTCAAAGGTCGTAAAGTTATCAACGGAGACGACTACGATATGAGGTTCTTAGACCCTGATAATGTAGTGGTTGGACTCAAGGCTAAGGGTCGTGCTAAAAAAGACACCACAGGCTTTGTAATTAACCCTACGATAGATATAATTGCAGTAGCATAAAGGAGAAATTATGATAATTGATGTAAGAAATACAGATGTAGTATATATTACTACCAGCACAGGTAAAACTATTTACTTAGATGACTCAACAGATGAGTTAATTATAGATGCTTGGGATATGGAAGGACAACCCATTGAACCAATGATTATGTTTACACCTGACTTTGAAATTAAACCACCAACACAAACAAACTTAACTTTAGTAAAAGGGGAAGATGATGAAGTATAAAGAATGGTGTAAATTAAGAGATGTGCTTAGTAACTTGTATGATACAGTCAATGGAAAAATATCTGATTGGGATATATCAGAAGCCTTTGATGATGTATGGGATATGGTAGATGAATTAGATACACAGGAGGTAGATGTAACATGAAGATAACAGCAT
>Ga0209634_1002343_pt1 | contig 13301 bp, 15 predicted proteins | sample LinPmetageLP40_FD_184043 | JGI IMG/M metagenome (GOLD analysis project Ga0209634, IMG submission 184043) | Marine viral communities from the Pacific Ocean - LP-40 (SPAdes) (version 2) | ecosystem: Environmental > Aquatic > Marine > Oceanic | place: Pacific Ocean | collected 2010-08-26
CTGTTGGGCTTATCTTAACTCTGTTCTTTGCCTTTCTAACCAAGTATGCCCATGATCCACCCAACCAAGCTTCAGTAGGGCTTCCTTTGATGTTAGTAGCGATTGTTTCATCTAGAGCAGCAATTATTTCTTCGTCTGACTTTCTGCCCAAGGCTCTGAATCCCTTTGCTTCAAGTTTGATATCTTTAGTTGTTCCAACGTTAATATCAGTTGAGCCACCAATCATAAGACAGACATCCTTGGCTAGGTGCCCCAATGATCTGATAGTCAACATGCTTTCATACTTTGGATCAAGTGCTACCGCATATGTGTTGTTCAAAGTCTTTGACTGAAGTAGTTTTTTAGCAGTCTCGATTCTGGTTGAATAAATTCCCCCGGTAAGAATGGGTCCAAATGTTTTTCCCTGAAGAGATTTGAACATATCAGGGTTGACAATATCCAAGGACTGAGTTTCAAGTTTACCCTGCTCACTTCCACCAAGATCAATTTCATCCCTAAAGTTTGTAACATCAGAGTATACTGTCATATCCCTAACAGTGAAGTTTGTTGAGTCTTCATCTCCAGAGACAAGTGTACCCAAAACTTCCTTATGGGATGATCCACTAACTTTGACTATATTACCAATTTTGGTAAAGGCTTTTGTCCAAGTAGGATATGTATTTGTACCAGCATCAATCAAGCCCATAGGCTTGTCTTCTGCAGTTTCCATCGGAGCAGCTGCTGTCGAGGAGGTAATTTTTTTATTAAATGTATCATAATTAAAAGTCATTTTTTCTTAATTTATTCAGAAATAATAAATATTATATATAATAAAAAATTCAATTTTTTTTATAATACGATTAAATAATTAATTTAAAAAAAATATATTATTTATAAATGATTGATAAAAAAATTATAAATAAATTATTAATATCAATAGACAAAGCAAATGATAAAAAAATTTTTAAAGAAGCAGAACTAGATGAGCTTATTATTATTATAAAAACAATTAATGATATTTCTGATTCTAAAAAATTAGAGAATGATTCATCTCTTATTATCAAATATTTAAATTTAGCAAATAAAAGAAATGCATTTACACTTGATGAGTGGCTTGATATAAAAGAAGATATAAAATCTATTAGACAAAATTATTTATATGATGGTTGTAATTTAGATACTATTAATGAAGATGATTAAATTATAATTTATTTTTCATTTAGCGTTTGTATGCTTTTGTATATCTGGATAAAACCAATTATTATTAAGAGAAATGCTATTATACCTTTCAAAGGTAAAAATAAATCCACATAAGGAAAATATAATTATTGGCGATATTTGATAACTAATAAAATATTGAATTATTTCCCATGGTTCTAATACATGTGTAAACTTTGGTAAGAACACTGAATTTAATATTGAATATATTAAACTTTTAAAACCATATATAAAACTAAATATTAATGTCATTTTATATAAAAATTTATTATACAAAAACCTGCAATTGTTTCCATAATTAGAGATACTTTATTTATTAAATTAATATTTTTGCCAATAAGAGATAAACCATTCTCTAATTTTAAGAAAAAAGAAGCAGCACCAAAAATACCTAAAATAAATATTAATATAATTAATCCAATTAATCTATAGTAAAAAAAATTTTGTTCATTTGATGTAATAATTACTAACAATATAGATATTATAATTGTAAGATAATCCACCCTACTAATTGCATGTATAATACCATTTAGAAACCCTATAATAGTTACTAACATTTTTATATATTAAATATTATAATTATTTTTTTGGGCGATAAAATATTGAATTCTAATATATTTAAAATAATTAATTATTTATAATTATATAAATAATGAATTATTGTAAGGTAACTTGCTGTAGATTTCCACATTCCCATGTTACAAAGGGTCATTCATGCGGCAAATGTAATAAATATGGACATGGTATATATGAATGTAATAAACCTGATATGAAAATAGAATTAAGTAAAGATAATACTTTATTAGAACCTAAAGATTATTGTACAATAGAAGGTTGTCAATATAAGAAATATCATATGACAAATGCTCATCAATGTAAGATATGTTTAGGTAATCATTCAGAATCATTACATAATATTGATTTAACATCAAATCCAAATGCCAATAATAATAATATTAATGATACAGAATATAATGAAGTTGAATGTCCTATTTGTAGAACTAATAATAAAATTAAAATTAATCAAACAATTATTAAAGGATTAACTGAAAAATGTTGTGTTTGTTTAGATAAAGAAATAGAAATATTTTTACCAGATTGTGGACATACATGTATATGTAAATCTTGTTTTGATACAATGAAAGTTAAAAAATCAAATAATATAAATGATAAAATAAGTAATCAAGATCAACTTCCAGATACTATTTTAATGGAAGCTAAAAGAAAATTTGGTAATTTATTAAATGTTTACTGTATACTTTATGCAGGAATGGGTTGTCAATGGTATATTAGAAAAAAAGGTAACCAAGATATTGAAGGTTTTTTCATGCATCAAGATAGTTGGGGTCAATATGGTGTAGCATCAGATGATACTCCTTATTTAAATACCTTTATTAATAATTATCAAATAATATAATATAACTTAACTAAAACTTCGATTATAATTAACTGATTTTTCTGATTTTTTGTCACTTTTTTTACTTAGATTAATATCAAACTCAATAATTAAATTTCCATATTGACCAGTATCTTTAATTGGCATTCCTAGATTTTCTAATAATTTATATTCTTTACTTGATTTAATAGGATAAATTAGTATATCTAATTCTGCCCCATTTAAATGCATAATATTTAAATTTTTTCCATTAAAAGCCTCATTTAATGTTAATTTTGATAAATAAATTAAATCATTATTATTTCTTTTCCAGTTCTTATAAGGTATTTCTTTTACAATAAAAGTAATATCTGATGCTTTTTGTTTTTCATTTTCCGTTCCTATATCTTCAAAAGTAATTTTTGTTCCTTCTTTCCATCCTTTTTTAATATTAATTTCTATAATTTTTTCTTCTGTAGTATCATAATATTGTCTTTCTATTTTAATTTCTTTAGTTACTCCATGATAAATATCATATAAATTACAATTTAAATCATAATATATAGTTGATCCTTTTTCTTTTTTTATATTTTTTTTCCAAGAAGTATCAAAACTACTATCAAATGTAGCATTTTCAGGAAATCCATTATTTCTTCCAAAAAATGTTTTAAATACAAAGATAGGATCAATATACGGTTCATTAAATTTGGGAATATCTTTTAATCCATTTAATCCATATTTATCGTATAAATTTCTTTTTTTAGGATCGCTTAAAACAGAATATGCTTCTGCTATTTGTTTAAATTGTTCTTCAGCTGATTCTTTATTTGTCTTATTTCTGTCTGGATGATACTTTAAAGCCAATTTTTTATAATTTTTTTTTATTTCTTCTATATTAGAATTTTTATTAACATTCAAAATTTTATAATAATTCATAAATTATATTTTATATATATAAAATTATTTTAACTGTAGGTAAATAATTTTATATATTTTTTATATTATTTTTTTATATTATTTTTTTTTAAACAATATCTACATTAATTATTAAATTATCAAATTTAGTATTATCAAGTTCTTCAACAACTTGTTCAGCAACTTCATAATCATAAAATGTTATATATGCATGTTTAATTAAATCCTCTCTATATTTAATACTTTTTGGTATTACTACTGATTTTATATCACCGAAATCATATAATAGATCATATAATTCATTTTCTGTTATATCTGGTGGCAAATTCTCAATTCTTATTGATCCTTTTTTGTCATTCGTATATTTAGATTTATAATTAGAACTTGAAAATTTATAAACTTCTTTCTTTTCTTCAATTACTTGAATTTCAATATCATTTTTCTTTTCTTTCTCTTCTTTATTATATACGATATAAATATCTTCATATGATCTTAATGTAATACTAGAATTATCCACATTTTTTGCTAAACCAAATTTTACCCATTTTCTTCTAGATTCAATAAGATCCTTTACTTTTTGACTATTAAAATAGTCTTCCGTAATTTTTGCACACTTTAATGTTGTTTTCCTTAATAATTCATCTATATTTTTTTTTTCCATTTATATTCTATCTTAATATTTCTTTAATTATAATTTATTTTTAAATATTAATTAATATTTATTTATTGTATTTTTAAAAACTTTTTTAATTTGGTTCAATGTTAAATCTAAATTTAATTTTTGAGAATTATTATTATAACTATTATGATTAATATTATTGACGATTTTATTATAAAATAATATATCTTTAAAAGTTAAATTTTTTTCTACATATTTTGACATTATTTCTATACCTTCTTCATCTATATCAGCCATAACATTAATTTTCCTAATTGCTTTTTTAAGTTCTTTTTTTGAAAGAACATTAGATAATAAATTATTTAATTGATCATTACTATAATTTTTATTTAAAATATAAAGTGTCGCTAATGATTTAACTTTAGATGCTAAGAAAGGTACAGAAAATAAACTATAAAATAATAAATTATTATATTCTATTTTACTTTCTTTTTTCCTTTTATTATTATTATTATCATCACTATCTATAAAAAATAAACCAATTAATCCTAAAACAAAAAAATTGCTTTTGTACATTTTTATACTTATAATATTAATATTATTATATATTTTTATCCCCCACTTTTTTTAAACAATCCATATTATTTAAAACATCTATATAATTTTGACAATAATTTATATCATTATTTTTTTCAAAACATGTATTTAAATTATTAAAAAATAATTGACAGGTTTTAGCATGATGATTTTCTTCTTCGTGTTGTTTATTTTTGTCAATATTTTCTGAATTACCAGAAAATAATCCATCAACAGCCTTATGAGCTATTGCACTACCTACGCCAAAACCCATACCAGTACCTATAGCACCTGTAAAGCTTTGATTTGTAGGTAAATTTGATTCATTATTCTTAACGGTTGGTTTATTAGATTTTTGTGAATTATTTGTTTTTTTATTTTTATATATTCTATTTCTACCCATTATATATATTATTATATAAAAAAATAAGGATTATATTTTTATATAAAAAAAATGAAATTAGGTATTATACAAATGTTAGTTACAGAAAATAAAGATATGAATTTAAAAAAAGCAGAAAAAAAAATTTATGATCTAATAAATAAAAAGGCAGATATTATTTTATTACCAGAATGTTTTAATTCTCCTTATGGTATAAATTATTTTAAAAAAAATGCTGAATATTTACCATTAAATGATGATAATTCTTTATATAATATTAAAACTCACTTAATGTTTAAAAATATTAGCAATAAATATCCAAACATTTATATATTTGGCGGATCAATACCTGAAATTGATGAAGAAAAAATATATAATACATGTCCCGTCTATCATAATGGCAAATTAATAAATAAATATAGAAAAATTCATTTGTATGAAATAGCATTAAAAGATCATAAATTTAGAGAAGCAGATGTACTCTCCAATGGTAATAATCCTATTATTATTGAAACAAAATGGGGTAATATTGGTATAGGTATTTGTTATGATTTAAGATTTCCTAAATTGGCTGAATATTATAGAAAAAATAATTGTAAAATGATTTTATATCCAGGAGCATTTAATCTAATAACAGGTCAGAAACATTGGGAGTTATTAAATAAAAGTAGAGCATTAGATAATATGTTATTTATAGCTAGTTGTTCAGTGGCTCGAAATAATGAAGCAGATTTTAAAGCATGGGGACATTCAATGATAGTAAATCCTAATTCCGAAATTATCAATAAATTGTATGAAAATGAAGATTCAATTCTTCAAACAATTAATTTTAATGAAATAGATGAAATTAGAAATAATATTCCATGTTTTAAAAATCAAGTAATAATTAATATGTAAATTTTTGATTATTTATTTCACCATAAAGACAACCATTTATATCATCTCTATATAATTCATTTGAATCATTTATATCATCCCTATATAATTCATTTGAATCATTTATATCATCCCTATATAATTCATTTGAATCATTTATATGATCCCTATATAATTCATTTGGATCATTTATATCATCTCTATATAATTCATTTGAATCATTTATATGATCCCTATATAATTCATTTGGATCATTATAAACTGGATTTTGAATAACATTATGTGCATATAAATTATTATTAAATAAATGTTTTTTTATTGAATAAATCAACGCCACTAATACTATTAATATTAATAATATTAAAAAAATCAACCAGCCTATTCCTATTCCATTATTATTAGAATTTGATATTGGTTCAGGTGTTATTATTGTTTTATTGGATGTTTTAGTAGATGTTTGTGATGTTTTAGTTGATGTTTGGGATGTTTTAGTAGATGATTGGGATGTTTTAGTATATGATTGTGATGTTTTAGTAGATGATTGTGATATTGTTGTTAAGGTAGGATCTACACATTTATCAAAATTATTATTGTATATATAACAAGATTTATAATTACATGTATTTTCACAACAATCACCGCCATCATAATTACATTGAGGAGTGTTATAACCACCATTATAATCACATATTCCATCTCCTATCCAACTAGGATTATAAATATTACACATGTTATTATCAAAAGGCATAATTAATTGTTTTTCATAATGTACAGATTTTAGTTTATTTATTATTAGAGAAACAATTTTTGAATCAATATGATCACCAATAACATGATAATTTAAGTGACAATGATTAATAGATTCAATATAATCAAAAGATCTACATTGAAAAGTATTAATACAATATTCAGCACAAGTATCTATATTCTTAACTTTATCATATAATAAATAACTTGAACCAATTGTATATCCATCATATGGACCAATAAATAAATCAAAAATATTAGTTTCATTTGGATTATTATCAAGACACCAATTATATATTTTTTGACAATTTTCATTAAAATTATTACAACATAAATTATCTATACTTTTTGTATAATTTCTACAATAATTATTTAGATATCTTGTAGGAATTTCACAATTTATATTATCAATTGTATTATTTAGATTGCATCCAGTATACCATTTTAAACAATCTACTTGATCCATATCATCACAACAATATGGTTCTAGATGTAAGGTAAAATTATAACATTTATCTGAATAAGGAATATCCATAATTGTATTATTATAATTATGACAATGATCATAAATATTATTAATTATATACTTTTCATATTTTATACACTTATTATATGAAAGTTTACATTCTTTATTTAAAATAAAATGATTGCAACATGCTTCATTATTATTTATAGTATTAATATAGCAATTTTCATTATAAGTATTATTTAATATCAAACTTATTTCAGATGAATTTATATTAACGCATGCTTTGCTAATAAAAATTTCTGATATGAAAATTAAAAATAAAAAAAAATTAAACATTAATGTTATTTAATGATAATAATTCTTTAAACATATTAATTAATTTTATCACCCAGTATAAAATTTAATATATATATAAATTTTAAAAAGAATAGTAAAAATGGGAAAATTAAATTTAAATATAGATTCATTTTCTAATTTAATAAAAGAAAATGATGAATTTTGTTTTAGTATATCTCAAGTAAATGAATTTTTATTTTTTAAAGGTAAAAAAATAAATAATAATAATAAACCTTTATCATATTCACTAAAAATTATTACAATTGATGATGATACAAGAGAAATAATAATAAGGCAAAATAATAATTATTATTATGAAGAAAATGATAATATAGAAAACGAAATGATAATAATAAAGTCAAAACAGAAAAAAATAAAAAATGAATGGCCATTATTAGATATATCAAATATCATAATAAAAAATATAAAAAAATTTTATCATCAGTATGAAAGCCATTTTACTTTTTCAGATACTCTAAATACATTTGATTTTGAATATAATGATTTTGAAAATAGAGAAAATGAAGTGATTGCAAATAGTAATTTTATTTTAAATTTAAAAATTGATTTGAAAAAAATTAAGAAGAATAACAAAAACAATCCAGAAAATAAAAAAATAAATAATAATATTACTTGCAATGGTAAGTGTTTTAATGAAGCTGATAAATATAAATTTAATAATCTTGAATTTTTTGAGAAATTAAATGATTTAGTTCAATTAAAATACAATATTGAAGTCCTTTATATTGATAAAAATAGAAAAAATATTAGAGAAAGTAATTCAAAAATAGGTTATTTTTGTAGTAGATATATGAAGAGTAATGGTTTAATGACACCAAATTATATTCAAACATTTAATAGAGATAAAAAAAATATATTTTTATATTGCACTGATAAAAAATATGATGAATTTATTAAAATAGCAATAAAATATTGGAATAATGCATTAGCAGTAAATGATAAAATAATAGTTCATAAAAAAAAAATTCAAAAATTTAGAGAATTAAATTCAATTTTATTAAATATCTCAAAAAGTTCTGAATTTTTAGGAGTTGCTCAATGGATTACTAATCCATATAATCAAAATATAACTTTAGCGGAAATAGCAATTTCAAATCCATCTATAAGTAAATATATAAATGAAAATGGTGATATAAATTATGAATATTTAGATGGAGAAATTATATTAGCAATTGAAGAAGCCATATTTCTAAAAGAAATAAATGATTTTGATGAAAAAATAAAATATTGTATAGATTCTAAAATTTTATTTACAATTATACACGAGATAGGACATACACTGGGTTTAAGACATAATTTTTCTGGGTCTCAAAGTATAAAAGGTCTTGAATTAACAACATTTATGGAATATATAACATTTGATGGTATATACTCAATTGATATTAAAAAATATACTAATAAAATATTATCTTATGATAGCAATGCTATAAATTATGGTTATAATAAAGAAACAATTAATAAAATTCCTTTAAATATAATATTTATACCTGAAGAAAGTTCTGATTTAGTTATAAATAGTACATATTTTGACGGTATGTCAAAAATAGATACTACTGGAATTTCTGAAAAAATAAAAAAATTAAAATATTATTTAGATATTTTAGTTTCTATATCTGGAAATAAAAGAAAATCAAAATTTATTGATAAATTATCTGGAGAATTATATTATGAAAAAATGTATATATATATAGTTATAAAAATTAGTTTATTAATAAAAACTTTAAATAAAAGTCTAGGTGGATATTATAGAAAAACAGATGGAAAATATTATTTAGTACCATTTAGTGATCAATCAAGAATAATTAAAATGTATATAACTATTTTTAAAGATTATATTTATAAGAAAAAATTTATAACAAAATTTATAATAGAAAAATTTATAAATATTGATGACAAATATCAAAGGATAAATAATAATAATTTAGGAATATTAGAAAGTACTAATCCAAATGATATTATTGCTAAATTTATTATATACCCATTAGTTATCGAAATATTAGATATTAAAAATATAAAAAAAATAAATTATTTAAATAATAGACTTTTGGAAGCAAAAAATAATATAGAATTAAATAATTCTGATGAATGTAAAGAATATTTAAATTCAGTTCTTAGTCTATTAGTTTTATTAGAACATGTTAAAAAATATTTAAACGAAAATAATTTATTATTAATTAATTTAATTACCAATAGTGAAAAATTAGTTGAATTAATAAAAACAAAAGAAACTAATATTATTAATGACCCTAGCCTTATTAATAAAAATAGTTCTTCAAGTAATATAAATGGAATTATATTTTTTATAGGATCAATTATAACTTTATATTTTATTTTATTATTTTTTATATTTAGAATTATAAGTAAATTTATATAAATAAAACAAATTGGTTATATTTATTATATTTAAATGATTCTAAATATATTTTTTTTTTAAAATCAATTTTATAAATTTCAATTAAATATATATTTTCAAAAAATGAGATATAAAAATGTATATATTCTTCATTATTGAAATTAATTTTTATAGTATCATACTTATTATTTAAGGAGAAATTGATAATATTTTTTTTAAACGTTTCAAAAATATTATAATTATGATAATTTAATAAATTATCATTATATTGTTTTTTTATTATATTATTTTTTAAAAACTGAACTTCATAATATAATTTTTTTATCATTTTCTTATTAAAATAACAAAAAGAAAAAAATATATAATTCTATCTACCAATTTATTGTTTATTGTTTATTGTTTATTGTTTATTGTTTATTGTTTATTGTTTATTGTTTATTATTTTCATACTTATCAATTACTTTTTGACATTTTTGTACCCATGTATAATCTAAATATGGAGCCAATATACTACCTATTGATATAAAACCTATCTGATAATTATTCATCGTTGAATAATTTATTAATGCGGATATTATTAAAAAAATCCATATTGGAAACCTTAAATAGATTATAATATTTTTTCTTATTTTTTTGCAAATATAAGATTTATAAAATAATTTAGATTCTATATAATACGTATCTAATGCACTTATGACTGATAAAGCTTCTCCTAATAAAACTATATTAACCATATATACATTTCTATGAGCCCATCCCGCAAAAAAAAAGAATATATGATGAAAGTATAAATCTTTACGATTTATTCTATAAAATAACATAAAAAATAAATCAACGATAATATAAGAAATAAACCAATAATTTAAATTATTAATATAATACGAGTTATAATAAAAAATATTCGTTAAAAAAAAACTAGGCTCTATTAATATATTGATAAATGCATGTAAACATAACATTAAGCAACAAAAAGAACGATAGATACTAAATTTCAAATTAGTTGTCATATATTTTGTATATTCAGACCATTCACTAAAATAATTTTCAAATAAAAATAATATACTTATTTTAAATAAAATATTCATATATTACAATATATATAATATATATTTAAATATATATAATATATATTTAAATATGATTCTATGAATATTTTTTAATTACATTAGTACATTTTTTAGACCAATATTGATCTAAAAAAATCATAAATATAGAAAAAACAATTGATATCATTGATTCAATTTTTGTATCTTTTTTTAAATTAATCATTCCCATTAAAAATACAGTGATCCAAATTGGAAATCTTAAATATTTAATTATATTTTTCCTCACTTTTTTACATAACATAGATTTATACATATCTCCACTTTCAACAAAATTAAAATCTATACCACTCAAAATTGACATTGATTCAGAAAGTAATACGAAATTAATTATGAAAGGATAATTTAATTTATAATTTGCTATTAATATTGTAATTATACTTACAATATGATGTATCCATAAATCTGTCCTTTTTGTTTTCATATTTGTCATTATTATCAAATCAAATATTAAATAGGCTTCAAACCACATGTTTAAATCTTTAATACTATGAGATGTATGACTAAATGGATTTATAAAACCTATTTTACCCGTAAAAATAACATTAATAAATGCATAAATAAAAAGAAATAAACATAATATTGATCTGTATTCGCTAAAACTTAGTTCCATTGAATCATCTTCATTATTATCTTTTTTTTTATTTTTTGATTCATTATTTATTTTTATTATAGAGAAAAATAAAGATAATAATAATAATTTTATAATAATTCTTAACATTTAAATTAATATATATTTAAAATTAATTATAAAGACGCAAAATTGATTACAATATAATCAACAATCTCTTTTTTTGTTTTCATTTGATATACACCTACATCTAAGTTGAGTTTATTTACTATATCTAAAAGTTCATCTTTTCTTAATCTTAATAAGCTTGATTTACTAAAATTTTTATATTTATTTAAAAATAATGAATTTATATTATTTTCTTCTACATTATCTGATATTTTATCTGATTCAGATGAATCATCTGAATCATCTGAATCATCTGAATCATCTGAATCATTTGAATCATTTGAATCATTTGAATCATTTGAATCATTTGAATCATTTGAATCTTCTATTATTTCTACTTTTTTTGATAATTTTCCAATTATATTTTTTGTTATGTTTGTTTCTATATTTGGTTGAATTATATCATTTATTACGTGATAAATATCAATATTATATTCAAGTTCTTCAAGACCATTAATTGTCATATTATAAATATGACTTTCAAAAATTTTTTTTATAATTTTATCATTATATGTAAAACTTTTTTTATTGTTTGTTATAATTGGCTCATAATAACCATTACCATATGCAATAATAATTGTTGGCTTAAATGTATTAAATATCATATCACTATGTATAATATATTTTTTATTTGTATCAAAATTAAATATAAGTACATTAACATCTAAATAATTCACAATTAATTTCATAATTATAAAATTATTATTTGTCATTATATCATTATATATAACATTTTTATCAATATTATATAAATCAAAATTAAATTTTTTATATAAATTTAATTTTTTATAATCTGCTTTCATTTTTTTTTTAAATGCATTGATATAAATATATTTTGTTTTATTATTCGAAGGTAAATAATCATCATCAATACATAATAATAAACTACTTAAAAAAGATATATTATTTTGGTCATTATCATATGCTAATACTCCAAATCTAAAAAAATTTATATTAAAATATTTTTTAATTTTTTTTGGAAAATCTGTAGATGATATTGTAATATTTTCTTTTGTTGGAAAATTATAATCATCAGATACCATATTTTTTTTTTGCGATAAATAGTTAATTATAACATCATAAGTAATTTGTTCGCTATTCATATTATTAATATTAAATAGTACTTTTTTATATATATTATATAATTAAAAAATCAATTATTATTAATGCTTTATTAAATATACTATTCTATACTATACTATTAATAGAAATATGGTAGATAAATTTATGATTTTATTTTAAATTATTATATTATATAATATAATGAATCCAAAAATATGGGGTCCTCATGCCTGGATATTTTTACATTCCGTATCATTTAGTTATCCAGATGATCCGTCCGAAGAAGATAAAAAAGAATATAAAAAATTTTTTGAATCATTGCAATATGTACTTCCATGTGATAAATGCAAAAAAAATTATAAAGAAAATATAAAAACACTTAAACTTACAGAAAAAATATTATCATCAAAAAAGAATTTAATTGATTGGGTAATTGATATTCACAATGAAGTTAATAAAGAAAATAAAAAAGCAACTATTGATTATATGGATGTATATAATAATTATCGAAATTTATATAATAACAATCGG
>Ga0209634_1002344_pt1 | contig 13298 bp, 23 predicted proteins | sample LinPmetageLP40_FD_184043 | JGI IMG/M metagenome (GOLD analysis project Ga0209634, IMG submission 184043) | Marine viral communities from the Pacific Ocean - LP-40 (SPAdes) (version 2) | ecosystem: Environmental > Aquatic > Marine > Oceanic | place: Pacific Ocean | collected 2010-08-26
TCTTCTGATACTCCTGCAATGTATGTGGCGAGACTAGGGCTTGACATAATCTTTTCTTTAGTCAGAGGATTCTGGTCTCGTAAAGGTCTTTTCAAAGAATTATTTAGGCGAGAGAAGTTTCTTCCTTCGTATCCTCCTATGACACCTCCACCAGGTCGTTCACCTTGGTCCTGTGTAATGCCCTTTAATTCAATTTCCCCTCTGCGGAATAGCTCTAATGCCAACCTATTTAATGCATCATCTCCTGAATAAGGCTCCATATCTGCACGAAATTCTATGTCCCCAAGACCTTTACCACCCTGCGCTATAAAATTTTGGTTATTTTTATATTCCTTGCGAAGTGTGCTTGCTTCTTTGCTGAGTAGTTTAGAACTTCTGTCAGCTTGTTCATCGCTATCAAACTGTATAAAATTGCCTGTAGCAATGGCTCTGTCATAAGCTTGTTGTGGTTCTAACTCAACTAAACCAAATGAACCATCAGATAATTCTTGTTTAACAATTGTAGGAAATAATTTTCCATCCATACTCATTGTTCGGACAGAAGCTTCTTCCCCATCTACCTCTATAGTCGGACTTGACGGGTCAAGCATTCTTTTGACAAAGGGCTTTTTGTAATAACTTTCAGGTACATTTATAGTCAATCCCTCTTCAAGGGTGTCTTTGACTTTCTTTATAGTTTTAGCCATTATGCTGCCGCCTTAGATATGACTTCATCACGCAATGTGCGTAATCTGCGTAGTTCTTGTATAGCACCTTGTGCTTGGTACATGGCTTTCATATCATCACCTTGTTCCATGTTACGGTGCATATCAGTGATGCGCGACTCCATATACATTTCTAATGCATCAAGGTTATGCTTAACATTAACGAGAGGTAAAAGTTTCTTAGCTACTTCTGGGGTCATTTAAGTCCGCCCATTATGCTAGCTAATTGTGCGCCCATTGCTTGCCCGCCTTCTGGCTGTGGTGCTTGTTCTGGTGCGGCACTAAAGCCCTGTTCTCCCGGAACTGCTGCCCCGCCTACACCGATGTTACCACCGCCGCCGCCAGACATATCCATTGGGTTTATGCCCTGAGCCTGTTCTTGTGGGCCGGACATACCGCCAGCGGCTCTAATAATTTCTGCTTGACGGAATGCTTCGCGTTCATCATTGATTAACTTTTCAGCATCCAAGTCCATAGCTTGTGCCAACTCCCGTAATACAACAGGAAACTTTACGAACGATGCTAGGTTTGGATTACCAGCAATTTGAAGAAGCTGTAGCAAACGTTGGCTACGAACTTCATTCTTCATAAGACTTTCTGTACCACGTGCTTTAACTTCTAAATCACCACGAACGTCGGGGTCAAAATTAAACTGCATGTTAAATGCGTAGAATGCCTCGCCCAAAGGCTGTAGCAAGTAATCATCAATGTTTTTAACAACGCCCTTAATACTAATTTGGGCAGCACCCATAAGCATGGAGATACCTGCCGCAGTTCGCCCAGTTCCTTGAACACCTGTCTGACCATGTGAGTACGATGGGATGCCAGTAGCATCATCAGCAAGCTGTCTAGCCTTATCAAACATCATCATGTTTTCTTGTGATACATTAGGATACTTGGTTCCAAACAGCGACTGCCCCGGTGCCCCACCTTGGCGGCGGAATACCTTACCCGGATACAGTTCTAGGTCTTGGCCCGGAACAAGGTTGGTTTCGTCAATCTCAAAGATTAGGTTGCCTGACAGAACAGCATTATCAACAGCCATACGCATAAAGCCGTTCATCAGTGCCTGTGTGTCAGTCATGTTTTCAGCTAGGCCAACACCAAAGAATGAGTAAGGGTTTAACTCGTATGGTGCGGCAAAGTAAGGAATGCGCTTTGGAGTAAATGGATTGATAACAAGACGCAAGACTTGATTATGGCAAACCCAGCAGTTTACTTGTAGTGTATCTAATTCATCAAGTTCGCTAGGTATTTCAAGGCCAGCTTCTTCAGCTTGGTCTTTGTCAATGTTACCCCAATACTCAAATATTTCAAATCGTTCTACATCATAGGTATTGCGATAATCTTCAAGGTCGGCTTCCCACCATTTACGTACATAGTTAGTTCCCATGGTAACAGCAGAATCAATAGCATCATGCCGAAAGTATGGGCGCTTTTTAAGATTGCGTAATTCAGAGAAGCTTAGACGGTGGCGCTGAATAACAAATTCGCACTCATCCATGTTCTTTGCGTCTGAATCAGGGTACAAGTTCCATAAAGAAACATTCTCTACCTTGGGTACGGTTTTAATAATGGGAGAATAATTACCTTCTTCATCCCAGTTAGGGTATTCTTTATCATAGGCAAACGGCCCTTTTAGTACTCCTGTACCAAACAAAGCCATTTCAAATGCTGTATGCCGCAGATGCTTAGAAGCACTTGACTCTTCTAGCTGGTCAAGCATTTTCTTTTCCATGCGTTTCGCTGCAGTTTCTGCGGGACGGTATGTTTGAGATGTGGCTGTTTTGCCCGGACCTACCCGTAGCTTATCACCTAGCTCGCCTAGTTCGTCGGAGAATACGCCTAAGTTTAGGTCATCTAGCATCTGGCTCGTAGCACCAGGTGGAAGTTCGGCACCATCGCCCGGAAAACCATACTTGCTTTGGAGTTCATCCATAGCGTTAGTATCATCTTTGGGGTCAAAGTGTACAGCTTCTTCAACGCCTTCTGGCACCAGTGTAGATTCAACCCCTAAAGGAAACCGCTGACCGGCGAACAATACATCAATAATTTGACCGTATGCCGCTAGAACTTTAGTTTTTGTAATTTTAATAAATACTTTTGATTTTTCAGTAGAGGTAAATTGGGTCTCTGTTCCATACAAACCACGATACTGCCGATAAGCGTTTAGCCACCGTTCTTCTTCTTCCAACCTGCTGGACTCTACGCTTTCAAATTTATTTGAAATATATCCTGCTAGTGCTTCTGAACCAGATTCTGGTTCAAATACTAGTGCTTCAATATGTTCTTCATCAGCCATAATTAATATCCAAAGGTTGCATCAGCGGGTTGCCATCGTTGATTTGGTGGTCCACCAGAAAAATCAAAGACAGAACGTGATTTTGGACGCGTCATAATACCGTATCGTAACGCATCATATAAGTGGTCTTCTACTTTAGTGTTAACATCTTCTGGGTTGGTCTTATCCATTGGGAGGGTTGGCAATTGGGCAATTAGATTAGTGCAATTGCTCATTATCTCAATGCCGGCTCTGCCGCTCTCTTCGTCAACCTGTAGTCGTCTATGCAGTTCGTTCTTTCCTGCTACACGGCTACCCCTACTTCTATCAGATGGGCGCCACCTACACCCTTCAACAATCATTTGTTCTGCAAGGGATGGCCCTGTGTCTCCACGCTTGTGCCATAGTGATGAATCGAGTACACCGTAATGTATTGATTCCCCTGCTTCAGCTTCTAAAACCATATGTGCCAGTTCTTTAGCCGGTACTTTACTTACATATAGTTCACGGTATAGAATTAAAGTTTCATTAGTCGGGTCTACAGTAAACCAAAGAACGCCAGAAGCAGAAGCGTAACCATAATCGCAAGCCCTGAACTTTCTCCATGAGTTCGGTATTTCAAATGGGTCAATAACGTGTACCCGCCTATCAAATTCCGAAAACGCCGCGCCTTCAGCAATGTCCCAAGACCCTTCTAATAATTGTTTACGTTGTACTTCAGGCAACGAAAGTAGCATTGCTTCGTAGTCGCCTGCTTCATAAAGATATGGGTTGTCCAGCAACCTAGCAGGCACAAAACGCCTGTTAAAAAGTGGTTGACCGGCTTTAGCATGCGCACTTGGGTAGACGAGCTTTTCTCCGGTGGTAATATCAGTCGCCCAAAAGGGTCTTCCCGGACTCGTCGGGTCGATGAACATTTTCTTAACCCAAGCATGTCCCGGTCCACCAGGGTTCGTTGTCGCTCGCATAAAGACTGGGAGCGAAGGGTCTGCTGTTCTAAGACGCGAGCGTAGATAATCCCAAGCATAAGGTGTAGCATACTGTGTTAGCTCATCTATGCCAATATATGTAAACGCCTGACCTTGGTAACGTAAAACGTCTTTATCTTGTTCTAGGTAAGTCATCCATATTCTGGCACCGGAAGGAAAAACCCATTGGCTTTTCTTTTCCATCCATTTTGCACCCGGATAAGCGTTCGGGTACATCTCTTGACTTTTATGTATCAACTCGCGCAATTCATCATTTGTTCTACGTAGAATTAGCGCATTAAAGTTCTTGTTGTTGCAATAACGCAACGGGTCAATAATTAAAGCGTACGACTTGCCGCCCCCAGCGGCGCCCCCATAAAGTACTTCGCGCTCAGGAGCAGCAAGGAAATCAGTTTGTGGGCCAGGGTTTGGCTCAAATAAAATCTTATCTTCAGTTTCTTCAACTTGGAATCCACCAGTTCCCATAATTTGCATTTCGGGTTCGGGGTTTTCAAGTCGCTCAAGCTTCTGTATTTTCTTCTGCGCCATGTTAAGCTGCATACGTGCAGAACGCTTTTGTTTAGCTAGGCGAGCCTGTTCCTTTTCCTCTTTAGTTTGAGGTGTTGACGTTACCTTCGTTTTGGGCCTTGGCGGTACGGCGTTTTTGTTCAGCATACTTCCGTCTGTCTGATTTGTCTGTCTTTACACGTTTCCACAGACCCATAGGGGTTATAGAGCGCCCTGTGTACTCTGTAAGCCATCTTGCTACTTCGGGGTAGGAGGATGCCTTCAAGTAGTCTAGACCCTGCTCCAGCGCCTCCAGTTGCTCATTAACGGGCTCTAGGAGCTGGGGGTCATGCTTTGACCTTTTGTATCCCCAAGGTACTCTGGGGCCATTAGTTCTTTCGTATCGTTCAGTCGGATTCAATTTCTGAGCTAGTGTCATCATCTTTTGCTGGTAAAATAAATACCCCAATTGGTTTATCTGAAGAAACGTTTAGTTTTTCTACTTTAGAAAGGCCAACCCTATCCAATACCTGTTGTGAAGCGGCGAGTCTTTCTCTATTACCTACGGCTGAAGGGTCATCAATGACACCAATCATTGATAAAACGGCTTTAGGCGCGTTAGCTGCCATCTCTAATTCAGCACGTTCTATAATTTCTGTACGTAATGATTGTATTATAGCATAAGGATTAGTACTTGTCGAGTACCCTGCTAAACGCATAGCTTTTGCATAGCTACCCTTAGCTTCGCCAAATAGGGCATCTAGAAAGTTATTTTGCAATTCTGTGAGTTGTTTAGGCACGGGGGTTCACCTTTTTTCCTGATTTAGTTCGCGCAAAAGAGCGGTTTGCGCTACGAGATTTAACAGCCAGTCTTTTGTTATTCATAGGGTTGCCGGTACTATGGTGTACATCTTTTCCGTCACCCTTAGTAACTTTGCCTTTTTTAGCCATAATGGCTCTAGCCGCATTACGAGATGCGCGTCGTTTCTTCTGTTTTGGTTTTGCATGGTATTTATCATACTCAGCTCTGTAATTACGCTTGGTCATCCGTTGCTCTCTGTTAAGTTACTTAGGTAAAATAGCAATTGCTAAAAATAGAATACCTATGGCGGCGCCAATTACGGCACTGACTATAGCAGTCGTCCTTACATTTTCCATCATTTCGTCGTGTGCTCGTTGGGCTTCTCGTCTGGCTTTTAATGCAGCTTCTCTAGCTTCTTGTATACGTTTCTGCCTTTCAGCTAGAATGCCTTTCCATGTGCCATGACCAAATCTCATGTCTACCATAGTGGCCACTTCTTGAAGCTTCTCTGCTGCAAGCTTAGAATCAATAACATCACGTGCTACAGTGTTTACGCCAAACTGGTCTGTTATACCTACACCAGCTTTTTTAGCGCGCTCTTGTTGTACTTGTTTTTCACCAGCAAATAGGTTATCTATATGACCAGCGATATCACCAATATCATTAGCAGTGCCAATTGCAGATTTAATGCCGTCCACAGCACTTTTTACCAATGCTATTCCTGCTAGGGTTTCGGCAATCATTTTATTTCTTTACCCATTTTAACGCAAAAACAATTTGCATCAGGATTATCAAACCCATGTTCTGTTACAGCTACGTGACAAAGGGATAGCCATTTATGGGTATCGTGTACAACTACGCTTACCTCCGAAGAGTTCGCAACAGCGACACAGAACATTACTACGCCGCCAATTGACATGGGCTACTCGCTTCTACACCCATCCACTTGCTCCACTCAGCGTAATAGTGACGCATACCTACTTCATCGTGTATTGTACCATTCTCGTGTCTTCCGTGTAGGATGTTACGAGGTTCTGTACCTTCACGCATTGTTGTACCTTGGCCAGCCACGCCAATCAAATCTTCGTGTAAGTTCCTACCGAACGGTCCCCAGATAGAGTTATGGTGCTTAATACGTGTATGTCTTTCTTCTGGGGTGTCTTTCATTAAGCCGTATCCACGGAACTCAATCAGTACTTTGTTTGGCCCTAGTGGTGTTACACTGTCACTACGATAGGCACTACCACGTAAATTAAAGTTATAGCCGGGGAATAAGTCCACCATGTACCACTGGTTTGGTGGCAGATTGGGAAAAGATAACTCCCCCCTATCTTCGAACCCGTCATACTCTTCATAGTTAACAGTGAAGCTACTGACGTTAACGTGACCATTATCGAAAGGAATATTCTTTCTAGCGAAATACTCGTCATTAAATCCTGACACACGATTAAAATAATGCATGAAATCGTGGTAGAACTCGCTGTTGGTATCATGCCACAGCTTGTAGTTAGTATTTATTACGGCTTTGTGGTAGTGAAAGACTTCCATCTCTTCAGTGTCTATGGCATCAGCAATACAGTCGAATGCACCGCAGGTCCATTCCTCCACTGACATGGTAGGGTTGGGGTCTAAAGTAATCCAAATCATACCACCATGCTTCACCTCGCAATACAATTTAGGCTCAGATGTAACTACAGGAGCTGCAAAGGTACCAGAGGGTTCCATTACGGTGTAGTTACGATAAGCTTTAATTTCCGTTCCGGTATTATAAGCAAGGATATTCTGCCCTGCTATTTGACCGGTTCTGAAGTTGCCGGCATTAGGAAGTTCGCTTTTATGAAAGCAGGGAACCCACACCTTAGAGAAAATGTTTTCTTGTTCCTGCTTGTAGATGTCGTGACTGGAGTATATTGAAGAACTAATGTGTTCTACTTTAGGTGTTTTAGTCCAATCTTTGTGGTTACGTGGTGGCATTACTTAATCCAATCTAGTAAATCTCTATGTTTTTTCCAAAACCAGTTACCTATATAGGTAAAAGGCTTACCAATATTAAGTAATGCCACTGCAAAATAATAAACAAGTTTTTTCCTCATTTCTTTTTTACCGTACCACCACGCATCATCTTTTTAGCTACGCCACCGCGCATCATCTTCTTTGCCATTTTAGCCATGCCGCCGCCAGCCATTTTCTTTTTAGCCACGCCGCCACGCATCATTTTCTTGGCCATTTTAGTTTTGCCCTTCATCACGTAATTTCCTTCTCTCTATTACTAGTGATTCATACACATCCGTAGGGAAGTGTTTATAATACCCAGATTTCTCCAGACTCAGTGCTGCGTCGTCTAGGGTAGATAGCCTTTGTACAAATACCATGCAATAGTCAAGGCTAGAGTCTACTACATTGTCGTCAATCAAAAAATCCAAACCTGCTTTTTCAGCATCGTAATCTGGATGAAACACCATTAGGTGCATATCTTTACCCGCAATTGATAGGGCTTCGTTTACGCCATCACACCAACCATCTAGGTATTCTACGTCGGGCATCTCTTCATTTGCCCACACAACTATATCATAATCGTGTTCATAAAAATCTGCAACATCTTTAGCTAGTCCATCAAGCCCTGTATTTATACTGAATACAACTTTGTTGTCTAGCCACGCCTGTTTTGCGTAGGGACACGGTGGTAGTCCATTAAGTTTCTCATTAGGTACTTCAAGAAATTCATGTGACCACTTCCGTATATCAGCTTCTATAGGATGCATCAGCCCTGCTTTATTTTATTATATGCTTCTGGACTTGCAATTTTTAACGCTTCCAAACCGGGGTTGTCTTTAACGACACCACCTGCAGCATACATATGTATTTTTCCACCCGAAGTGCCGCCCGGAACCATAGCAGTTTTCTTTTTATCTTTCTTCATCTTGGTAACTCCCTTTTTATTCTGTAATTCGCGTTCAGCTCTACCGCTTTTAATGTATTCGCCTAAAGACATAGTATCTGAAGCTTTTCCATCAAAGAAATTTTCTTTTATTTGTTGTTCTTTTGTTTTAGTCATGATTAATTCCTCTTGCCAACAGTGGGCAATTCCATAATAGATGGTGTAGGCTTTCGATTACGAAGGTTTGTTCCGCCACGTTTTTTAGCTGTTGTTTTCATACCCTGTGATTCTAGGTATTCTTGAAACGTTTTTCCTTGTAACATTTTTGGTAACTTAGCACCAGCAGCCTCAGCACGTTTAGCAAATTTAAAAAGAGTGGCATCAATAGCCTTGCTCCCTGTAATCTTAGGGGCTACGTATTTTTCATAGTATTCCTTATGCATTCTTGGAGGGGCATTAGCTGGATAAGGTTTTGGCAAATCACTAGATGTATTTTCTGGTGCCTCTTCACGTTTAGTGGAGATTACGGACATATCCACCCCAGAATAGCCGTTATTTTTATTAGTCATTTGAAAATTTGCCCTCTTCCATAGCTTTGGATAACTTAATCGCACGTGTGCCAACTTGTGTAGCCCAACGTGAATCCAGCATTTCTATAGCTGCGGTATTGTAATCACCGTCATGAATAGCCGCCCACATCTTCTTAAATTTGCAAAGACGGGGCACACCCATGTTAAAAGCCATGTCCATTACGACTAGCTGTCGTACAGCATCTAAGTCTTCTATGCAGCTATGGGCTCGGCATAGCTCTTCTTCAACAATCTCAATATCATTGGTGGCTAAATAAACTGCATCAGTCTCAGTTATGCCATATTCATATATGTGGTCCATGTTAGGAATATCTAAATCGTCTAGCTCTTCCTTAGTAATGCCACGGTCTTCCAAGTTCCTGCCGATACCAATAGTATCAATTCCTAGGGAATCCTTATATACGTTCAGTACAATGCCTTCGTGCTTTATCAGCTTTTCAATGTAATGTGCTCTATCGTACTTCATTTAGCTTTACCCCAGTTAATAATCTCATCCATAGTTCGGCCACAGCCAATACATCTGATGCGCTCTTTATCTAATACGCAAATTCCCTTGCATGGGCTTTTATTTTTTTCTAGGGGCACGACTTTCAACTATGTTATCCCCCTTATGTTCATGTCCCATCCAAATTCCAAAGACACCCGTCATTACGCCCATCACAACACTGACGAAAGCTGACTGTGCTCCAGTGGGGTCGGACAAATCCATAAACCATTCTGCACATCGCCAAGACATTACTGTGCTGGCTAACATCATAAATCTAGGAAGTATCTTCCATTTTAGAAATGCTTCTACTGTAATCATTTTTTACCGAAGAACTTCGTCGCGCTTCTGACTCCAAAGCTTGCAGCAACAATAACGCCCAAGCTGTACTGGTACCATTCAGGCATTTGCTCCAATTGTTGAAATCCGTTGGCAACTATTTCTTCCATTCCAGGCACGAAGGCCATAACTAGGGGTATACTAAATAAAACTGTAAGCCATTCATCTTTCCAAGAGTTAGAAGACCCTTTGGCCATTTCCAAGTCCCAGTCAATCTCACCGGTAGCTTTCTTTTGCATAACTACGGCTTCAGCTTGCGCACGTGCTACTTTAGTCTGTGCTTTGGCTTTGGTTTGTTCAACCTGTCCTGACATCCATGTGCCAGCAATTTCTGCAATTGGTCCGATTAGTAAGTTTAACACTTCCACCTCTTCCGTGCTTGACGCAAACGACTATTTGGGTCTTTTGCAGCTTTAGGGAACTTCTTCATCTGTCCAGCAGACCGAGCACAAAACGATTTACGCCGCTTTGCATCTTTACTGCCCTTTTTAACCTTGCCTGTTACGGCTGTTTTTAGTTTACTACCAGGATTAGCGCGTCTATGCGCAGCCACACCCTTAGCAGTCATACCAGCGCCCGATTTAGTGGGGCGGTAGTTGGCACTCTTACCTTTAGTGGTCTTTGGTATTGGTTTATCTCTAGGCGGTGGCACGAGATTTCTTCCTTTTTGTGGTACTTCGCTTCCTACCAGAAGCTGTTACAGACCATTTAACCTTAGATGGGCCGGTTTTCTTAGCAGCTTCCTTCTTAGTTATACGGCTGGCAACTTTAGCGGGCCTACAAGCTGGATAAGGGCGTTTCTTCTTTTCAGAACCGGAACGACCACATTTTTTGCCTGTTTTTACGTCCCGCCAATCCTCTTTAAACCACTTTGTAAGTCCACCTTTAGGTTTAGCCATTACTTATAGGTTCCACCACGCTTCTTGTACGTCTTAACAAGCCATGCGTTAGCATAAGCTGATGGGTACACCTTGAATTTCTTTTTTGCTTCCGACTTGACACGTGAGTACAAAGCTTTATTCTTTGGGGTTGCTGCCATTAGGTATTTACTCCGGGGTTTTTAATAGGATTGTGCTGGCATCTCCATTTTATTTCCGAATCCGGTGGAATAACGGGTAGCATGCTGTGCACCATCTCATCTACACGCTCTTTACATACGGAACGGACTTCATATGGTCCTCTATCGTCTTCTAGTTCCATGCAACCATCTGCAAAGGAGATAGAACAAATCATTATAAATGCTGTAAACATGAACTTAGCCTTTTTCTAAGAGTTATAAAAAAGATGGACGGAACCCAACGTTGTCAAGACTCCGTCCATATGATGCCTTAGAGTGGCTATAGCGAACCCCGCAGGAATAAGTACAGCATCAGGTCTTTGAACAGTAAATTAATCTCAGCAACCAACGTTTTTTAACATCCTCAACACTGGATAAATCTACAATTATACATATTGTAACATAATTAGTTGCATTTGTGAAGATAATATTATTGACTTCCTTAACGTTACCAGTACATGCTTTAGATATTGGTATATTTTTCTATTTTTTTAGGCATATGTAGAAAAGTTATGCTAATTGTATTTTTTAGGGGTTGACAGGGGGGTCTAAAAAGCCTATAGTTTGTCTTCCCTTTTCTTTTTTCCCCTTTTTTCTTTTAAAGGAACAACCTAAGATTAGCAAAATATGAAAAGAAATAAAAAAAAGTATTATGATTTTTCTAGATTTAAGATAAGTAGACATAAAAAATACAAATCTCCAGTGTATAGCTTTGATTATGTGGAGGTAGAAAGAAATGATAAAAAAGATTACAACAATTCAAGTGATAAATCCAGTAGCAAAAGAAGCATGGAAAAAGAAATATACAGTAATACCAAACAAAAAGAAAAAACTACCAAGGAAATACAAGAACCAACCAGAAGAATAAGAAAATTACGGAATCCATTCAGCTAGTTTAAGGCGTAAAACCCTTGCTAGCTTTTATTTTGCCTAAAAACCACCTTAGGGGGCCGCCACGGTGCACCCGCCGCCACTGGTATACGAGTTCAATTTCCCAATTTTGTGTCGGAGTCATGTACATGTAACTGGTAGGGGGGTGGTGGCTCATGCGTACCCGTCAAGCTCACACGCGTAAACCGTTGATTTTACTGTGTTTTTCCCATATTGTAATTATATTACTCTGCAGCGCAACAATGTGTCGCCTGGCCGACAGTCTGCGTAATAATATTAGGTTATTCGCCTGTGCGCGCAATATTCTTTCGCCCGCCCTGCTATAACGTGATGCATAAAAGATGCAGGCAATGCCTTTTTGTGTACTAAATCGCATCACCTAAACCATACCCATGGCCGCGCCATGATAGAACATAGAGTGCGAAGCACATGATAGTCCGAACGAAGTGAGGAAAATGATAGTCCTTCTTGTATACAAGATAATCAGGCTCTGTAACTCATTGTAATCATTAAGGAAAAAAGCCAGTTGACTGGGTTTTTTGTGTAATAAAATCAATGGGTTGCAGCTTTTTTGTAATAATGTTGCGCGACACACCCCTTGCAAAGTAATATTGTTTCGTTTCCGGGAAGGCTAGTTTGTCCAATGTTTTCAATAGGTTGCGCCGCTTGTTTGCATAGCAAGGGCGCTGCCACTATAATGATTAGACCAGCCAAGGAAGGCTGGCAACGTCAATATTTTGACACATAGTCTTTGAAAGGACAAAATTATGACCTACGTTTCAACTGTAAAAACCCGTGACGAAGCCCTTGCCAACGTAAAGACCAACGTCCAAGGCATCAAGAAAACTGAAGATGAGCGCGGTCGCATCATGGCCGCCCTAGGCATTGCCATTGCAGATGCTGTTAGCTTTGCATCTGAGCAGGGCTATGCGGCTTGCCAAGATACCTTGCGCGATGTTGTCAAAACCATTGTTCCGCGTAATGAAAAAAATGAGCCGGACAATACCCTTGTGCAAAAACTGATGGGACAATCAGGCGATGCGTGCAAAATTGCTATGCTATTGCTAGACGCTAAAACCGGTTTTGTGTCTGGGTACAAGCGCAAGGATAGCCGCGATTTTGTGGACGCGACAACCTTTGCCGGTATGAATAAACAAGCGCAAGACCGGCACGTTCCAGAAATTTTCTGGGATAGAAGCCAGACCTTTAAAAAAGAAAAGGTTGGTCAAGATATTCGCACCAGCTCAACGGATACGCTTATTCCTAGCCAAGATAATATGCGCGATGCCTACAAGGTACATTTCGGCAACGCCGATATAGCCGATGGCTATAAAATCAAGACTGGCACGCGCCCTGAAGGCGAAGGCATAAATAGCAATGCGGATGCAAAACGCCACATGGCATATCTTGCCGCATGGATTAAAGACGGCGCGATGTTGGTTGCTGATGAAAAAGCATTAAAGCAATATGCTGGTCTTGTCGAGACAATCCAAAAAGGCATGGCTGAAAGAATCAATGCGGAAAGCCAGACCGATGAACTAGAAAAAGCCGCATAAATTTTCCATCCCTCCCAACTGGTCAGCCGAAAGGCTGGCCTTTTTTTTACCCAAAATTTCTATCATAGGAATGCCTATCGGCATGACTATCATCCAGGTGCCTTCGGCACTATCACGAGCTTCGCAAGTTTACTATCATATCCATCCGGATGGGTTCTATCATGCTGCCGGCAAACGGTAAGTTCAATCTGTGCCATTCACACTTTTTCTACACGAGTTCGCTGTTTTGATAACGACTGTT
>Ga0209634_1002345_pt1 | contig 13295 bp, 15 predicted proteins | sample LinPmetageLP40_FD_184043 | JGI IMG/M metagenome (GOLD analysis project Ga0209634, IMG submission 184043) | Marine viral communities from the Pacific Ocean - LP-40 (SPAdes) (version 2) | ecosystem: Environmental > Aquatic > Marine > Oceanic | place: Pacific Ocean | collected 2010-08-26
AAGCTGATTTGTTGTTATTTTCAGATGCCCACATTGGTTGTGTATTTGTATAAATCTTTTAATAGTTTCTTCTAAAGATGGTTCTACGCCATCTTGTTTATATTTATTAATTAAAAAAATAAATTATAAAGATAAGAGTGTCTCAAATGCCCGTTTTTGTCGCCTGCATAATAATACTTGCTTCATGTTTTTCTGGGTGGGCATGTAATTGTCTCAGAGCTTGTTGTTGTTGCAAATCAGATAGTCTTTAACTATTCGTAGGTATAGGAAAATTAAGTTTGGTTGTTAAATAAAATTTAAAATTATAAATTAAACTTATTTTTTTATTATTAATTATATGGAATGACTGATTTTGTTAAAAATGAAAGTTATATGCACAAATGTGCTAAAGATGTGTTTAAACAATGGTGCGAAAGTAAGGAATGGGATACAGATACAGAAGATTATAAAGGTGTATCTACAGATTATAATACCTGTATTTCATGGAGAAGCAATCGCGATAAAGAATCGTTCCTCGAGTATCCTATTGTAGTTAATGATCGTAAGAATATTAATTCTATAGAAAATAATTGGGATGAAATATGGGAGGATGATGATAAGCTATGGAGTTGTTTTGTACCAACTTACAAGCAGTGTATTGATAAAAAACTTATTCCAATTGCGATTGTGGATGTAGTATTATCACACAAAGGTATTCCTTTATATTTTATTGAAATATGCCATAAGAATCCAGTTTCAAATGCGAAAATACAAAAACTAAAAGAAAATGGAGTTGAAAATTTAATTGAAATTGATGCAAGTTGGATATTAAAACAGACACATATTCCGTCTAAACTAAAAATCAAACGATGGTTACTATAGACCCTACTTTGACCTTCTTTTTATTTTTCTGTCTTAGAATATTCATCTATTAATATTTTATATTTGTATAAATTTTCAATTATAAATTTTTTTGACATATCAATTGATTTAGATTGATCATCACATTCTCTAATTTTAATTGCATCCGAATAATATAAATTATCCATAAAATCTAAATTTTCATCTGGTGTCATGTATCCACCTTGTAATTCAAAAGTTATTTTGGATGCAGGCGATAAATCATAATAATATTCTGGGTTTTTACTAACTAAAAATCTTTTTGCGTCCGCATGTAAATCTACAGCGGTACATATTCTATCAGTAAATCCAAGTCCTTTAAGAAAACCGGCACCTAATCTAGCGTGATCTGAAACCCCATATCCATTTGAATTATCTACCGCTAGAAAGTGGCCTATATCATGTAAGCAAGCAGCCACAACTACCTCATTATGTAATTTTTTATTATTTGCCGTTTCAGCACAACTTAATAAATGCGAAGGTATAGAGATATTTTCTCCAATATACGATTTACCTGCGTTTTTTAAAAACAGATTCTTGATAATATTAAACGCTGTCATTTATAAATATTACTAATTATATCTTTAACTAATTATACATGTTTCATCATTATTTTTTTCCCACCAACATGTTCTAGCGGACCCAATCAAATTTACTGCAGCAGCTGCATCGTAAGTGGGATATATTACTTTATAAGCCTCTCCAGGGTTTATGCCTAATCTTTGTGCTCTTATATTTCTTTCTTGATATTGTTTAAATAGTGCATCCTGATTTGTAGTATATCTTGATTCATTAAGCACTACATCCATACCTGTATCTGTTTCATCTGTTTCTGAATCTGTTTCTTCATTATCTGAATCAGACATATCGCTTGTTGCAGCCGAATCTGTATGTGTTTCTTCATTATCGGAATCAGACATATCGCTTGTTATATTTCTATCACCATATAAAATACCTTCAGTATCTCTTAAGCGACGTTTATCTTCATCACTAAGTTGAACGCCTCGTATATTTAGTGGTGCGTTTATATAATTATTTTTATGTGTTAAAAAGCTATATAATTGCTTCTGTCCTAAAATATTATATTTATTTCTAATAGCTTCAATTTGTCTATAATCTCTTTCGGTAAATAAATGACGAGGCGTTAACTCAGCAGCATCATCTCTTTTTGATCTTTTATCATCTTTTACACGACCACGGGATATACTATCATATTCTACAGGTAATACAGGATCACAATTATAAATGATAACTAATTTTTTTTTATTTGATGGTACCCTGGAGGATATATAATTTAAAAAATATTGCATAGAAATGTGTTGTCTATTATCCTTATCTACTTGCCGATAGCTGTATGCATTACATTTGTCAACTTTCATACCTAGACCATGTGGGGGTTCTAAATAAAGATAATGATTATTAATTAATTGAGATTTAAAATGTAGCATACTTAAGTCACTAAAATCTAAAGATTGTACCGATTTATAAGATGAATGCACAAATTTAGATTCATTGTTTCTTTGTGTATAAAGTTGTTCAAAATTACTAATACCAGGTATTGAGAATCTTGTTTTTTCATCATATTTTTTATCTGTATTTCCTTTAGTTAATTCATACATATCAAAATAGTTATCTAATTTTGGATCAATTATTTCTATATATTCAGAATGGATATCTCTTTTTAAATCTGCCATAGTACAACCCAATCTAAATGCTTGGCGTAACGTTGTGGCTTCTTTATATTTATTATATCGTTCTATAATTTTAGCACTTCTATATTCAGGTACGTCTTGTTTATATTCAACATAAATTATATATTCAGAGTCCATATTACTATATACTGTTTCTAAAAACCATAGATATGCCTCATTCATTTCTTCTGAATTATTACGATAAGGTCTTTTTTGTGTTAAGAATCTATATTGTCTTAAAATTTCATCAAATATTCCTATTTCATGTCCCCAATCAAAAGATAATCTAGAATTATACATATATTGGCCTGGATAATATAAATGTCCAGTATGAGCTAAAGACATATCTTCGCATCCTTTAATTGTACGTTTACGACCGGACTCATCTGCTATTTTATACGCTTTAGAAGTAGGAACTTTTCCTTGCAGATGTTTATGTGGAACGATTGCAGCGCAACGAGCGCCATCTGGCTTTGTACTAAATAATTTAATTAAATCATTTACATTTTTACGAATCATCATTTCATCGGGAATATCACTTGCGCCACAAGCATTTTGAAGATAAAAATGTATTACATATAAATTCGTTGGAATTAAAGCATGTGCGTCATCTACATAACGTAATTGATGACCATGATAAATTTTCCCGACTTCACTTCTATTAGAAGTATATACAAAATGACTACCATGCATACTATTATATATTTTTGGTACATTTGGATTCATTAAAGTTACTAATTCTTTTCGCATAGTGTCTTTTGATGGTTTTCTGCTAGCCATTTATTTATTATACATTAATATTTATATTTTATGTATTTTAATAAAATTAGCATCTTTTAATTCCTTTTTTAATTTTTCTTTTTGTTCTTTCTTAGAATCAAATGTACATTTATGTATGTGTGGTTTAAGACAAGTTATACATAATTTTGTATAATGACATTTACAATTAAAAATCATGTGCTTTAATTTTTTGTTACAATATTGACATCTTTGAGATTTTTTTTTCTTAGCCATTTATTTAAGATTTTAAAAATTTTAAAGTTAATAGTATTTTTTTAAATATATTTAAAATGAATTTAACAAATTCAACATCTACCACTTATTATCCAATTTTTAATAAAACAAAAGAGCCTTTGGTTATTATAGATACAGTAAATTCTTTCTTTACTTATTATTATTCTGCATTACGAATATATAATAGATCTCATCATTTGGATAATAATACACCATTATGTGTTAATAAAACAGGTAAATGGTGGCCTTTAACTAAATCCGAAATTAAAATATTTAATAATTTTCTATCTATATTTGAAGGATTATTTAATAGAGCTATATTAAAAATAAAAAATGTAACAAATTGTTATCAACGTAATATAATATTTGCTATTGATTGCCCTAGATCTGAAATATGGAGAAGTGATATTTTAAGAGATGAAAAAACTAATATAACGTCATATAAATCAACCCGAACTACACGTAGCGACATTGGTATACCATCTACATTAAAATATTTATACGACACTTTATTACCTAAATATAATTATCAACGAATAGGAGTATCTAAAGCAGAAGCAGATGATATTATTGGGATTTTAACACATTTTGTTAATCATTATTCACCAAATAGACCAGTTTTTATTATATCTGATGATTCGGATTTTATTCAATTATTAATGTATAAAAATAATAATTTATATACACAACGATTAAACAATGTACGTAATAAAATAAAACATTCACCTAGAAAATTATTAGAAATGAAAATAATTCAAGGTGATAGAATAGATAATATAGATTCCGCTTTTCCTAAAATTGGTCCTAAACGTAGTTTAAATTTAATTAATAACCCAGAATTATTTCAAAAAAAAATAGATAAATTTGGAGATGAAAAATTAAAACGTAATAGATTATTAATTGATTTATCTTATATCCCAAACTATATTAAAGGTCAGGTTTTAGAAAAGGTATTTATATTAAAGACTATTTTATAGATATATTTAAAAATGCCAGAACAAAGAACTTTAACTCAGGAGCAAGCTCTTAAATTATTAATTAATGCAGTAATTGCCGCGCAACAGAAGGGTGCTTATAGTTTAGAAGAAGCCGCGGTATTACATGCGGCTACTCAGGTATTTACTAAAAAACCGGAAGAATCTACTCCAGTAGCAGCAGCTGCAGCTGCAACAACTACTTAACATGTTTATCAACAGCTGCCGCTAATTTATCCACACAATTTCTAAAAACTTCATTAGTTTTATAATCTTCTTTAAGGCTATTAATTGTACTATTTACCACTTCTGTCCCCGCCTCTAAGCATTCATCAGGGTAATCCAAACATAATTTATTAATTAATGGCAAAGCTGACCCTCCGGAACCAACTGAAGCAAATAGAATCGTAGCCAATTGTAAACAAAATAAAGGACTTTTAGGACATTGATTAAGAAGAGCTTTTACAGAAGCACTTTTTGATTCCTCTTGTAATTTTTTAAGTTCAGCTTTAAATGTTACTAAACAAGCAGTAATTTGCGCAGTCATCTTAATACCTTTTATAGCAGATTTACCGGCCTTAGCTGCGAATCTCGCACCTTTTTTAGTTACCTTCAACGCTGCTTTAGCGCCCGATTTTGCTTTTTTAGCTACAGTGCGAAACATACTAAAAACCCCTTTACCTGTCTGCTTTAATATCCAATGACCCGCACTTAAAGTACTTTTATCTCTAATTCTTACTTTTCTAGCTTCGGCTGGTTTACCTGTTTTAGATAATGTTCTATAACTAAATGTAATAATAGTTCCTTTTGGAAATAATTTTGTATATTGCTGTCTATCTTTAACAGTAAATCCTATTCCTAGATTAAATTTAATTTTTTTATATTTAAGTACTAAACTTTTTAGAGCACCTAATTTTCCACCTAAATTATAACCAACTACTATACCTTCATCATCATTTCTTCCCTTTAATTTTACTCTATCTGAACTTTTTTTCCCACTTCCATATTTGGCATTGGGATTACTTAACACTAATCCTTCTCCTTTAGCAGCTATTACTTTTTTATACATTGTAATAAGATGACTGCGATTCTTAATAACAATTTGATCACTCATTACAATAGGACATTTTGGTACAGACGCACAAGCAGTTTTTACCGCTTTTTTTGCAATTTGTACTCGTGTACTAAATGGTTGTTTTCTTACTTTAGAACTCACCACATCAAATACATGGAAAAATGCTTTAGGTGAACCTTTAACTCCCCACGCATTCTTGCCTTTTAATGACGTTAATGTTGCTTGACTAGTCTTACTTCCTTTTATTTTAATTTCACCTGACATGGCAGGGACACCTGCTCTTTGAAGTAATTTTAACCACCATTGCGGTAGTTTAAATGTTTTTCCATAACTTCTAGTATACATAGTTCCTTTTCCATCCCAAATACCTTGCCATCCATCTATTTTAGTACTAGCTAACCAACCAACATACTTGTCTAATTTTTGAGGGCTATCTTTAATAACTCTAGGTCTTAATTCTTTATATTTCATAGCCACCATTTTATCAAATTTACTTCCGTTAATTTGTATATGAGTAACAGGGGATGGAGCTGGAGCTGGAGATGGAGATACTTTACCTTTTTTACATCGTCCGGTTTTTGTATTACAAATTTTACCTTTAGAGTTACATAATTTAACTTTTTTAGGTCCGCACTTTACTGATGGAGATGGAGATGGAGATGGAGATGGAGATGGAGATACTTTACCTTTTTTACATCGTCCTGTTTTTGTATTACAAATTTTTCCTTTAGAGTTACATAATTTAACTTTTTTAGGTCCGCATTTTTCCGTTGGTTTTGTTGGTTTCGTGGGTTTTGTTGGTTTTGTTGGTTTTGTTGGTGGTTTCTGGGTTGGTTTCGTGGGTTTTGTTGGTTTTGTTGGTGGTTTCTGGGTTGGTTTAGTGGGTTTTGTTGGTTTTGTTGGTGGTTTATGGGTTGGTTTTGTTGGTTTTATTTTACCTCCTCCTTTTAAAGATAAATATTTTTCAACATATCCATCTCTTCCATAGGCATCTTCATAATCGGTAATAAATTTTTTTGCAGCAGGTGATGTAAGTTTCGCAAAATAAACACTCCCCTTTCTAGGTAATAACATAGCATAATCTCCTTTTTGATTATATTTAGCCATAACACCAAATGGGTATCTATCGCCACTTTGATGTTCGTCTCCATTTAAATAATCTTTAAACAACCATTTTGCACTAATTCTTCCTTTTTTACAACAGTCAGGATCCGACTTTTTTAAAGAATTATAAGTATAAACAATATCAGACATACTTTATTATATCATAATAAAATATTTTATTATGATAAATAAATGGATACTTGGGTAATTTTATTGATTGTTGGTGTTTTATTTCTGTTATTTGCAAATTGTGATATAGAATTTTTAAATCCATATGTTAAGGAGAACAAATATTTAACAAAATTAAATATGGAAAAAAATCCAACGAAAATAAAAGCATCTGTTAGTAGATTACAATTTGAAAATTTAAAACGAAAAACTAGATCAGATAATGAAGAATTATTTAAAGCATCTAAATTTGCAAATAGAAATGAATTAATAAGCAATAGTATAAGTAGAGTTGGTTTCGATGATAGACGTGAAATGTTAAAAAGAAAAATAGATGCTAATGAATTAGTAAATTTTGATAAATGGAAATATTTAAATAATGAAGCAACTATTAGTCGTTTTCAATAAATTAATATATTAGTTATATTAAAGAAAAGTATATTATGAGTTTGATTTCAGCTATTACGGATATTAAATCACAAAGTTTAAATTTAATAGCAAGCATACAAAAAGGTGGAAAAATACCTACAGACATTAATGAAAAATTAAGTAATTATAAATTTCAATTAAAAAATATAAAAAAAAAAAATATAGAAAATGAAGAAGATGAAGAATTTGAAATGAGAGAAAGAAAAACATCTAATATTCCTGAAATAGCTCATATACTTTGTAAAAAAGGCGGTTTCCCTAGATTAAAATGCCAATCAACATATAGTAAATGGTTGTTAAAAAGACCACAGACTCTCCAAACATTAGTTAATTCTACACACTCATCAAAATAACTGTGTATAAATAAATAAATATCTTTAATTTTTTATTATAAAATGGCTGAAGAAGAACGGGAACGCGTATTAAGAGAACTACAAAATATAGTAAACGCCGCAGATAATATGTTACCAGACAATAATAGTGATCAACAACCATTTGATAATAATCAATCTTTAGATTTAAGAAAATCTGGGTTTATTCAATATATTGAGAATAATATTTCAAAATTAAAAATTCGTGTAAATATTTTAAGATTTAAATATACTGGATATAAAAGTTGGTTTGATAAGTTTAATGTGTCTATATTATGTTTAAGCGCAGGTTTAACATTATTAGAAGCGATTCGCGCTAGATTTGGAGTAAACAGTGAAGACATGGACTCAGCGCATACAATAATAATGGGATTAGTACCTATTATTGTTAGCAGTATGGTTACTTTATTTTCAGCTTTAATTAAGTTTAAAAGATATGAAATTAAAATGCAATCATTACAAGCTGCTATTCAAAAAGCTATTTTCACCACATTTAGATTAAAAAGAATACAAGAAAATGCTAAACACTTAACTAGTGACGAAGAATTAGAAACATTAATTGAAATGTATTCTGGTGAACCATATGATTTATATATACAATCTCAAGAAGAAATGGAAAAATTATTACGATATGAAGATTTAGTTAAACACATGAAAACATATTATGATCTTAGTTTAGAATATGAACAGAGTGAAATGAATTATAAACACGACCGATTGTTATTAAGTGCCCAACAGCAATTAAAGGTGGGAAAAGTAGATAAAGAAGCTGAATATTTACAAAATAAACAAGAAGATAAATGTTGTATTAAACATAAAAAAAGATATTGTCTTTTATGTTGTGGTGGTTGTAAAGACCAAGATGAAGAAAATCAAGAAGAAGAAAAACAACATAATATAGAATTAACAGTATAATATTATTATAAATAAATGAGCGACAGACCACCTAGTCCTCCAATTATAACAAGTGATATGTTAAATATGTTAAGAGAACCCACATTAATAGACATCCCTCCTATCACACAAATTAATTCAACCACTAATGAAGAATTATTTTCAGTTAATTTATTAACTATTACAGAGGAAAATAGAAATCTTGCTTGGGACGCTGTTCTTCGTTTATTAAACACCGAAGCGGGTGATCGTGAAGGAGTTATAATTTCTGATAATAATCGTCATTATTTAATATCTGAAATAGATTTAAGAACAGAAAACACTAATGAAAGAGTACTCGCAATCAGATTAAATGAATCGGAATATGATAATATAGTTGAAAAAATAGAAATAACTACTGAAGAAACATGTAGTATTTGTACTGAAGAAATTAAAGATAATTGTGTCAAAACTAAATGTGGACATTTATTTCATAATGATTGTCTAAAAAAATATTTAACGCAATACTGCACAAGACCTATTTGTCCTAACTGTCGTTCTGAATTAACTGCTATGAGCTCTTCTCTTTTATAGAAAAAAATTTGCGACCGCCAGATATTTTTTGTAAAAGGCTCAAATATCAAACCTTCAAACCTCATTACTGGGATCGAACCAGTGACCACCAGATAAATAAAGAGTCTGGCGCTCTACCAACTGAGCTAAATGAGGATGTGTTATTTTAAAGGCAATAACAAACCTTAACCTCACTACTGGGATCGAACCAGTGACAACCAGATAAAGAGTCTGGCACTCTACCAACTGAGCTAAGGATGTGTTATTTTAAGGCAATAACAAACCTAGACCCGCTCTGTGATTTGAACACAGGACCACCCGTTCAAGAGACGAGCGCTCTGACCTAACTGAGCTAAACGGGCATATCCCCACTGGGAATCGAACCCAGATCTTATGATTAGAAGTCAAATATTCTATCCATTGAACTATGGGGAACAACGACCGATATCGGAATCGAACCGATGACCTTATGGTTAACAGCCATACGCTCTAACCAGCTGAGCTAATCGGTCAAAGATAGTTTAAGGATTACCTACCAACCTAATATATAATATTAATTATTGCTTAAGTCATTTTTTATAATTTTTTTACTGAGATAACCCAGCTACCATTTAAAATTATATTAACTTACGCTTATTTGAATTTCAAAAAACAACTAAGCTATTCTCCTGGGCCGGACTCGAACCAGCAAATACGGATTTTTACAGTCCGATGTTTTTCCAATTAGACTACCAAGAGTGCCATGCCAAGGGTGAACTTGGATCTCCTTATAAAGGCGTTTTTCATTTAAACTACATGCAAAGGATATACCATTTATATCATATTAATAATAAAAAGATATTAATAAATATATAATATAATGGGTTGTATGTATTCTATTCATCTTTTATTTGATGAGTTAGAAACTTTTTTTAATGAATTTTTTAAAAAAGAAATGAAATTGTCAAAAGTGAAAAAAGAATATTTTAAAATTAAAGGAGATAAAGATAAGGAACCTACTTTCCAATTTATAGATATTAGTGATGACTACAGTGATATTTAATACTATTTATAGTAAATATTTTTTTTACACGGTTGCTACAGGTTGTTCTTGTTCTTGTTCTTCATCTAGAGGTGAATATCTATCATGTGGGAAATATTTATCTTTAGCAGCCGCAACACCATCATCATCATCATATTCCTCATAGAAACGGTCATCATCTTCTTGTCTCTTAGTTTTACGATGGAAAGTGTCAATACATTCCCTAATTTTCTGAGAAGCTAGTTGTACAGCAGCATGAGTTTTTGCAGATACTTCAAATCCCATTTTATCACCTTTATGAACAATAAAGCATCCGGCGCCAGCAAATCGTACAATTCTTTTAATATTAGTACCTCGTGAACCAATTACATATCCAATAGCTGCTTTATCTTTTTCTTCGTATTTAACTAGCACACTAGGTTTATTTTTATTTAATTTAATTTCTTTTTTAATTAGATCTCTTGCTTTACTTAATACATCTTTATTATACGTTTCAACTAGTAACATATCACATTCCGATAGTTTAGATTTAACACTAAGTCCTTTATCAGAATTATAAGCTTTAATAAAAGTACCAAATCCTAATGCTCTACATAGTCGTTTAATATTAGTTCCACCTCTACCGATAAGAGCACCTACAAATTTAGGATTAACTGGAATTTCAGTAGAGAATTTATGAGATTTAGTTTGCGTAGTTTGCGTAGTGGTTGGGTAAGTGCTGCTTGCCATTATAGTAATTAATAATAGTAATTAACCTTTAACTTATTTTGAAATTTTTTTATTCTGAATCGCTATCGAATAAATAACTTTTGTCTTCAGATTTTATACATGTAATATTTGTATTTTGCTTTTTTAAAAATCTAGGTATTTCATCACACCAATTTTCACTATTAGGTGTCATACTTATTACCTTATTAAATCCTTGACTTTTATATATTTTCTTACGTTTTAAGGATTGTTTGCTGAAACTAGAAAAATCATCTATAATATCAACTATCATGGGAGGAAGATTTTTATCAACAACTCTTAAAATACGACCCACGGCTTGTACAACATTTGACATAGGTGTAGCTAATAATAAGGTATTTAATGATTTAATATCTAATCCTTCTGCTGCCATATTATAAGTTGCTAATATAATTTTACATTTTTCAGATTCTTTTAACGAATCTTGATTCATACCTCCCACATAATATCCAATAGGTATTTGAGTTTTTGCTATAATATCATATAAAGCATCTAAATGACTTCTTCTTCCACTTAATATTAATATTTGTCTTTTATTGTTATTATGAATAATTGCTTTTGCTAATTCGGCGATTAATGATGTTCTGGGTTCGTGTTCAGCAATTTTATTTAACATAGCAGCTGAATTTAAATTACCTGTCCATTGAACTCTAATTTCTTTTCCATATCCTGCTTTCTCAGAATCTAAAGTTATACATCTTACTGTTTTATCAATATTGTCTTTTTTACGTTTAGTTCTAAATAAAATATCACCTAAAAACCATTTAAATACTTTTGTCAATCCATCTGATCTGGTGGGAGTAGCGGATAATCCTAATGTAATTCTAGCACTAATTTTTGGTAAACAACGACAAAATACTTCACTAGATAAATGATGACATTCATCAAAAATTACCATACCAAACTGATCTAATATTTTTTTATCATAATCTCTTAATGCTAAAGATTGTACCATTGCAATTACAATATCTTTATTAACAACATCTACCTTTTTTTGTTGTATAATACCAACTTTGGCACCCGGTAAAAATTGTTGTATTCTTTCGTGCCATTGATGCATTAAAAATTCTTTATGTACACAGATTATAGTCTTCTTGCCGATTAAAGATATAAGATAAAGCGATAGAATAGTTTTACCAAATCCACAAGGCAAACTTAGTATACCACCATGCGAGAATTTACGACTAGGAAAACTTTTATTATCTGGACCAATTGTCTCCATAAATGCAGCAACTGATTTTTCTTGAATAGGTCTTAATTTACCTTTAAATTTAAGATTAATAGGTATACCTAACGTTAAGTCCTTAACTTCTGTATCTCCGTAATTTTGTAATCCATAATGTCTAGGTAGATATAATTTTGTTTCACTTTCTTTATAAACAGGATATGATTTGGGTCTTGCTGGACCATATCCACTTCTAATAAATGGAGATACATTTAATTCTCTCGTGCTATTTAGTAATTTCTTAAATTTAAATTTATCTTTTTTAATACTATATCCAATTGATGTCAATTGAGTGGCCATCGTTATAATAATATATATAAGATAGGTATTAATTTATTTTGTATATATAAACAAAATATGGGTTGTTTTACTTCAAAAAAAATAGATTTTGAAAGTCAAATATTAGAATTAAAAACAAATAATATTGAATTAACTGAACAACAAAATAAATTAAATATCAACCACGAATCATTAACAAAAAAATTTAAAAAATTAACAATTGATTCAGCGAATGCATTAGATGAAAATACTAATAGATTACATACAAAACAAATACAATTTAATAAATTAGAAAATACAGTTGTTCAGTTAAATAATGAATTAGAAAATATAAAAACAGAATTAGCGGATTCAGAAGAACATTCTTCTACTTTAATTGAAGATAAAAAGGAACTAATTAATAAAACCAATAAACTTACAAATAAACTAACTTTAGAAAAACAAATAAGTGAAAAAATAATTAAAGGATTACAGGAAAAATTAGAATTATATAAAAATGATATAACTAATAGCTCAAAGTCTTATTCTAAATTATCTATACAAAATAAAGAACTAGAAAATAATATATCTAAATTAACTGATATTCAGGAAACAATTCTCTACAATTTACAAGATGATAAATATATTGATTTTCTAGTTAGCAATATTTGTACAAAAAATATACCAAATATTGTTAAACAAAAATATATTAGATTTGGATCAGTATTTGCAAAAAATATAGTAAAATTAATTACAGAATTAAAATCACCCCCTAAACCACAAAGGAAAATAGAATCATGGTTAGCTGGTTGGTTTAATCAAAGTGCTGACGAAGAAGTTTAACTTATTTATTTGATATACATTTATTATTAACAATATAATAACAATTATGA
>Ga0209634_1002346_pt1 | contig 13294 bp, 9 predicted proteins | sample LinPmetageLP40_FD_184043 | JGI IMG/M metagenome (GOLD analysis project Ga0209634, IMG submission 184043) | Marine viral communities from the Pacific Ocean - LP-40 (SPAdes) (version 2) | ecosystem: Environmental > Aquatic > Marine > Oceanic | place: Pacific Ocean | collected 2010-08-26
CCCCCGCCCCGGCTTTGCCGGCCCCCCCCCGGGGATTTTGGACCATTTGGAAGCGCTGAAAGTCAGCCTCGTTTCAGCGCGCGTTTGAATTCGGCAAGCTTGAAGGCTCCGATCAGGTGACCGACGCCAAAGTAGCTCAACGCGGCGATAATCATCAAGATGAGCAGGCCAATACCGCGCCACCAATGCTGCGCAAGCAGAGGCTGCATCAGCAGGTTGGCGATCCATAACGCCGCACCCATTACAGCGGAGGCAATCAGGATACGCCAGATACGCTGATGAAACCGTGCGTCGAACCGCGCGGCGAGGCCAAAGCCGCGCGCGCCCCGGGCCAACAGGGCGAACATTGCCCATCCGGCGGTTGTGGTGGCGACCGCCGGAGCAATCCAACCGATCACCGGGCTGAGCCCTACGGCGAGAACCACGTTCACCACCATTGCGACCACGGCAAAATAGAACGGTCGCCGGGTGTCTTCCCGGGCGTAGTACAGGGGTTGCAGAATTTTTTGCAGGACGAAAGCGGGCAGTCCGAGGCCGTATATAGCCACTGCGATAGCGATCGCAGCGGCGTCGTCGGTCGTGGTGGCCCCGCGTTCGAACAAGATCGAGGCCAGTGTAAACGGGATGACCATGAGCGCCACCGCCGAAGGGATGGTAAGCGCCAGCGATACTTCGGCCGCGCGGCTGATCTGGGTATGCGATCCTTGTTCGTCACCCGCCTTGAGCCGCCGGGAGAGATCAGGGAGAAGCACGACGCCGATGGCGATGCCGACCACTCCCAGTGGCAGCTGGTACAATCGGTCGGCGTAGTTGAGCCAGGCCACAGCCCCTTCGTAAAAACTGGCGACTTGGCGGCCCACCAGCAGGTTGATCTGCATAACCCCCCCGGCCAAGGCGGCAGGCGCTGCGATGATCGCAAGGCGTTTCAATTCCGGTGTGATACGTGGCCGGCGACCGAAGGTCAGCGTGAAGCCTGCGCGTTTGGCGGCCCACCAGACCAATGCGAGTTGCGCGATACCGGCGATAGGCACGGATAGCGCCAAGGTATCACCGACCTGCAAGCCCAAAGCCTTATCAATGCCTAATCCCAACGCGTCCGCGCCGTCCCGACCAAGGGCCGCACCGACCAGAACCGCGATGATGAAGATGACGTTCAAAACCACCGGTGCCGCCGCTGCGGCTAGAAACCGTCCGGTTGCGTTCAGTACGCCGGAGGCGAGGGCTGCGAGGGAGATGAACAGAATATAGGGAAAGGCCAGGCGCCCGTATTCCACCGCTAGGTCAAAACGTTCATCGCCCGCGAAGCCGGATGCCATCAACAAGACCAGCCAAGGCATGGCGATAACGCCGATCACGGTGAACATTGTCAGGATGAAGGCCATACCGACAAAGGCATCCTGAGCGAACTCTTCCGCACCTTCGCCGCTTTCCAGTCTTTTGGAAAACATCGGCACAAACGCCATGTTGAACGCCCCTTCGGCGAAGAAACGTCGGAACATGTTGGGCAATGAGAAAGCAACCAGGAACGCCTCGGCTGCCGGGCCGGAACCCAGATACCCGGCAATCATTACGTCGCGTACAAATCCCATGACACGGCTGATGAGGGTCCATATTCCTACGGTGAAGAATCCGGACATGAGACGGATGGGTTTCATTGCGATGCTGCCTGTTGCTGCGATGGGTGAGGCGTAGCCTTTGGCAGGCCGTTACGCAATTGGCGAAATGATCGGGTTACCTTTTAGGCTGGATGCCAACGGCGAGAGAAACATCGGGTGCACAGGAGCGCGGCACGCTGGTAACGCGTAGGAAAGGGGATCACGTCTGGGCACGCTCTACCCCGTCAATGATGGCGGCGCGAAGTCTTTTTTCCAGGGTTTTTTGCTTGCTCTCGGTGTAGTATTTCAACCCGAACATGTCTTTCACGTAAAATGTATCAACAACCTGTTCACCATATGTCGCGATCACGGCATTCGCGATGTATACGTTGGATTCTGCGAGGGACCGGGCAAGGTCATAAAGCAGTCCGGGACGGTCACGGGTGTCAACTTCGATAATGGTGTAGATTTCAGAACCGTCATTGTCGAAGGTTATGTGGGTAGGTACCTTAAAGACTTTTTCACGCTTTTTAACCTTGTCACGTGATTTCAGCTCTTCGCGGGCCATGATCTCACCCTTGAGGGTTTTCGAAATCATATTGCGCAGCCGGGGCAGGCGGGCAGCATCGTAAGGGTTTCCATCCGCATCTTGGATCCAGAACGCATCAGTCACCCAGCCGTCCTTGGTTGTATAGCTGCGGGCATCTACCACATTGGCCCCGACAAGCGCGAGAGCGCCGGCGAGGCGAGCAAAGATGCCGGGGTGGTCGGCCATGACAAAACAGGCGCGGGTGGCATCACGGTCTTCGTCGGGATGCAGATCGATGCGAATTTCACCTTCGGTAATGTCGCGCAGCAACCGGGCGAATACAGCATGCGCGGTCACATGAAGCCCTTGCCAATAGGGGGGGTAATGCCGCGTCGTTTCGGCTTGTAGATCCTTGCGGGGCCAATCCGAAAGGGCAATGCGCAAGGCTTTCTTGGCTTCGTTACCGCGATTGGCGCGATTCAGGTCTTCCAGTCCGGTTTCCAGCGCCCGCTTCGTCTGTCGATAGAGCCCGCGGATCAGGACAGCTTTCCAATTATTCCAGGTGTTTGGCCCGACGCCGCGAATGTCACAGACAGTCAACACGCAAAGCAAGTCGAGCCGTTTCACCGTTTGTACCGCCTTGGCAAAGTCGCGCACAGTACGCGGGTCGGCGATGTCGCGCTTCTGGGCCATATCCGACATCAAAAGATGATAGCGGACCAGCCATTCGACTGTGTCGACTTCGGCTTTGTTCAACCCCAGTCGCGGGGCGATCTTGCGCGCCATTTGCGCGCCGAGAATGGAGTGGTCTTCGGGTCTCCCCTTGGCAATGTCGTGAAGAAGAAGGGCCACGTACAGCACCTTGCGGTTCACGCCACGTTTGAGGATGGACGAAGCGACGGGCAGATCTTCTTCAAGTTCGCCTTTTTCAATCAGCGCAAGGTTGGTGATGCACTGGATTATGTGCTCGTCCACCGTATAGCTATGATACATGTTGAACTGCATCATCGCGACAATGGGTTCGAATTCAGGGATGAACGCCGCAAGCATTCCCAATTCGTTCATCCGGCGCAAACCGCGTTCCGGGTTGCCATGCTTAAGCATCAGATCAAGGAAAATACGCTGGGCTTCCGCGTCGTTGCGCATGTCATCGTCGATCATGCGCAGATTGGCTTTGACCAGACGCATGGCATCGGGATGGATCAACATGCCGGTACGCAAGGCTTCCTCGAATATGCGTAGAAGGTTCAGTTTGTCCGCCATGAAAGCATTGTCGTCTACAATCGCAAGCCGTCCGACGACTACGGTGTAGCCGTCGCGAAGTTTGGGCCGTCTGCGAAAGATACGCTCCAGCAGCGGCTCTGCCTTGATATGGATAGCTTCCAGTTTGGTCAGGAAAATGCGTGTCAATTCACCGACTTGGGTGGCGTGGCGGAAATAGGCCTGCATAAACACTTCGACCCCGCGCCGACCACGGGTATCGGCATATCCCATCGCCTCGGCAACGGCGACCTGCATGTCAAAGGTAAGCTGTTCGGTCGCGCGCCCCGATAGCAGGTGAAGATGTCCGCGCACCGCCCACAGAAAATTCTCGGCGTCGACGAAGGTCTTGAACTCTTCCTCTAGAAACACGCCCCGCTCTACAAGGTCGGCCGCGTGCTCCACGCTATAGATGTGTTTCGATATCCAGAACAACGACTGAAGATCACGCAGGCCGCCCTTGGCTTCCTTGACGTTCGGTTCCACGACATACCGCAGGCCCTGTTTGCGATGACGTGCGGCACGTTCCTCGAGCTTTGCTTCAATGAAGCTGCGGCCGGTACCGGCGAACAATTCGGTTTTGAGAGTTTGATCCAGATCCTGCGCCAAACCGAGGTCGCCGGCGATAAAACGATGCTCGAGCAGCGCGGTCTGTATGGTGAAATCTTCGCGCCCCAGCTGAACACAGTCACGAATGGTGCGGGTCGCGTGCCCCACCTTCAGCTTAAGGTCCCACAGAATATAGAGTATTGATTCGATGATCCTGTCGACCCGCGGAGATGGTTTTGCGGGGATAAGAAACAGTAAATCAACGTCGGAAAACGGAGCCATTTCGCCCCGACCATAGCCGCCGACGCCGATGATAGTCAGTTGATCGGTTGTTCCGGTTGTCCGAGCAGGGTGAAGGTGCTGAACAGCAATCTGGAGAGTGGTGCGCACCAACTGATCTGTCAGGAAACAGTAGGCTGATGTCATGGCGCGCGCGTCGAATGGCGACGCGGCAAAGGCGCGCGCGATTTCCGCACGCCCGGTTTTTTGCGCAGTGCGCAGAATGCTTACGGTGGCGGCCTGAATATCTGACGCATCGCTTGCCCCTGCGATCGCCGTGGTCAGCGCTTGGGTGATCGCGTCTTCGTCAAAGATAAGCTCGGGTGCGCTAATCAGGTGACGCGCTGTCGCCTCACCTGATTCTGCTTGCGTAATAAGTGGTTTCACCAGCGCATCGTTCCCTAGTAGCCGGCACCGCCAAACGATTGCGGTGAAGGGCTTATAATCACCACTTGCTTGTTACGGATCGTCGCGACCGCCAACCCGTGTTCCGTCGTGCCGTTGGGTCTGAGGCGGAATACGCCGCTTGCGCCGCGAAAGCCTGCGCCCTGTGTAAGACGTGAAGCCGTTAAAGCGTCACTTTTACCGGATTTTGCCAACGCGCCCACGGCTGCGATACCGTCAAACGCCAGTCCGGCGATCGGGTTGGGTGTGCTGCCATATGCTGCTGAATAGCGTTGCGCGAACGCTGAGCTTGCACCTGGGTCAGGTAGTGCGAACCACCCCCCCTGTACCCCTGGCAAAGCCAACGTCTGCGGAGGTATGTCCCAGCGTGTAAGGCCGATATACTGGGTCGTTGCGACAGAGACTCCGGCTTGTGGAAGCATTTCCGCGAAAAGCGGCAGGGCGCTGGCCGATGACGTGGTCAGAAAGACTGCATTGGCTCCGTTTGCATCTACCGCAGCCTTAACCCGTGGTACCGCAGCAATAACGGCTTCTTGGCTTAGCGCATAGTCGACCGTGCCTGCGGAAGTAGCGCCATTCGCAGCTATGGCATTGAGGATAGCGTCGCGTCCCAGTTGGCCTGCCAGGTCCTGACCGTGAAGAACCAGTATCCTGTCTTTTCCAGCCGATTTCGCATAGCGGACCAATCGGTCGGCAGTGTCGTCGAAACCATGACCCAACACAAAGACGTTGCCGCCGGCGATGCTCGAGTTGTTCGAGAAGGACAGTACGTTGACCCCCTGTGCCGCAACCGCGTTACCCGCGGCATTTGCAGCCTCGCCATAAAGCGGTCCGAGAATGATTTGGGCACCGTCGGTTACGGCCTGCGAGGCGGCTGTGCCGGCTAGGGCTGCATTGCCGGCAGTACCGTATACCCGCAAGTCGATCTGGACACCGCCCAGATCACGGATGGCAAGCCGCGCCGCGTTTTCGAGCTCTTGAGCGAGCTGGTTGTCAGCCGCCGATCCGCCCCGTGGAATGAGCAAGGCAACCGGGATGGGTTTGCTTGTATCAACTTTGGGGCCTTTTACGCCCCCCATGTTGGTTGCGATGACCGGCTCGCAGGCGGTCAGGGCCAGCGCAACAAAGGGCAAGATCAAAAGCCGCATCGGCTTGCGAAGAACTTCAAAAACAGCAATCATAACAGCGTCACTCCAAAATGTGGCGGGTCGGAGGCGATGACCCATGAATATATGCACCGATCATAGAGGGTGCGAAAGGCGGGTCCAGCTTGAATTACCAAAAGATACCCCTCGCGGCAGGGCTTTATTTTGTCGGGGTACCTATCGGCACCGCCCGAGACATCACTCTGCGCGCTTTAGATGTACTGGCATCCGCTGAAGTATTGGCCGCGGAAGATACGCGCAGCTTGCGTAAACTACTGGATATTCACGGCGTCCCTCTTGGTGGGCGTACAATCGTGGCTCTGCATGATCACTCGGGGAAAAACGCGCAAGATCGGCTTTTGAAAGCAATTGGCGATGGGCAATCTGTTGCCTATGCGTCGGAAGCCGGCATGCCGCTGATCGCCGATCCGGGCTTTGAGCTGTCAAGAGCGGTCACAGATGCGGGGCTGATGCTTACATGTGCGCCCGGCCCTTCTGCCGTACTGACAGCGCTTGCTTTGGGTGGATTGCCAACGGATGCGTTTTTCTTCGCAGGGTTTCTACCGAACGCAAAAGGAGCACGATTGGCTGCTTTGCAAAAGCTGAAGGATATAGCCGGAACGCTGGTTTTCTACGAATCACCCAAACGTGTCGGGGCAATGTTGCGCGATGCCGCACAGGCGTTGGGAAAAGAGCGCCCGGCGGCTGTGTGTCGTGAGCTGACTAAGAAATTCGAGGAAATTCGACGCGGGTCACTGGCCGAGTTGCGCGATGAGTACGCCGAAAAAACGCCCAAAGGCGAGATCGTGGTGTTGATTGATCGTGGTCGTTTACCGACAATTAGCGAACATGACCTAACGTCTGATCTTGAGACTGCACTGAGCACGATGTCGATGCGAGATGCAGTTGATATGGTCGCACAGGCGCATGATGTGCCGCGCAGGCAGGTATATCAAATGGCGCTGAAGCTGGGAAAGGGAGACACAACTTGACCGTCAGTTCCGCAGTACAGGACAGAACCGCGCGGGGTTGCGTATCATATCACGCGGGTCGCGCAGCGGAGCTAACCGTTTCGCGGAATTATCTGCGGCGTGGGTTTGCATTGGCCCACGAAAGGTGGCGGGGTAGATCCGGCGAGATCGACCTGATCATGCGCGATGAAGTCGGGATCGTATTTGTTGAGGTCAAGAAAAGTCGGAGCTTTGAGCAGGCCGCGCAGCGATTAACCCCCAGGCAGATGCAACGCATTCGCAATTCTGCCGAAGAATATGTCGGTCACGGGCCACACGGCAGCCTGACTCACATGCGGTTCGACGTAGCGTTAGTCGACCATTCCGGCGAAGTTCAAATCCTCGAAAACGCCTTTTAAACATGCTTGGGCCATTGCACCTTGTGCATCTCTGCGCCATCTAAAGATGAACAGCACGGAGACCCGTCATGAAAATTGCCTTTCAAATGGACCCGATCGGGGCCGTAAACATAAACGCGGACAGTAGTTTCCGATTGGCAGAAGAGGCGCAGGCGCGCGGGCATTCGCTATTTTATTATACACCTGATCACCTGGCCTATCAGGAAGGGCGCATTACCGCTCGCGGGCATGATCTGACGGTCCAGCGTGTTCAGGGCGACCATGCAACGCTTGGTCCGGAACGCGAAGTTGATCTAGCCGATTTCGATGTGGTGTGGCTGCGGCAGGACCCGCCTTTTGATATGCACTACATCACGTCGACGCATCTGCTTGATCGGTTGAAGCAAACAACCCTGGTGGTGAATGACCCCTTCTGGGTCCGCAACTATCCGGAAAAACTGTTGGTGCTGGATTTCCCTGACTTGATCCCCCCGACAACGATCGCGCGTGATATTGACACGATAAAGGCATTCAAGGCCAAGCATGGGGATGTGATACTCAAGCCTCTTTATGGAAATGGTGGGGCCGGTGTTTTTCGTCTGGACGGCAATGACCGGAACCTGGGTGCGTTGCACGAGCTTTTCACCGGCTTTTCGCGCGAACCATTGATCATACAGAAGTTTCTGCCCGCTGTGTCAAAGGGTGACAAGCGCGTTATCCTTGTCGATGGCAAAGCTGTCGGTGCTATCAACCGCGTTCCGGCTGAGGGTGAAACACGATCCAACATGCATGTTGGGGGGCGACCCGAGAAAATTGGCCTGACCGACCGTGATCTTGAGATTTGTGCTGCAATCGGGCCCCGGTTAAAGGAAAAAGGCCAGATATTTGTTGGTATCGATGTGATCGGTGATTACCTGACGGAGATCAACGTGACGTCCCCCACCGGCATCCAGGAACTGGAACGTTTTGACGAAACCAATATCGCCGCACAGATTTGGGAAGCAATCGAGGCCCGTCGCACCTGAGGTGACGAACCGGCAGAGCATCGCCTTTGGATCATCCGACGGTACCATGCGGCAAGCGGAAGCTGAGCGCTTCGGCCACGTGGGGTTTGCGTATGCCGTCCGAGTTGTCCAGATCCGCGATTGTCCGAGCCACCCTTAAAACGCGGTGATACCCGCGTGCCGACAGATGAAACCGTGCCGCGGCATGGAGAAGCAACGCGCGCCCTTCGGAATCCGGTGTTGCGATTTCTTCCAGTAGGGTGCCGTCGGCATCTGCGTTTTGCGTCATCTCTGGAAATGCCTGGAAACGGCAAGCCTGCATTTCGACGGCCAGCGCAACCCGTGCGGCGACCGTCGCCGATGTTTCCCCTCCGTCATGAAGATCGAGATCGGTATAAGCAACCGGAGGGATGTCCACCCGCATGTCGAACCGGTCGATGAGTGGACCAGATATGCGCCCCATATAATCTTCGCCACATTTTGGTGCTTTGCTACACGAACGTGCAGGGTCATTCAGGTGCCCGCATTTGCAAGGATTGGCCGCACCCACCAGCATGATTTTACAAGGGTATTTTACATGGGCGTTGGCCCGCGCGACCGTCACTTCGCCGGATTCCAAGGGTTGCCGGAGGGTTTCCAGGACAGTGCGGGGAAATTCGGGAAGCTCGTCCATGAATAAAACCCCGTTATGGGCAAGGCTTACTTCGCCCGGCTTTGCGTGCCGGCCCCCGCCGATGATAGCGACCATCGACGCGGTGTGATGTGGTTCGCGAAACGGTCGATGTCGCGAGATACCGCCTTCGTCAATAAGCCCCGCCAAAGAATGGATCATCGACGTGCTAAGCGCCTCGCGCGGGGATAGAGGTGGCAAAATGGTCGGCAGGCGTGCTGCAAGCATAGACTTGCCCGAACCGGGGGTGCCCACAAACATAAGGTGATGACGCCCTGCCGCAGCGATTTCCAGGGCACGTTTTCCCCGTTCTTGTCCTTTGACCTCTTGCAGATCCTTTTGGGAAGCGCAGGATGGTGCTTCGCCCGGGGTCGCGGCTGCGAGAGGGGTTTGCCCGGAACAATGGTGTACGACATCACGTAAACAACCCGCAGCAATTACCTGTGTGTTGCCGACCCAAGCAGCTTCGGCACCGCAAGCCGCGGGGCATAACAGCCCTTTATGATGTTCTGCGGCAGTCATCGCTGCGGGGAGCGCCCCCAATACTGGTGTCAACGTGCCGTCCAGAGAAAGTTCGCCCAACGCCACAAATGTCTGCACGACGTCACGAGGCAGAACGTCGATGGCGGCCAACAATGACAGGGCGATCGGAAGGTCAAAATGGCTGCCTTCCTTGGGGAGGTCGGCCGGGCTTAGATTGATGATAATACGTTTGCTGGGAAGAGCGATGGTCATTGACGACAATGCCGCGCGTACGCGGTCGCGTGCTTCGGAAACTGCTTTGTCGGGCAACCCGACGATAGAAAATGACGGTAACCCCGCTGAAACCGCGCATTGTACTTCCACAAGCCGCGCATCGACCCCATGAAACGCAACAGTGTAAGCACGAGAAACCATGGAAAGCCTTTGTTGGGACGGATGGTTAAGGCGTAGGTTCAGGGTGTTTAAGAACCGTTAATTTTTCAGCGTACTGTCGGATTTGAGTTTATTTGGCAAAATGAAATCAGGGGATGGCAGTTGGGGCACCGACGCGCGTGGCGATGGCGTGGGATCGGGAGCGGCGTGAAAAGGCGGCGCGAATGTGGATCGTTGAATCGGTATCAAGGAGTGTGATTGATGCGCAGAACGCTCCATGAGCCGTCGGAAACGCGAATTTCCGTCGTGGACAGGTTGTCTATCTTGTAGGCCATCGCGGCGTGGGCATCGACCCCCAGTGCCCTTTGGATTTGCGTCAGGATCGTGCCGAAATGGGCCACGGCAATGATATGGGTATCGGGGTGTCGGGCGTTTATTCTGTCGACTGCCGCGTTGATCCTAGACGCTGCTTGGTTCCAGCTTTCGCCATCAGGGGCGACAACGTCGCCTGGGGTTGTCCAATAGGCGCGGCTTAGATCGGGGTGGCTGATTGAAATCTCGCTGGCGCGCATCCCGTCCCAATACCCGAAATTGAGCTCGCGCAAGTCCGCCTCGTGGGCGAGGCGGGTACGCGTAGGTAAAGCGAGGACATCAGCAGTGGTGACAGCGCGGCCCAGATCCGACGAGAGTAGGTATGCATTGGCGGGGAGGTGTTGCGTCAATCGATCAATCTGTGCGGTATCTGACAGATCGGCAGGGACATCCCGCCATCCCACAAATGTTTTTTCGTGGGTCGGGCCATGGCGCACCCAATGCCAGATTGTCATGATCGTTATCCTTCGGGTCTATTGAGATCAGCGGATAGTTTAGCCGTTTCGTCCCAATGTCAAACTGCCTGTGCGTCTACTCCTTTACGCAGGGAAACCGCCCACCGGGGCGACTGGCGTGGGATTTTTTTGACGATTTTTTGCGATCGTAATGAACTAATTGGTTAGCGCGGGCGTTTTAGAGGAAAGGCGCGTTTCGAGGCGTCAAATCATCAGGGGGTGATAGTATGGCGCTTACACACGCACGCGAATATTCTTTAACACGGACTGCAATGAAAGCAGAGCTTTTGGACGCCGAGACCGAACTGAGGTTGGCCTATGCTTGGCGTGATCAACGTGATGAAGATGCATTGCATCGTTTGATAACGGCATATATGCGGCTTGCCATTTCGATGGCTGGCAAGTTCAAACGCTATGGTGCCCCGATGAATGACCTTATCCAGGAAGCGGGATTGGGTCTTATGAAGGCAGCGGACAAGTTTGATCCGGACCGGGGCGTGCGGTTTTCGACCTACGCGGTGTGGTGGATCAAGGCGAGCATCCAAGATCATGTCATGCGCAACTGGTCCATGGTACGAACCGGATCTACGTCGTCTCAGAAATCGCTATTTTTCAACATGAAGAGAGTTCAGGCGAGATTGGAGCGCGAAGCTCAGGTTGCGGGCCACACGTTGGACCGGCACCAGTTGCGGCAAATGATTTCGACTGAAATCGGCGTACCCATGCAGGATGTGGAGATGATGGAGGGGCGGCTTTCCGGTTCGGATTACTCCTTGAATGCGACGCAATCCGCCGAAGACGAGGGCCGCGAGTGGATCGACGCCTTGATTGACGATAACGCTCAGGCTGCCGAGCAAGTTGAGGAAAGTCACGACACGGTGACGCTGCGCAACTGGCTTTTAGACGCAATGCAAGCCTTGAACGAACGTGAACAATTCATTGTTCGGGAGCGCAAGTTACGCGACCAGCCCCGCACCTTGGAAAGTCTGGGAGCGGAGCTCAGTTTATCGAAAGAAAGAGTACGCCAGCTTGAAGCAGCTGCATTCGGCAAGATGCGCAAGACGCTGGAAACCCATTCTGCTGAAGTGAGGCAGTTCCTGATGTAGTCTGATTGCGCGGCGCGGCTATCGGATACGACATTGCGCCGTTCCCAGGTGTTCGGGGAAAGCGATTGCCGCAGACCGCAGTTATTGTTCTGTTTTATTGGTGGGTAAGTATTGAGGATGTACCTGGCTTGGGTGCATCCTTTTCCCGTTTGCCGGCTCGGGTTCCAGCCCTTGTTTGTGTCGATATCCCGAAGGGCAAGCCATGGCTGCTGGTGATCGTTTAGGTATATAGAAATTACGGTTGACTAGGCGTTGAGCTCGCCACACATCGGGGGTCGCTAAAAATGTGCGGTTTTGAAACGTGCAGTGTACTTTTGTTGTTAATTTGATGGCTAAATTATCTATAACGTATCAAGGTTCGCAAAACGAGAAAACGCGCGGGCAAGGGGAGATAAGGCATTGGGCATGATGGAGAAGTCAAATACAGTGATGAAAGCGCTCGGAGGCTCCGGTCAGCCGGTGGCGGCGCAGTTGGCTGTAGACGATGTCAGTCTAATCGATTTTGCGAAAAAAGCAGGCAAAAATATCTTCTCGGTAATTCCTGATGCAACGAGGACGCAAAAGTATCTGAAGGGCCCCGCGAATATTCACTATGTTTGCGATCCGGAAATGGTCACCGAACTTTTGGCAGGGGTGGGGCGGCGGTTCCCGAAATCCCAATTCACCCGAAACGTCATTGGCGCTGCGGTGGGTAACGGGATGATCTTGGCAGAGGGCGAACAGTGGCGGGCGCAAAGACACCGGTATGCCCCGCTGTTTGCGGCCCGTAACCTGCCGGTGCTGACCAGCCATTTTGCAGCGACCGGAGAAGAACTCGCCAGCTTCTTTGCGCGCGCTGAGGGTGAAGTCGATGTTGCGGACTCCACGCAGGAAGCGACTTTGGCAAACATCTCAAGGGTAATGTTTTCTGGCAGTGAGACAGTGTCGAAACAGGATATTCGCCAAGGGATGCGTAGTTTCACCGACTATATCAGCTATATGTCGCTATTCGATCTGATGGGGTTGCCGTCGTGGTTGCCTCGCCTGAAATGGCTCAGAAGCAAAAAGTCCATCACCGACCTTAGGCAGCTTACCCGCGAAGTTATCGCCAATCGGCAGGCGCAACGACATGCCGAACCCGAAGATTTTCTGGATTTGCTTATCGAAGCTCTTGAAAGCGATCAGGAAGATGTCGAAACCACGGTCGATAACTTGCTGACGTTTGTTGCCGCCGGCTATGAAACATCTGCAAATACGGTGGCTTGGGCGCTTTATCTGTTGGCAATGCATCCCGAGGTACAGGAAACGTTGAGAGATGAAGTGAAACAAGCTTGTCCAACGGGGCCGATTACCTTTGAAACGCTTTCAAAAATGCCGCGACTTAAGGCGCATGTTCTTGAAACATTACGCCTGTACCCCGCTGGTGCGCTCTTTGCACGCGATGCGACCGATCAAACCGAAATCAAAGGCGTAACCTTTAAAAAAGGCGACGTTATCATGTTTCCAGTCTATTCCTTACATCGTAATGAATTGCTGTGGGAACAAGCAAGTCAGTATAAACCTGAGAGGTTTCTCGACCAAAAGTACTCGCGCGGTCAATTCATTCCGTTCGGGGACGGGCCACGCATTTGCATCGGTGCACAATATGCAGAAACCGAAATTATGGTTCTTCTAGGGTCTGCATTGAGGCGGGCGTCATTCTCGATGAGCGACCACCCAGTTGCGCCGCCAAACCTGACATTC
>Ga0209634_1002347_pt1 | contig 13287 bp, 20 predicted proteins | sample LinPmetageLP40_FD_184043 | JGI IMG/M metagenome (GOLD analysis project Ga0209634, IMG submission 184043) | Marine viral communities from the Pacific Ocean - LP-40 (SPAdes) (version 2) | ecosystem: Environmental > Aquatic > Marine > Oceanic | place: Pacific Ocean | collected 2010-08-26
ACGATGTTATTGCAGAAAATGTAAGAAAACTAGAAGCACGTTATCCAGGTGGATCATTTGATGCATACTATAGCGAGAATAGGCAGGACGGTGACCTCTAAAGATCATTTAGTGTGTGCAACCTTTGCTTTGCTTATGACCTTTAGCGCACACCTTGCACTTATACCAAACTTTATCTGGAGTATGCTAGGGTTTTGGCTATTGTATCGTAATTGGGAAACGTTCGATAGTTATTGCAAAAAACGCAGGGACGGAATGACATGAATCATCCACTAACGCCTGATCTGTCACAACTAAGTGACAGTGATTTAATGAAAAAACAAACTGAATTGCAAAAGCGTATGATATTTGGTCATCAGACTGGAAACAGTAATATGATTGGACAATTAGAGCTTATGCTTAATGATTATAGAGCAGAATCACAGCGCAGGGATTACAAACGCTATGAAGAAGCAACTGAAAACGCTGATAACAAAGGCAAAAACTGGGACGATTTAATCGACATTTAAATGATAGAACTTAAAGAAACATTTAGTACTACAATGGTAATTGAGGATGTAATTATTCCTAATACTTGGAATTTGCAAATCCATTTGATTCCAAACACTAGTAAAAATAAACTTTACAACAAAGCAATGGAACGTGTACAATACTACATACAAGAGATTCTTGACAATAGTATATTCATAGGTAGTCATAATCTTAAACTGTTAAGTGAGATTCCCTTTAAGGCACAAGTGCATGTATTCCCTGATGATCCATGGGACCATCTGATTGCAATGTGTTTATATACTAAGATTAATAGTATTTGTGAAGAAGTATTTTATGTAGACAACATTAGTATTAGTAGTCATCAGGCAAGAAGTGTAAGTCATAACTTTAGTGAAGCAGATGGCGGTAATGAAAACTTGCTGGAACTATTTGATGATGATCCTGATTTAGAACAGTATGTAAAGTATTGGTACAAGCCAACACCGCAATTGTTTTTATTACATGAAGGACTTAAACTTGTAGATCATCCTTGGGAAGAAGTTGATTTGCAGTATGGTGATAAGCCAAAAGAAGCAGATGTAATTAGTTTAAAAGATTTTAAAAAACCTCCTCCAAAGAGTGACAATGACGATATTGCTTGACAACTATAGTAGACAGGTCCTAAGTGAAGATCAAGCATGTGATATGCTGTATACAAATCCTACACTGGATGTTAGTAACCTATGTTTAGAAGATGTAGGCAAGTTCAATGGTGCAAGTAAAAAACTACATTTAAACACATTTGTAACACAATTAGATGAACTTGACATAGATGTAGAACAATACCATACTGCTAATAGGCACAACTGGAGCATGCCAGACAAATACAAGCAGTTAGATATTGCAGAATACTTACTTAACTTATGTAATACAGATGCACAACTACAACGTGTAGGCAAAGAATTGCTGTTGTATCAAGAACGTGGAATGTTTGATTTGCTGTGCTTTCTTGTGTATCTAGTAGATACAATGCGTGATGCAAATGTTGTATGGGGTGTAGGCAGAGGCAGTAGCGTAGCAAGTTATGTGTTATATCTAATAGGTGTACACAAGATTGATAGCCTATACTATGATTTAGATATTGCAGAATTCCTAAGGTAAGTATATAATAGAGGTATATAATGAAAACGCTAGTATTAAAAAATGTTTGTAGTCACACCTTTTTGGCAACTATGAAAACAATGGCAGAAGAAAGTCCTAATTGGGATTTTCGTTGGCCCAAAAACACTCCAAATATTGAGGATCGTTTTCCCAAACTGAGATTAATTAATAATGATCCAGTGCCAGAAAATGCAGTACTTGCTGGTATGGCTATTAGTTTGTTTGCATTAATGAACGATGTAGCACCAGGAGAAGATAACCTTGCTGATTACGATATAGTTGGTTGTCAGATTAGTATTAAAGATAGAAATCGCGTAGATAACTTTCATACAGACTATGAAGATGATGACATTATTAAAGTAATAGGCATTCTAGATGGTTTTTGGGATGTAAAAACAATGGGCGGGGACTTTAGTCACGATAATAAATTGTATCCAATGAATCCTGGCACATTTATTGTATTTGATCCACGCATCTTACATGCAGCAAAAGAGATAACAACAGATAGAAAGCGTTTTGCAATCGACTACGCACTAAGGAGAATTGATGATGGCACCTAAAAGAGGTAAGACCTACAGAACAGCAAATGGAAAAAATATAGATTTCGGAGCAATGATACTTGCTAATGAAACTGCGCCTGCACTTGGTAACATGAATGTTAATGCAAGAGGTGACCAGATTGACAAAGCAGGAAACATTACGAAAAGTCGTGAAGATATTATGCGCGAATATCACAAACTTAACACAATGATCCCTGAGGATGGTGCAATTCGTGAAAGCAGTGCAGTAGAAGCAGATGATGATGACTGGAAAGACTGGGAAGCACCCAAGGAAACAGTTGCAGAAACTAAGGAAGAAGAAATAACAAGTACAACAGGTGGTCTAGCCGCCGCTATAGCCGCAACAAAGGAGTAACTATGATACACACAAGAGTAACTGGAAATTTTAAACCCTTACGCGATGGCATTGCTGTAGCAGATATGAACTTTGGTGAAACACGCACAGAAAGTGGACTTATTATTGCAAGTGACGATGGTAAGGTTGGTGGAGTACACCCTCGCTGGGCTGAAGTGACACACATTGGACCAGAGCAAGAAGATGTAGCAATTGGGCAATGGATAATGGTAGCACATGGTCGTTGGAGTCGTGGGTTTGAATTAAATGGCGTAACTACTCGTACAGTAGATCCAAAAGATATACTGGTTGTACAGGATGAAGCGCCTAGCAAAACAGTAATGGTACCAACATTAGGACATCAAACTCGTGCATACGAAGGCAAAGTAAGTGTTGGCAAATTGGAGGTCTAAATGAATTGGGCTAAAATGTTTGAAGATCATACACAAAGTGACGCAGAAGTATACAGAAAACAAATGTTAGCAACACAAGCAGAGAATGAGTTGCTAAGACACAATATAAAGGAACTGCAAGAACAGGTTTATACATTGTATAAACGTATTGCAAATTTAGTTGATGGTGATATGGAACGGAAAACATCTGATAGGGACTAGCCCTAAATGTGCTAGACGCAGCATTGTTGCATGGGGCGAAGAAAACGGCTTTGTGCAACTTGGCGATGCAGATGTAAAAAAGATTGAAGAAGCAACAGCAATTTATCTTGTTAGGAATCCTAATGGTAGATTGCCCAAGCAAATCCAAACTGTAACCAAGCGTTATGCAAGTGCGCAGGGCAAAGAGCCTATGGCACAATGGTCAGACACAGAAGAACTATTGCGTGAGACACTTGAAGATGATCCTAAAGATTGGTATAATATTGATCCAGTACACCTACAAAAACAAACTGCAGCAAGTGAACGCTATAAAAAGATAGATTGGCAGTTTGTAAGTTTAGATAACTTTAGTACATGGGCAACTACAAATGGGTATGAATCGTTTGAATTATTTGCAGAAAATGCAGATCCTGCATTAATTGCGCTTATCAATTTCTTTATTGAAGAATGTGGTGTGGAAGACCTTTATAAAGAGGATTTTGAATTATATGAAACTATCAGTAACTAGTGATAATCCATTACAAAACTTTTACCTAAAAGACCTTAGTAACAATACTTTTCAAATTTTATTAGACACAGAACAAAATATTCCACATGGCTGGTATGAACTATGTGTAGAATATGTTGACACTAAAATTGAAATCTCTGACATACAAATAAACGGAGACAGTATTAAACATATGATTTATACTGGGTATTGCACTGATGGCAGTGGAGTAGTGCATCAACCCGCTACTGCAGTATGGGACACGGGATGTGTGTTTAGCATATGGATACACACTGAGATTGGTGAAATGTATTCGCGTATATATGAAGCAATACGCAATGGTGATTTTGGACAAAACTTATTTAAAAATTATACACTTACTGTTGATAGACCTTTGACAACAAAAGGCAACTGGCCCGAACGTATACGCAGTTTTTATGCAACTGCTCATGGACCACAGTGGTGGTACAAAGAAGATAATGTTCCATGGCGTTATTGTGATTTGCCGGAGTATAATACAGACGAACTGTTGGCTGAAATATGGCCCATGATGTCATACCATGAAGAAAGATATAATGCTGGATATTGTATTCATCAAATGAAAGAATATGCAAGTGATTTACCCTTCATTGAACTAGATGATATTAGTAGTCCACTTGTACGAGACTTTGTAAGCAGTGTTGGATATACAAGAGTACTTGATATTTGTATACAAACACTTGCACCAGGCACCTACATTGATATACACAGAGATGACCATTATAAACGTGCAGCATATCCATATATGCGGGGATGTAAAAAACTATATTGGGCATGCAAAGCACATGAAGGTGTGTATTTCAAACAGGGCAGAGGCGGTATTCTGCCGTTAGATAAACCATTATTATTAGATACAATTGAACATCCTCATGCAGTTATACATGAAGGTGACCAAGTTAGAACGAGTATATTGGTTTATGGCGAACTTTAAACATTTTGTAGCATGGTATAAATTACTACGCAAGCAGTATGGAATATTGACTTCCTTCAGTTGTGCGTTGTATAATTATAGACACTACGATATAGATGGAAATTATAAATGAAAGAATTATGGACTGAGAAGTATCGCCCTAGTACACTAACAGATTATGTGTTCCGCGATGATGCACAACGTAAACAAGTACAGGGCTGGGTAGATGCAAAAACTATTCCACACTTGCTGTTTAGTGGTGCTCCAGGCACAGGCAAGACTACACTTGCAAAAGTGCTTATTAACATGCTGGATATTGACGAGTATGACGTACTAGAGATCAATGCTAGTCGTGAGAACAGTGTTGAAAATGTGCGTGATAAGATTACTAACTTTGTACAAACTATGCCCTTTGGTGAGTTTAAGGTTGTACTGCTCGATGAAGCAGATTATATAAGTCCAAATGGACAAGCGGCACTGCGCGGTGTTATGGAAACATATTCTAGTAGTTCGCGCTTTATTCTCACATGTAACTATCCAAATAAAGTTATCCCTGCACTGCACAGTAGATGTCAAGGCTTTCATATTGAAAAGATAGATCACACAGAATTTACTGCAAGGATTGCAACAGTATGTGTTACAGAAGGTGTTGATATTGATATTGATACACTGGACAGTTATGTAAAAGCAACGTATCCTGACTTGCGCAAATGTTTGAACTTGTGCCAGATGAATACTATTGATGGCAAACTAGCAAAGCCCAATGAAGGTGACAGTGCAACAGCAGACTATAAACTAGCAGTAGTAGACTTGTTCAAGCAAGGCAAGATTATGGATGCTCGTAAGATGCTGTGTAGCCAGGTGCGTCCTGAAGAAATGGATGAACTGTTCCGTTGGATGTATGATAACTTGGAACTATGGGGCGAAACAGAGGAGCAAAAGGATGCTGCTATTCTTATTATTGCAAAAGGCTTACGCAACATTCCAATGGTAGCAGATCAAGAGATTAACTTGGCAGCAACACTAGTAGAACTATGTCAGATATCTTAACATAATACTGCGGCGACTTTCTACTTCCACGGTATCACAACTATGAAAACTGCCGCTATCATTTCGCATAATCCAACAACTGTTATTTTTAAATGGCAATACTTTTATTAGATTGCCCTCACTATCATTTAGGTTTGTGCCTGTTTCGCCTGTTACATATAATTGCCATGCAATATCTATTACATGACCGTCAACATGGTTACCTACGGCATATCCTGTTGTATCCTCATATAAACTAGCCATTATTTTACGATCATGTGTATAGTCAAGACCATCTAACCCGTACACTGCACGTTGCATATCAGTGTGTTCCATCATGTTAAATTTATATTTGTCCCACACTGCACGAGTCTTACGATTAGGATTTAGTCCTTTTGTGTTTGGATTCCATCCAGATTCGGGCCAGACAATTCGTACATATGTAAACAGTTCAGGATGTAGTACATTTTCAACATATACATGCCAATATGGTTCCCATTGCACAGTCGCATTTGCAATACGATCTGCAGTATAATTTCTAAAAATATTCCATTTTGAGGTTGACAGATGTTCCATATGTGCTATAGTATATATACAAGTTAACAACTAAGGATCAAAAAGATGGATACATATAATCTTAAAACTGTAATGATTTATGCTGTTTCAGCACATTTTCAAAAAGCCGAAAGTTATGCAAACTATGGAGCAGTGACTAACAAGAGAATTATACAAAGTCACTTGGGAGTTCTCCCTGGTATTCAAACATTGTTTGTAGATCACATTACAAAAGAATGTGAGGACATTGCAGAAAATATTATCCAGTATTACAAAGGTCTTACGTTTAAAGCAATGGGTGCTAAGATTAATGACTTTGAACAAAAAGTTCTTGCTATTATACAGCGTGGGCAATGTGATCGTAAAGATATTGGTATTATTGCAAGTTTACCCAAAGCATATTTTCGCAGTGTAAAACGTGATGATACAGACAATCGCATGCGTAAACTAAGCAAAAATAGTATGCATATAGGCTCTGAAGGCAATAATATTGAGGGACAGATTGATGTACTAAACTGTAGTTTTATACAGAGCCTACAATGTCACGTTGTAAATGCTAACTTTGATGGAGCACTTGTTTGTTTCTTTACCAAACATACTGCAGAGGTCTGGGGCGAAGGTTGTAAAATTACTGCAAAGGTAAAACGTCATCAGGTAAGCAAGTTTCATGGTGGAAAAGAAACTGTATTAAACTATGTAAAAAAGGTTGACAACTCTTAAAACTATGCTATTATAAAGAGTAAGTTAAAGAAAGAGATAGAATGAAAAAGACAATACTAGTAGACTGCGATGGCGTTGTTCTCAATTGGGAATATGCTTTTGATATTTTTATGGAAGAACATGGCTTTACCCGATGTGAAGATGCAAATAAGATATATAACATTGGCGAACGTTATGGTATTGACAAAGATCAAGGCAAGAAGTTAATTAAGATGTTTAACGAAAGTGCTGCCATTGGATTCCTTCCTCCCCTTAGAGATGCAGTTGAATATGTAACAAAGATGGCAGATGAAGGCTGGGAGTTTATTGCTATTACTTCTTTAAGCACTAACAAGTACGCACAAAAGTTGCGGAAGCGTAACCTGGACAAACTGTTTGGCAAAGACACATTTGTTGAAGTTACTTGTCTTGCTACTGGTGCAGACAAAGACAAAGCACTTGCAAAGTACAAGGACAGTGGATTCTATTGGGTAGAGGATAAGCCTGACAATGCACTTGCTGGTCAAAAGCAAGGACTAAAGCCTATCCTAGTAGAACATGGCTTTAACATGGATAACACAGAAATGCCTCTTGCTAAGAACTGGAAAGAGATTTACGAAATTGTATCAGGTTAAAGCATATTTTAGAGATCACACTGTGGTTAAATATTTTGTAGATCAATATGATGCTATTGATTTTAGAGATACAGTGGATGCTCACTATCCACTTAAAGTAACATTTGAAAAAGGAGTTTATCCAGTGAGTACATTTATTATTAATTGTTGGAATAGTGTAATGGATTATAAACACAATCCCTTACGGCATATTGATGACATGAATACAAGACACATGATTATGCAAGTGTTAGCCTGGATGTGGTGTATTGCATTTGGCATTATGGTAGGCAGTTGGACTGTGTTTAGCATCAGTGCTATTGCACATGTTGTATTAATTGCTGCTATTTGTATCACAGTTGGAGTGTTTGAAACAGCAAGACGCAGACCAGATTTTTTTAGATTGCGCTCGGATGGTTATCATTCTGTAAGTCGCACAAGAGGACACATGTGGATTAATGGAAAAAAAATTATGCTAGATCCCGGTGATCCTGGTGGGGAACATGAATAAAGCACAACGTTTATCAAAAAATGATACTGCGAGATCAAAACGTCGCAAACTTAAAGATATAATTTGCAGTTGCATAGAGCGAAAGTTTAACAAGTTACGCAAACTTCGCAGAGCAGGAAAGCGCAACGCAAAGTTATAGGGGATAAGTGTTACGGCAGCACGGCAGGCTCCAACCCTGTAAGCGTGGGTTCGACTCCTACATCCTCTGCCAATTAATCCTAAGTGTCTCTATTAGCGGCTAACGGAAGTTTATAAGTTACAGTATATGTAGTACTATCGTCTAATATAAGAGTCTCATCTATAGCAAAACCAGGAGGTGTGGGTGAAATTGCTGTCATCATTGCACCATCCATATTTTCTCTAACAAAACTACTAGTTGTAACCAATTCATCTGTATCATTATGGGCTTCATTACGTTGGTATGCTGAGCCATTAGTTTTGTCATGGTAGTGAAACTGATGTATTCTAGCATTTCTATCTGTATCAGCATCTACATAATAATCATTAAGTAGTGTGTATTTTACGTCTATTGTTGTGGAATCGCCTGTTGCATCTAATCCAGTAACTTCAAACAATATATCAGTAGGATTGTCAGCATCAGTGCTTGCAATTTCTGCACTTGAAACTGCTACTGCACCCTCAACTTCAATTTTGATCTTGGCTTTTTCACTGCCAGCGGCATCCTGAGTTGCAGCCACCAAAAATTTATAATCCATAATCTTCTCCGTTAGTTTTTTGTTATAACGTGTTATTTATCTCCGTAGATGTCCAACACTTCTGCAACTGCTGGATGCCTTTCAATATCACAGTGATCAAACTCGCACACACTTATAAATCTACTATGTTTATATTTTGCATACAACTTTTGAAAATCCATAAGTCCGTTTTCATATTCTTTGCGATCAGTCTGTGCAATATCTCCTGTAATGACCATACGACTTTCATCGCCTATTCTTGTTAATAACATCTTCATTTGACTAGGTGTAGCGTTTTGCATTTCATCTGCAATGACCCAAGCGTTTTTAAAAGTTCGACCCCGCATGAAAGCAAGTGGAGATATTTCAATCACACCTTCAGCAATCATGGTTTGTATTTGCTTGGCATTGTAGTATTCTCTAACTACATCAAATATAGGCTTTGTCCAAGGTTCCATTTTTGCATTAAGATCACCTGGTAAAAATCCATGTTTTTCATCATCTACACCTACTGCTGGGCGTGTAACAATAATTCTTTCGATTGAACGTTCTTTAAGTGCTTTGACTGCGGCTAGTACAGTCAGCATTGTTTTACCTGTGCCTGCAGGCCCTGTTGAAAATATAATTGTTTGATAGGGATCCAAGAGTTTTTTAATATACTCATCTTGGTTAGGGTTACGTCCTTGTAGTAGGACTTGCTTTTGTTTTTGTGCTTGAGGTAAGTAGTGAACGTTTGATTCTAGATATTCAGCATGTGTTTGCGCACGTTGCTGACGCTTACGATTTCGTTTTGCCATTTGTTATGCTATCTCCTTGTTGCATAGAGAAGCATATAATCGAATTGTATGAAGACCAGAATAAATGCCTCCCTTTCTAATAATATTTACAGTGGTATCCTAAGTGTTATATGTGTATATATGAATTAAGTGCGTACATAATGGATAAATAATTTTATGCTTCCAGAATATATATTTTTCACAGGTGTGCCTGGCTCACGCTGGAGTGGTATCGCCAAGGAAATAAAATCCTCGGGCCAATACAACTGCACAGATCGTGCAGAACATCGCGCATACTCTCACCATAACAAAGTAGGACATACTGAAGCGTACTATGGCACAGGCATGGAGTTTGATTGCAGTTTAGATCGCACAAACTTGGATGCACCTTACACTGATGATGTGGGTTGCAAACTGCTTATGAGTCATGAATGGCCCTACTACTTTGAAGCAATACAGGATGCTTATCCACTTGCTTGGATACAATTGGTTTATAGACCAGACTGGGTAAGTTTTCTGTGGTGGAAACAAGCAGGTGGATTTAACATCACCTACCCTAACTATGACTGGTATGAAACAGATTATCTAATGACTAATCGTATACAGGAACAAAATCAACTTATACTTGACTTTGGACAAAAACATAGTGTACAATGGCTACAACATCATAATTATAGTGACATTTTTATAGGCACTTATAAACCAAATGCTAATCAGTGATTTACGATACTTTAAAAACTCTAAAAATTACTGTTCTAAAACAAGTGGAATAGATCATCCAGACAGATGCAATTTTTCCACTGTGGATTGGAATGCATATCCAATACAAGACTTTGATTATCAGTTTAACAGTTGGGGATTTAGAGGTCCTGAATATGAGAAATATATCGGAAAGACTGTTAATATTTGCTTAGGAGACAGTTTTACACTCAATGTTGGTGGGCCTATAGATCACAGTTGGTGTAGTCAACTAGCAGAACATTTTGACATACCTACCCTAAATTTAGCAATGGATGGTGCTGGCAATGATGCAATTCATTTAGTATATAAACGTGCATGTAATATTTTTAATGTGCAAGATACTTTTGTAATGTATTCTTATTTGCATAGGCGGTTAGTTGACAACAAATTTAAGCAAAAAGTACATAATGACAGTGAAAATTTCAAATATTTTTTAGAACACAGAATTCCAAATGTTTTCGAATGTGCATTGTCAGACTGGTGTTACACCGAGGAAGAAAAACAGTTCTTATCTCAATTAGAAATATACTTTTTTAATGTTTCATCATTATACTTTTTTGATTATCAAACAATAGACAGAAAGTATATTAATAAAGATTCATATAACTCCCTCAGAGGTTCAGGTTGGCCCACAGTAGAACAATTTTTAAAAGGCGCTGACCCTCATCCTGATATGCTTACAAAAGAGTTTGGTAAATTTATGTCTGACAGGTCTTATAGAAATAGAGATGGACATCATTTGAATCAAGAAACAAACAAAATATACGCAGACTATTTTTACAACAAATGGAAACAAAAAAATGAATCATAAAATACTACACCAACTCGAAAAAATGATACACATTAGTCCTCAGTTGTTACGCAATCCTGTAACACTACAGCAGGCTATACAAGGCACATTTAACATTGAAATTGATAATGTATCCTATAATAATATAGGCGAACTTGTTGATCGCATTGATGACAAAGTACTACACAAATACTTTGGCAGTGTATGGCAAGGCAGCATGGCAAAGTTTAAGTATAGTGGATACGCACTTGTTGATGAAATTAATGGTCAGAAGCCCCGTCGTGTGCTAGACATTGGGTGTGGGTATCATCTATTCAAGGATAAAATTGATAACATTGTGGGCATTGATCCCTACAACACAGCCGCAGACCACGAAGTTGCACTATTAGATTATCATCCTGACGAAAAGTTTGATGCAACACTTGCACTGGGGTCAATTAACTTTGGCAGTACTGATAAGATTTTTGCTGAACTAGAACATGCAGTCAGCCTGTGCAATCCAGGTGCCCTTATGTACTTTAGAGCAAATCCAGGTATACCACATGATAAACTAGAGAGTGATTGGATTTACTTTTACCCTTGGGACAGTAACTTTGTTGTAAACTGTGCAGAACAACTTAACGTTGATATACTAGATATTCGCACTGACAGCCACAAAAACAGGTTATACTTCGTGTGGCGGACTAAATAATATTACACTACAACTAATGTTCGTATGGCGGAATGCCCAGAACCACAGTTGCAGATTCCCATAAATTTATAAGGCACGTCGGTGTTTGCACCGTCGTGGACTCTCTATGATCGAAATGATAGCATACCTACTCGCAGGAGTATTTTATGGACTCGTAATAGGTATTATACCTAGTGCAGGTGCTACTACAGGTTTAGTTGCACTATTTGGGTTTATAAGTTACTTTGCACACGAACCATATTTAGGAGTTATATTCCTAATGGCAGTTGTTGCTGCCAGTACAACAGGCGATAGTTTTACTGCAATACTACTAGGTATACCCGGTGCTAACAGTGCGGCTGCTACTATGGTAGATGGCTTTCCACTTGCACAACAGGGCAGAGCAGGTTATGCTATTAGTGCGGCTGTAACAACAAGCACAGTGAATGGTATACTATGGGGGTGTTTAGTTTTTCTGCTATTACCCTGGTATACTAACTTAATTTACATATTAGGTATTCCTGAACTGTGGGCATTTGTTGCACTAGCGTTTGCAACAGTGGGATTTTTAAGTAACCAGTACTGGTTCCGTACAGTATGTGCTATTGCATTTGGTATTTTTGTTGGACTAGTGGGTGTAAATCCAGACAATAATGTTCCACGTTTTGGTGCAGAGTATTGGTTCTACTTAGAAGATGGCATACAGATTATGGCAGTCGCTGCAGGATTATTTGCTATTCCAGAACTTACAAGAGGATTATTCCTAAAACACAGTACAGCAAACGGTGAGATTCGTGATGGCGAACTATGGGCAGGAATTAAAGCAAGTTGGGAGAATAGATGGTTAGCACTGCGCGGCGGCTTTATTGGTGCGTTTATCGGACTGCTACCTGGACTAGGTGGACAAATGGCAGACTGGATGGCATATGGACAAGCAGTTGCTAGTAATCCAAAAGAAAAGTTTGGCAATGGAAACATCAAAGGTGTTATTGGGCCCGAAGGTGCTAACAATGCACAAAAAGCAACAAGCATGATTACCACAGTAATATTTGGGATACCCGGTGCTAAGTTTGCGGCAATCCTTATGAGTTTGTTTATGTACTTGGGGATTGAATTAGGTACACCAGACATAGCAGAGGACACAAAGTTATTTAAAAGCATGACATTTGGCTTCTTAGGTGCTACAATAGTTGTTGCACTTATTTGTATGTTTCTAATTAAACCTATTAGTAAACTAGCCTCAGTGCCATACAAATACTATTTCCCTGTGCTACTAGCATTGATTATTTTTACTAGTATGCAATACACAGGCGGATGGGAAGACCTTGCAATGTTAGCAGTATTTTCTGTAATAGGATTTACAATGCGACATTACAAGTTTAGTAGACCTGCTATGCTAATTGGTTACATACTAGCAGAAAAAGTTGAAGGACTAACACTTCAGATCACAGGACTTTACACTGTGGAAACACTAATAACAAGACCAATATTCATGTCACTAATAGTGTGCATTATTGGAATATTCATATACAGCATTATGAGAAAAGGAAGAATAGATTATGCGTAAACTTTTACTATCACTAGCACTGATGCTAGGATTCACAACATCAGCACTTGCTGATTACACAATG
>Ga0209634_1002352_pt1 | contig 13264 bp, 11 predicted proteins | sample LinPmetageLP40_FD_184043 | JGI IMG/M metagenome (GOLD analysis project Ga0209634, IMG submission 184043) | Marine viral communities from the Pacific Ocean - LP-40 (SPAdes) (version 2) | ecosystem: Environmental > Aquatic > Marine > Oceanic | place: Pacific Ocean | collected 2010-08-26
AGTCGCCTCTCTAAAAAAAGCTTACGGAGAAGCCTCTACAGTCGAATATCACGGTGGGGTGGATGCTACCCTTCGCCAGGACCACATTGCTCAGTTTCAGGACGTTAAGGGCCCTACACGCTATTTCGTCGGAAACCCCTCTACTGGAGGGTATGGAATTACCCTTACAGCAGCAAACACAGTTATCTACTATTCGAACAGTTATGATTTAGAAAAAAGATTGCAATCAGAAGATCGTGCACACCGTATCGGCCAAACTGGCAGTGTAACTTATGTGGATTTAGTATCAGAAAAGACTATAGATGAACGTATAATCAAATCACTTAAAGCTAAGGTCAACATTGCAAATGAAATCATGGGGGAAGATATTAAAGATTGGATCTAAAGAATTATCGGTTCGTACGCTGTTCGGCCTTCTATTTTCTTTGCTTGCAATATTTGTTTGCGTCCTGTTCCTAACTCTTTTTTCGATGAACAATGCACCCATCCTGAATTGGGATCAACACCATCATAGAATTCTAGTATTAACTGATCAAAGTCACAATTTTTTGTAATCCACGCTGCAAGTTCCTTGTTGTCAACACCAGGAATTTCGAAGTCTGCTGCCTCACCCTTGGCATGTTGTGACTTAGCCGAAGATCCGATAGCCTCGCACAACTCTGGGCTTCTATAGCCTGAAGATATCATAACCGGTTTACCGAAGTGCTCACGCACTGGTTGTAGGATGGACTCCGCTAGGTGAATAAGATTATTAATCTCCGCGGTCCCCGGTTCATTGTTAATGTTTTTACGCACCGCTGTTTGAGATTTAACTAGCTCTGCTAGTGTAAAATTATTTGATAGGTTCATTAGTATCCTCCTCCAAATGCGCCACCAATTGTGTTCACACTAAATGGATTGTATGCTGTGTTTTGTTGTGGTTGAACATCAAAGGTTGTTGCATCTTGTATAGGTTGTTCTATTTGTGATTGCGGTTGGTTTGAATTGTTGAATGCCATCTGCGCAGACTCTGGAAAATGTTGTTTAAATAAATCACCAATGCCTGTTAGTAGTTCGTTTGCAAATACTTTAGAGTCAAAGCCACCTGTTGGTTGTTGACCAGATGAATGCATATTGTTAAAGAAATCAGTATTGTCTGCAAAATTATCCGTTGGCATAGCACTTGGGTCAAAAGGATTTTGTATGTCATCAAAATCAGCCGTAGAAAAGCCGGGTTTAAACCCATCAATAGGATTAAGTGTAATTGGATTTGCACCTATTAAATCTTGTACAGCTCCTGGGTTTTGCGGTATAGGATTAAATACACCTGGTAAACGCTCTGACATATTTCCTGGACCCACTATTGGTTGTCCCGTAGCTAAGTTCTGCGTTTTGTTAAAGAAATCAGCTCTACGTTCGTCTGGTGACATCGCTTCAAATCTTGCTATTTCAGCTTTTTGTTCAGGAGTAAGAACTTTTGAATAACGACTTTGTCCTTCCTTCTGTTCATACATGTTGTCAAACTTTCTAGCGTCTCCCTCTAAAGGGTTAAAAACATTGTAAGCGTCTTGATATTCTTGGCTTACATTACCGCCAGCCCTAGCTTGATCTAAAAACTGTAAGAAGCCTGCTTCTTGATCACTATCTCCAAACAAACCTCTTTCTGCTCCAAAAGGATTAAATTCTTTTACGCCACCCGTACCAAACATGCCAGTCCAACTATGAATACCTCTAAAATAGTCTGAGTTTTTAAAATCTTCTAGTACCCCTGCGTACGGACCAGTTAAACCTTTATTAGAGTATGGATTTGGATTAGCTTTAGGTTGCGTAAGAATCCTTTGTGGATCGTCACCTATGTTTTGTGGTTTTGCAGCAGGTATCAACCCTGCTATCCCCATGTCAATTCCGCCAATTTGTCCAGGAGGACGTTGTTCTGCTCCTGGTCCTCCTGGCCTGTCTACAAATCCAGGTGGCCTTGCAGCTATAGGTCCAGGCATACTACCACCTCCTGTGTACAGTGTACTACCTCCTGGCCCTGTTGTTGATGTACCTATTCCTCCAAGATAGTCTTGAATTTTTGGTTCTCCACCTAAGTCGAGTGTATTTGTAATTCCATAAGTTCCACCCATTGGTGTTTCAAGAATTCCTGGCATTCGATTACCCCTGTACCGATTATCTATTGTGGTTGGATCTGGAGCTTTCATTGTACCATCCCCAACAAGGTCTCAATAAAAATTAATCCAACAGCCCCCACTGTAGATAAAACAACCCAATAGATTTTGTCTATCTTGCCACCCAATTTTTCTACATCTCTGTGCACGTGTGACACATCATTTTTTAAATTATCTAAATCTCTTTTCACCCCGGTTATATGTCCTTGTATTGATATTATGTGTTCGCGTTCTGTTTGTGGTTCCATCTCCATAATTAACTCCCGAAAATAGGATCGTTCGATCCGAATACCCTTTGTCCTTGCTGCATGGTTCTGTTGTTAATTAGGGGATTGTTCATTCCTGTTTGTATCACACTTCCTTGAGACAGTCCACCTACTGGTGCTACATTAGTTGCTTCTGGTGGTAGTGGTGCAGACGGCAAGTTAAATGGATTCTCAAACACAGGGAAAGTTGTGTCATACAGCGGCAAGTTATTGTATTTTTGTGCCATTCTGTTGATCTGTCTTTCAGCTATTCTGTACGGATTACGCTCACCTATCTCTCTGGCATTTTGACCAAACGCTTTGATAATATTTTCTGATGGTATGAATGGTTTAAATCTACCAGTCTTAATTGCGTTTAATTGTTTTGTAGAAACCCTGTCAGCAAACTGTCCATCAATCGCTGATGATTTTGTACCCAATGTTCTAGCTGCATAATAATCATCAAACAATTCTTTGTTAACATTATACAGTGCTTGGTTAGCAACAGCATAACGATCTACAATGTCTGCTGGGTCAATAGGTCCACCTCTTAATAGTGGTGTTGTAAATTCTCTACGTGCGTTGTTAACACCTGTTCTGTATTCTGCAATTTTAAATTTCATACTTCTCAACGGATCAACTTTAACTGCACGTGCACCAGCAAAACCTAACAACTCGTCACCTAATTCATACGTTCTACCATACTTGTCGTACTTACCTTTTTGTACTATGTCTACACCTTCGACTGCTAAGTCTAATCTTTTAAATGCTTCAACAGATCCTGGCACCTGTGTCTTTGCTATGTGGCCTGCAACAATACTTACTTTTTCACCCCATGGTGTTTGATCTGTATACAGACGACGGCCTTCTCTTGTACGTCCACCTCTTAATATAATATCAGAAGCTGCTTCAAACCAAATTGACTCACTCATAAATGGTGAGAATGTTTCTTTCGTTGCATCAAACATACCAATAGCTACGTTCTTCATAATCTCACCTTCATCAATACCTTTACCGACACTGTTAATCATAGTATTAATTGGTCTGATCATTGTGTCGTATGCGTTTGTGTGTGAAAAATCTATGTATTTTAGTTCTCCTGTTTCTCTGTCTTTGATTGGAACTAGTGTAGAGTTTCTTGACCACTCAGGTACAAATCGTCTAAGCGCATCCATCTCTACATCGCTAACATCATACAACGCTTGAGCTCCTTTAGTAACACCGTATGGCACTGCAACAACTGTTGCTCCTAAACCAAATAATCGTTTCATACCTATGCCACGTAGTGGATTTACAACTCTACCGTCATCCAATGTGTGTTGGTAGTTAATTTCTTTTAGACCACGACCTAAAATGTTAGTAGTTGTTCTCATAATTTCTGCGGGGAAAGATACGAAATTACCAAACGGAAGACGTCTTAGGCCTTTTACAAACTCATTCACCATGTCGTAGTTAGGTATATTGTTTCTAACAATACTAGCTGCTTCTTCATTCAATGCTTTTGGGTCTACCTTTATGCCAACTTTTGCATAAGCATCATTCAGTCTTTGTCGCTCTAGTGCGTAGCTTGTAATTTTCCAAAAATCATCTTCAGCTGTGTACATATCTTCTGTCCATTTTTTAGCTTTAGATAATTGCTTTGTAAGTCCACGCAATCCAGTTTGCGCGTTTAGTGTTGAACCAAACTGTACATCTTTTAGTAGTCTTTGTAGATCACCAAGACGAACGTTACTGTTTACAACACCTAATCTTAATAGTTCTCTGTACTCGTCATTCGCGATCCGCGATCCAGGTAGATTGGTTTGTAGTGCGCGGTACGCGTCTTTCATAGCCTTACCCATTTGATCAGGGCTAACAGTTACACCTGGCAACAATCCATTTGCTCCGGCAAACGCACCAGCAGATACAAAGTTACGCACGTGCGTGATAGGACTTAATATTGTTTTTGCAATCTGTGACGTTGCCTTTGGATACAAGATAAAACTGTCATACATTTGTGTGTACCATTCTTTGTCTCGTTGTACCATGGCACTCTGTTCTATTGCTTCAGCTACAGATTTTTCTGCATACATACCGTTCATAGGGTTTGTAATACCAGCTTCTATTGTACGTGACGCGTCAATCTCAACTTTTTTAACATTAGGACCAAGTGCATTAATTGCATCAACTTCTGTTTCGTAAAAGAAACCTTTGTTGCCTGCGGTAATATCTTCTTTGCTACGTTTGATAAGATCATTATAAAATTCATTACGTCTTGCAATCAATGATAATCTGCCTGTGCCTGCTAATACTGTTTGCATCGGGTCTTCTATCTTACCTAGTAATTCATTAAAAACTTGTTTTGCATCATCGGTAAAATTTTCTAAACCAACTTTGTTTTTCCCTGCAAGGTCATCTAGTATTGTTCTGTTTGCAAAAAAATCTGGTACATCTAAATATAAACCAACTGTGCTTGGACTACTTGTTGGTCTAGTGCCTTCTACAATTTTGTCTACATAGTGTCGTGCTTGTGCGTCTGTTATTTCTTCACCTGCTTCTTTTGCAGATTGTTTAAACATAACCATAGCTTTGTTAACAGCTTCTTCACTTGGTCTGTAATTAACCATTGGTATGATAGATTTGTTTTGAAATATTTCGTATGTTGATCCAAGGTAGTTACTAAATTTTTTACTAAACAAATCTCTAAACTCATCTAAGTTTGTTTTGTCCATCTTTGCACCAAGACGACTAAACATATGTCCCCATCCACCACGGATATTGTAGAACTCTTTAAACACACCATCGATATCAGATTGTTTTGCACCTTTAGCTTTCATTTTAGCTGTTAATGACTTAACCATATCAGGATCAAGGTCACCAAAATCAAACCTACCGGTTACGCCTATATCTGCTTTACCAGACAACAACACATCATTCATTTCTTTCATAAATTCTTTACGTCCATTGTTACCCATTTTGTTAAATGGGTTAACTACAAACGGAAAAATACCGTCAATGTGTTTGTCTAAACTACGTGCAACTTCACCAGCATAGTTTACATCCCCGGCCCGCGCTCCAAGACTAGCTCTTTCCATTTCAAAAAACTCTTGGGGCTTGTCACCACGTGGTCTAAGTTTACTTAAGAACCTGTCTAGTGCATCGTTGTCAGATGCCATGTCATTACGACGTTTAACGGCTGTCTTAATAGCTGACCCTGTGCCACCAATCACGCCCATCATTAACGAGCTGTCTAAACCAAACTTCATTCTATTCATAACTTCTTTAGATGAGTCGTTCTCGTCGTTTTCATTTAATTGTGTTGGTCCGCCGAACATATCACCTAACGTCCCTGCTTTGTTGACGTCGCCTATAAATATTGCATCAGACACACCAGCTGCACCAGCTCCACCAAGTGTTGCATACAGCCTGCCTTTACCATTTAATGCAGTCTTCATTCTTTCTTCTAACTTTGGATCTGTAATTCTAAAATAATTACCGTTACGTTTTGCAAGCAACGCTGCCTTTGTGGCTTTTGTACCCATGTTAAATGCTTGTGCACCAGGTATACCAAGGTTGGTTAATAGTCTAACCATGCCACCTATTGTTGTAGCGTCTGCTTTCTCGTCTAAGTCTGTTAGCTCATCAAACCACTTTTCAACTTTAGCTGAGTTGTTCGTACCAAGCCCCATGTCCATAAGTGCTGTACCAAGTACAAATGCACCACGAGGTATGTCAATTAGACCGGCTCCTATACCTGCTAGCATACTTTCTATAGTACCTACTTTGTTTGTAGGTCCACCAATTGTTCTTGATTCGCCACCACCAATTTTTCTTTGTGGTGAAATCGCTATACCACCATTAGAAAATCCTACACGTCCTCCTTTTTCAAGTTTATTAAATGCTTTAGTTGATACTGGTTGAAACCCTTCTAAGACTATTTCTCTATCTTTTGCAATTTGTTCAAGTTGTTTACCTAAAGACATTTCTTTAACGGAATATTTTCCAAACACAGAAGTGTCGTTAGATATTCTAGCAAATTGTGGTAACCAATGATAACTTCTAGTATCATATTTTAAAGCAAGGTTTGGATTTGCCGCTGCTTCTGCTGCTCTATCTAATTGAAATTTTATTATTCTTGTTTCTAGTGCCGCTTCTATTGCGTCTGCTTCTTCAAATTTACCAATATCTCTTAATCTGTCAGCTTTCATCATTTTATTATATGCACTATCTTTGCTCCAATATCCTCCCACTTGAGTATTTTCAAACAACATATCTTTTTCATTGTTTGCAAGTTTTGTTGCTGCTTTTAAGTTTTCATCTTTTAAAATTGCATCACCAACTTGTTTTATTTGTTTTGGGTTTGCGTTTTCTATAAATTCTTTTGGATCAATTTTTAATTTTTTTAAAACGGAAACTATTGCTTGTGTGTGTTCTGTTTCTAATGCTTTGTCAGTTCTTCCTTTATATTTCTTTTTTGGATCTATATATGCGTCAGAGGCTTCATTAATTTTTTGTTTAATTTTATCAAGTTTTCTTATTTCACTTCTTTGATTAGTGGTGTAATAATTTTTATCTAAAAATCTTCTAACTTTTGTAGATAAAGCATACGTGCCTTTTTTAGATGTGGTTGGCAAAGTTTCTATGCCTACACTTTTTAAAGCCCTGCCAAATACGTCGCTGGTGTACCCTTCTGGTCTGTCCATAAAAAGTTTTACCATAGCGGTATCTGTAAGATTAGGGTCAAAGTCAGGTCTTCTAACTTGAGTGGTAGACTGTTTAGCTTCTTTAAGTTTTTTTAAAATAAAATCTTTAATTTTTTTGTTTGCTGGAAGCATAAGTTCAGTTTTTCTATTTGTATCTTTTAGTGCCGACTTAGAAACTGTTCCTGGAAGTGCAAATTTTTGATGGATGTCAACAAGACCTTTCCATGTTTTTGGGTCGTTTTTATCAAACTTTTTAGCTATCTCATCAATATTTAATTGTTTATCTATTTCTTCTTTAACTGCTTTCGTAGTCATAGAACTTTTTTTTGCAATTTTTCCTGATTTATCTCTTATGTTTATTGGTGAAGTTAATTTTTTTATGTGTTCTTTAGTGTAACCAATGTTTTTTAAAAGAGCATCCCTATTTTTCATTGCTTCTTCAAGTGTAGTTCCAATTTTTAACGTTGTCCTGTGTCGTTTTCCGTTTCTGTCTGTAACATTAAGTCTAAAATATGGTGATTTGTATTTTCCAGTTACTGGACTTATTCGTGTTTCCATAGCGATAAAATTAAAATTTTCATCACCAATACTTTTTAAGCTGTTACCGTATTTGGAAAAAATTTTACCTGCTGTAGATTTAAGAATTGCTTGTGCTACCATACCCTAGCTCCTCGCGTGGGCTTCGGCTTCATATAGGTCGTTAAATGGTTTTGATTCAGCACCTGGTGTACGAGGTTTAGCAACGTACATACCACCATACAAGTTAGCAGGATCATAATAAACTGTTCCTGTAGCCATTCGACTGTCGTCTGCTGCGTCGCCTTTTTCGTTGGTAGGAAGAATATCTACGACTCCGTCTTCATAGGCTTGTAGACCTTGGATCGCTTTGCTTCTTTGTTCTGGAGTTAATTCAGGTGATGACATGATAGCTAATTTAGCTTGGTCAAACATTTGTTGTCTTTGTGATTCTCCACCTATTACATCACTTACCGCTGCTCGTTTAGCTTCGTTTCTAATCGCTGCGTCTTCATCTAATACTTCTGATACACCTTGAGCTATGCCTTTAAAGCCTTCTCCTAATCCTTCATCTATGTTTTGCCCAGCATATAAAGCTGCTCTTTTTAAAGCCTCAACTTTATTAGGTCCATCGCTTAATGCTGCATAGTACAAGTCTTCTCTTCTTTTAGAATCTTCTACCATTCTAGAAAATTCTTCTTCCTGTGTTCTCTGTGTATCTTTAGGTATAGAATCATCGACAAGACTTGATCCTATTTTTTTATCTTCATCTTCTCTTCCAGCAATTAAATCATATAAATTTTTATCCTCTGCTTTTGGATCACCAAACAACATTTGAGATCCTCTACTAGCTACGTTAAGAGGATTGACGTTAAGGGCAAACTCTCCTGTTCCTTTTAACAATTGAGTTATAAGTCTATCGTCTTCTTCAACAGGGTTAATAACACCAGCTCTTTCACCTAAAGCTTGACCTAGGCCTGCTGCTCCAAGCGCTGCACCAGAAGGTGCAAAAGCTAAATTAGCAAGTTGACGTGCTTGTTGTGCGCCTGATAATTCTTTTATAGGACCTGCGCCTAAAGTTCTTTTTGGATCAATACCGTATTTTACATAATCTCTAATACCTGGACCAGCACCCATTTCTCTAGGTCCACCTAATCTACCAGGAAGTCTTCTTGCTATTGATCTTACAAAAGGCATAGCAGTCCCAGCTGTTCCTCTTAAAATTGCACTTAAAATACCACCTGCAACAGCATGTTGTCTTAACTTTCCATCAGGTCCTGGTTTTACAACTGGTCCACCAGCATTGTACCCATCTCTTCTATACTCTAATCCTGAAGTTATACCAATGCCGTGCGTGTTAACTTCGCCACCAAGTTTAAACATTTTTCTTCTAAGTGTTATACTCATGATCCAAATCCAAATAGTTGTCCAATACCTGCTCCTGCTCCGATACCACTTAATAATGTTGACATTGGGCTAGCTCCTGCTGCAGGCGGTGCTGATGTGTATGTATTAGGTGTGCCATATCCACCCATTAATTTAGCTAATTGACTTCCAAAGAAACCTAAACCTTGTTGTGGTTGGAACGCAGTCATCTGATTACCTTTAGCTTGCGTGTCAAGAATTGCTTGACCTTGTTGTTGCTGTTGTGTACCGAACTGACCAAGGGCACCGATACCTTGCATTGCAAGTTGTGGTTGTAATTGTGCCATGCCTTGCTGTCCTTGTGCTGAGCTTTGGAATAATCCTAAATTCTGTGCTGCTTGACCTTGTAGTCCTTGTGCTAAGTTCTGTTGACCTTGACCAGCTTGCCCAAGCATATTTACATTTTGTTGTGCTTGTAAGTTAGCTTGTTGGAATGCTGTATTTGCTTGTTGACGAGCTTGTTGATAACCTTGTGCTAACATATTAGCAGTCATAGACGCTCTGTCTAAACTAGATTGTGCTTGACGTGAACCTTCTTGTACACCAAATCGTTCTGTTCCATACGCGCTACCTTTTGCTGCTGCTAGTCCGGCGTCTCGTGCTTGTTGACCTGATTGTCTATCAAACTGTGCAAGTGATGCATTGATAACATCTTGCTGATATGGGTCCATAAATTGCTGGTAGGCACCGGGTGCCATATATTGTGCACCTGCATCTTGACCTGACGCGGCTGCTGCTTGAGCTGCGTTAAATGCTGTTTGTGCTTGTCCTAAAGCTCCTGCGCCGGCACCTTGTCCTGCTGCTGCGGCAGCAGAAGCTGCGTTTAAATCAGTTGCAGCCTGATTTAAAAATGGTTGATAACCCGCGATCCCCGTTCCGGTGCCCGAGATTCCTGTAAAGCCACCAGTTTTTGGATCAAACTGTGCTGTGCCCATGCCTTGTTGGTTAAGGAATTGTTGTATCGCTTGTTGTTGTAATTTGTTTTGTGTTTGTGCTTGTGGTAAAAATGATCCGTATTCTTGTCCATATTGGTTTTTACCACCTGTCGTCATAATAGGCGTTGCTAGATTGTCCATCATCTGTGGACCAAAGCCTTTTAACATTGCTTCAATAGCAGGGCCTTTGTCGTTTACTGTTATACTTGACGGATCTAGTTTGCCTTTGGCATCTAAAAATGCCTGATAATCCTTTTGGTATTGTTCTTGTGGTGTTAAGGCCATTATACTTGTGACTCCAATTGGTTCATTACATCATACATTTTTTGTGCACCTTTTTCAATACTTCCTCCACCTGCTGCTCGTACAGCATCAGCGGTCATTACAAATTCATTTTTTGCTAGCATTGCTGGCACGTCGTCTTTTCGTTCTTGTGCTCCCATAGGGATAAATCCTCCACCGCGACCATCTAATTGTTGTCCTTGTGGCACCATTGGTGTTTGTGGAATGCTACCAAGACCGCCCATGTTGTATCCTGTTCTTGTCGCCATCAAACCGCCTTCATTAGCTGTACGTCTAAATGCATCTGCATATGGTGTGTAAACACTAGAGTATGCTCCTGTTGGATTGTAGTCTGTGCCCATGCCTGACATTGTTTGTACTAACTGATTCATAGCATTTTGGTAACCTTCTATATTACCCTCTGCTAACATGGCTTCTGCTTCTGCTTCCATTCGTGCTTTTGTTGCTGAGTCCATCATCGCTGCTGTTGCACCGGGGCCTACGGCTTTTGCAAAATTTCCAAAAGAACCCAATGGATTTGCTATTGCGGCACCATAATTTCTAGCCATAGGTGTAAATAAATCTTTTGCTTGTGTCATCATGTTTGGTGCTTTGTAAGCATCAAAAGCTTTAAATGCGTCTGGATTAGCTTTTGCAAAAGCAGCTGGATCATTTGCTAATTTTAATCCCTCACCTGCTTTAGTTAATTCATACCCCTGCATCCCTTGTGTTCCGCCTGCAGCTTCTGCTAAAGGTTGATCTACAACTCCTACATTTTCACCAAAAAAAGCTTTTTCTTTTCCCGTTACCGCGTTTTGCATATCAGGTGCTGCTGAATAACTGGCAAATGCAGCCAGTGCTTGGTTTAGTGGACTAATTTTACCGGATGTTCTTGCTGATCCTGCTGCTGTTAATAGTTGTGGTAGTCCGTATCTTAAAAAAGTATTGCCTGCAATAGGTCCAAGTCCAGGAAGCATCATGGCTGCTATAGGTAAAATAGGAGCTATTTCTTTAGGAGTAATTTTCCTTAATGTTTTAGTTAATTTCTTTTTGACCGAACCCATTATAACCAATGTTCCTTTGTAATAATTTTAAAATGATTTCTGATTAAACCGTTAGGCGCTATACGCAACCATTGAACTGTTTTGTTAGGGCCTAAAAGATGTGTAAAGAATGTTTTATTAAATTTCATAGCATTATGTTCTTTTGTATAAATTGTATCTATTACCCAAGTTCGATCTCCAGTATTCCAATCATTAATATCTAACGATCTTTCGTCTAAAAATTTTTGTTCTGTGCTTTCATCTAAAAAAGCCCAGTTGGTAAAACCATATATACCATTGTCATCGCGATTAATACTATATTGGTTTAATTGTAGTGATGGATAAACATGGTAGTAAATATCTTTTATTGTTTCATTTTTCCATAACGGATAATGGTCTTTATATAGACCTATAATATCTAAAAGATCATCCATATTTTCGCAAGTTGGTTAAGCTTGTTATTCCTCGCCTGACTCTGCACCCATAGGTGGCATTTCCAGTACTTTAACTTTAATATCTATTGTCTTTGTTGTCGACCAATTTTGTCCACAAGTTGAGCAAGCACCAATTGCTTGTTCCTCTGAATCTACCTCATTCTCACAATTTTTGCAATAAATTCTCTGATAAACTTCAGGTTGTATTACAGGTATTTGTTGGCCATCTATAGTTTTATATGTTATAGGCTGTCCTTCTTTAATTAATCTCACTAACTAATCTCCAAGAAAGACATTGTTATATGTAGGCGATTAGCCGTGGCTGCGGTTGCCTTGATGATGTCTCCTTCATTTAATACTAGGGGTTGTGATAACAACTCTACTGTAGTATTTGCTGCAACAGCTGTAACTTTAAACAAACTAAACACCGCAGAAGCTCTTGTTAAAGTTACTGTAATAGTGTCTGCGTTACCACTATCTTCACTAACAAGTATTGACTTTACAACTGCAGTTACACCGGCAACTGGTGGTACAGATGTAACGTCTGCTGTCGGCACAGTGTATACTGTGGTTGCGTTTGTCGTTGTTAAATCAACTGCTTTGCTTAAAAATATATCAGCCAATGAACCAGCCTCTTGCTAAGTTTTCGTCTTTTGCTTGTTGCTCATACGAAAAGTTTAATTGTGTTACAATTTGTTCTAATTCACGAATCAGTGTGTCAAACTGTGAGCGTTCATAATTTTGTTTTGCTTCTGGTAAACGTCCTACTACTATCTTAGCCATTATCGTCCTCCGTCTGGTTTTACATCAAGTCTTAATGTACCAAACCTCCAGTTGTCTCCAACTGCATTACTAGAGATAAGTAAATTACCTTGTCGGCCACGACCACGAGTATCTACTTTTGTAGTTGTAGGTGTAACAGTTGACAAATTAATTCTAACGTTAGAATAATTAATAACTTTTTTATTGTCTATGTGTGCTGCTGCAGTTGTGCTTTTTGCACCTCTAGAAGCACCTGTAAGAGTGTTTAATGTTTTACCGGTATATGTAATTAATTCTGTTCCTATTAACACAACTCCTGACGACGGAAAACTTGCAGCACTTGTTAATATTATAGATGTTGAGCTGCTAGTAAGTGCACCGTTTAACGTAGTCTCATTTGTAATAGAGTTGTAATCTTTAAAACTTAACAACACATCAGCGCTGCCTGTTTGATCTTTAAAGTCAGGTATAAAACGACTAATAGATAATAACTGTTGACCGTCTTGTATGTCAAAGTCTCCTGATTGTATATAACTTTCAACAGCTGCAACATGGTCATCGGTCCCCGATTCATGCTCATAGATTGTAGAACCACCTGACGTTACTCCTAGAACTGTTGGTGTTGTACCAGTATCTATCGATCTATAATACGTCGCATAAGGTAAATCATATACACCTCTGTCCAACCATGTTGATCGAGCTAATGAGTTTGTGTACCATAAATTTTCTAGATAATTAAATGTTACATTGCGATCTATAACATCAGAATCCTTACTAGCATAGAACCACG